>Ga0302324_100009228_pt1 | contig 20676 bp, 14 predicted proteins | sample Palsa_T0_1_FD_201949 | JGI IMG/M metagenome (GOLD analysis project Ga0302324, IMG submission 201949) | Peat permafrost microbial communities from Stordalen Mire near Abisko, Sweden - Palsa_T0_1 | ecosystem: Environmental > Terrestrial > Soil > Palsa > Peat permafrost | place: Sweden: Abisko...
TCCAATCAGGAGGTCGCGCTCTACGGGGCCAACTATTGCATCATGTCCGGATCGGACTATCGCATGGCCGGTCTGGTCTCCAAGGATCGCAAGGCCATGATCGATGAGGACATGGCGCAGTTCGCGCGCATGGGGTGGACCGCCCTGCGCCTGTGCTCTTGGGGCGATTGGGAAAACGCCGATCGGACCGGTAATCTGGTCGTCAATGAGCACGTGGATCTGCTCGACTATCTGATCGCGCAGGCACGCAAGCGCGGCATATACATCCTGTTGACGCCGATCCACACCTACAATCCGGCGTTCGCCGATCAGGTCGACAAGCCGACGCAGAATGTCGGGTTCTCGCGCTACTTCGAGCGGGCGGAGATGGGCACCAATCCGCTTTCGATCGCCGCGCAAGTCAACTACATCAAACAATTGTTGGATCACGTCAATCGCTACACCGGTGTTGCGATCAAGGATGAGCCCGCGATTTTATTCGTCGAGATGATCAATGAGCCCGTGCACCATCCCGAGGACCTGGCGGGTTCCATCAAGTACATCAACACGCTGGTGGGCGCGGTACGCAGCACCGGCAGCAGACAGATTACGTTCTTCAATGTGTCTCAGGATTTCGCGATCGCGGCGGCGATCGAGCGGTCCAAGGTTGACGGCGTCAGTTTCGGCTGGTATCCGACCGGACTGGTCGCGGGCCACGCGCTCGAGGGAAACTTCCTGCCGGCTGTAGATGCCTACCCGGACATGCTTCGGCCTCAGTTGAACGGCCGCCCGCGCATCGTCTACGAGTTCGATCAGGCCGACCTCATTTCCGGATATATGTATCCGGCGATGGCGCGCAGCTTCCGTTCGGTTGGCGCGCAATTCGCAGCCATGTTCGCCTACGACATGTTGCAAACAGCGCCTTTCAATCTCGGATGGCAGACGCACTTCCTCAATCTGGTGCATACGCCCAGGAAGGCCGTTAGTGCGGTCATTGCCGCGGAGGCCATGCGGCGGCTGCCCAGAATGCGATCCTATGGCCGTTATCCCGACGATCAGCTGTTCGGCGATTTCCGCGTCAGCTACCAGGACGATCTGAGCGAACTCAATGCCGACGACGCGTTCATGAATGCCGGCACGACTCGGGACGGCCCGCGCAACCTCGCGGCGCTCACACGCGTTGTAGGATTCGGCTCCTCCGGGGCGGTCGATTACGAGGGCAGCGGCGCTTATTTCTTGGACAAGGTGCGCGACGGGGTCTGGCGCCTAGAGGTCTATCCGGATCAGATCCTGGTACGCGATCCGTTCGAACAACCGCAGCCGGACAAATTCGTGTCGCGCCTGCTGTATCGCGCATGGCCGATGACGTTGCATCTGCCGGATCTGGGCGCGGACTTCTTCGCCACCCCGATCAACGTCCCGGCCGACAAGTCGATTGCGGCACGCACAGCCGTGAATGCCGCGTTTGCGGTCGAGCCAGGAGTCTGGCTGCTGACGAAGAGCGCCGATGTCGATCGCGCTAAGCTGCCCGCACGAATCGCCCGCGTGGGCTTCGATGAATTTCATGTGAACCAGCCGGTCTCTTATCCGGATTTCATCCAGTCCCTGGCTGCCAAAGAATATCCGGCCGGCTCGCCGATCGAGATCCGCGCGCGCATCGCCAACGACGTGCTGCCGCAGGAAGTGAGGCTGTGGCTGCGTCCGGCGGGCGCTCGCTCCTTCGGCAAGCCGATGCTCATGAATCGCACGCGTGGCAACGACTATGTTGCGCTGCTGGCGGCCGATGCGCTGCCGCCTGGGCTCTATGAGTACGCCGTAAGCAGCGTCACAGGCCAGCGCGTCACGACTTTTCCGGGCGGCGTGCCGCAGCAACCCGGCGACTGGCCGTTTCACACCGACTCAGTCTGGTCATTTCGCATTACGCCCGCCGGCACGCCGATGCGGTTGCTCAATCCCAGGGAAGACTACTCGCGGCTGTCATTCGTGCGGCCGGGCGAGCAGTACCGCACGCCGTTCTTCCAGATCGTGCCCGGTGAGAGCGACGATGAATCCGCGCTGAGCTTGGGTCTGCCGGACTTGGGAAAAGACACGCCTGCCCGTTATGCCGCCATGCTCTATGTGGGCGCCGTCATTGCAGCGCGAAACAGCGACGCAGCACGCGCTTCGTCCCTGGAGATCAAATTGCGCGCCGTGGACGGCGCACACAAGAGCCTCGAAGTCACGCTGGTGGAACAGGACGGCGCAGCGTGGAGCACTACTGTGGTAGCCGGCGGCTCCTGGTCGACCGTGACGGTGCCGCTCACACAACTGCATACCTCGCGCAGCATCCACATTCCGAGCCCATACCCAGGGCTCTGGAACTATTGGCGCGAGACTCCGGCGCGGCGCGGCGCGCCTGGAGATCGCATCCACGTCGAAAATGTCGAAAGACTGCAGCTGACCGTAACGCCCAATGCCGGCGGCAATGCCAATGACGACGCCAAAGGCGCTGCAGTGGAGTCGATCAAGCTGACGTTTGCAAACAATCCGTGATGCGGCAATGACCAGTGGAATCTCCCGCCGCGACTTCGTGACCAATGCCGCGATCGCCGGCATTGCCACCACCCTGGCGCTGGATGTCTTGCGATCCTCTGCGCACGAGGCCGCCAGTGGCGGCAGCGAACGACGCAGGAACTTCGATCAGGGGTGGCGGTTCTCGCGCGGGGATTTCCCGTCAGCGAGTGCAACCGCGTTCGCCGATCAATCATGGCAGGCGGTAGAGCTACCGCACGATTGGAGCATTGCCGGGCCTTACAGCAAGGATGAGCCCTGCGGCGGTTCCGGCGGCTACCTGCCGACCGGCATCGGCTGGTATCGCAAGGCCTTCACCTTGCCCTCCGCCTCTGCCGGCGACCGTGTATTTATACAGTTCGACGGGATTTACCAGCGCAGCGAGGCCTGGCTCAATGGCAAGCCGTTGGGAATGCGTCCGAATGGCTACGTCTCGTTCGCCTATGACTTGACGCCGCATCTACAGCCCGCCGGACAGGCCAATGTGCTGGCCGTCCGGGTCGACAATTCCCTGCAACCGAACTCTCGCTGGTACTCCGGTTCGGGAATCACTCGTCACGCCTGGCTGGTCACTGCTGCGCCGGTCCACATCGCCCTGTGGGGTGTGTGCGTGCGGGCCACGAATGTTTCCAGGCAGAGCGCCACCTTGGAAATCACGACGCGCGTAGTCAATGACGGCGCACAGGCGGCGGCGTGCCGGTTCGATGCGAGCGTTTATGACTCACGCGGCAGACGAACCGGGACAGCGATCGCGCAGTCGCAGATCCCGGCCGGCTCGCAATATGCGTTTATCCAGAGCGTTCTGATCGAACAGCCTGCTTTGTGGGATGTATCTGATCCGCAGCTGTACTCGCTGGTTGCGAGCGTGCACGCGCAGGGTCATGCGTCCGACCAGGTCACGAATTCCTTTGGCATACGCGACGCGCGCTTCGATGCCGATCGCGGTTTCCTGCTCAATGGCGAGCGCGTCAAGCTCAACGGCGTATGTCTGCACAACGACTGCGGAGCGGTTGGCTCGGCAGTTCCCGAGCGCATGTGGCAACGACGCCTGGAGCTGCTCAAGGACATGGGCTGCAACGCGATTCGCACCAGTCATAACCCGCCGGCACCGGAGTTTCTGGATCTGTGCGACAGCATGGGCTTTCTAGTCATGGAGGAAGCATTCGATGAATGGCGCCAGCCCAAACTGCAAACGCCGGACTACGGGTATCACAAATATTTCGACCAATGGTCGGTGCGCGACCTCACCGGCATGGTTGAGCGCGATCGCAATCACCCCTCGGTCGTGATCTGGAGCGCAGGCAACGAGGTTCCGGATCAGACCGACCCGCGCGGGCCCGAGACGCTTCAGGGGCTGCTCGATATTCTGCACAGCGGCGATCCAACTCGTCCGGTTACCGTGGGCTGCGACAACATCGCGGCAGAGCCCAGGGCCGCGCTGCCCGAGTTCCTCGCGAAGCTGGATGTCGTGGGTTACAACTATGTGGATCGCTGGCGCGAGCGCCGGGAACTCTACTACGCCATCGATCGCCACGATTTTCCGCAGCGCCGCGTCGTCGGCACGGAAAGCGAATCCATGGGCGGCGACAGCACCCGCCGTATTGCGGTCGAGCAGCTGCAGAAGTACGTGCAGAACTACGACTACGTCAGCGGCGATTTCATGTGGACCGGTATCGACTACCTGGGCGAGGCCCACTGGCCCAATAAGCTTGCCACCAGCGGCGTTCTGGACACCTGCGGCTATCCCAAGGATGGCTACTATTTCTACCAGAGCCTGTGGACAAACAAGCCCGTGCTGCACCTGTTTCCGCATTGGAACTGGTTCGGCAAAGAGGGCCGCACAGTGACCGTGATGTGCTACACCAACTGCGATACCGTTGAACTGTTTCTTGATGGAGACAGCATGGGCGTGAAAGGTTTCGCATTCCCGCGGCCCGGAATGTCCGGCAAGTATGGCAACTACCCGCCGCGCGCCAAAGCGCCGCAGACCACGGCCGATCTGCATCTGGCGTGGGATGTGCCGTACGCTCCCGGTATGCTCAAGGCGGTTGGAGTTCGCGCCGGGGAGATCGTTGCAACCGCCGAGGTGCGCACCACCGGCGCTGCGGCCGGCATTGCGCTTGCGGCCGACCGCAGCCGAATCCAGACCGATCGCGCGGACCTCGCGCATGTGAGCGTGCGGATCATCGATGCCGCCGGTTTACTGGTGCCGACCGCGAACGACCGGATTTACTTCGAACTCAGTGGCAACGGCAGAATCCTCGGCGTCGACAATGGCCAGCCGGACAGCCACGAACCCTATCAGGCCAGCGAGCGCCGCGCGTTCAATGGCCTCGCGCTGGTGCTGGTGCAATCCACGGGTCAGGCAGGACCCATGGTTCTCAGGGCATCGGCGGCGTCTCTGCTCGGTGCCCAGATCGAGATCCTGGCGGGTTAAGGCAGCGACCTGCGCCGCGATCGGCGCGCCGGGTACGACGCTGCAGCTTCCAGGTTATTGCTATAGACTTTGTGCATCAAAATGCCGAAGTTCCCCGCCTGCAACTATCCCGGTCGATGACCACGAATACAGAAAAGCCGAGCTCACCGCATTTCCTGCGTCGCAGGCAGATCCTCCAGAGCGCGATCGCCGCGACGCTGCCTGCGAGCCTGCTCTCTTGTGCCTCAGATCAGAATCAAGACAGTCTGGTAGTGGGTGGTTTGCCGGTGACTTGCAACCTGACTCTGCCGGTCGCGTGCGTGGCCAGGGCCACGCAGACCAGCGCGAATCCGGCTGCGAGTCCCAGATTCGCCTACGAATACAGCAAGTACAGCGGCTGGCCCGAGATAAAGGAATCGTTGATGGCGGGGCGAATCGAGGCCGCGTACATGCTGGCGCCGTTGGTCATGGATCTGGCCGACAGAAAAATACCCGTCAAGATTGTATCGCTGGGTCATCGTTCGGGTGCCGTGATCATGGTGCGCACCGATTCCGCGTACCAGCATTTCAGGCAGCTCGCCGGCAAGCTCATTGCCATTCCCAGTCGTTTCGCGGTGGACTATTTATTCCTGCGAAAAATGCTGGCGTTGGAAGACATGACGCCCAAGGACGTGCAAATCGTGGAAATGGCGCCGCCCGATATGCCCGCGGCGCTCTATGCCCGCGCGGTGGATGCGTACTGTACCGGCGAGCCATTCGGCGCCTCGGCGCAACGCGCAGGCTACGCACGCGTGCTGCGCATGACGCGCGACGAATGGCGCAATTATATTTGCTGCGTCTTGACGGTGCGTGAAGAGTTCATCGCGCACAACCGTCCCTTGGTGCAGGATCTGGTCAACCACGTTCTGGGCGCGGGTGTGTGGCTCGATGCCAAGCGCGAGAACCGCGACAAGGCGGTAGCCATAGCTGCCGGCAAGCGCTTCTTCAATCAGGATCCCAACATCATACAGTTCGTCATGGACAACCCTACCGATCGCGTGACCTATGGCGACTTGCGCATGATCAGAGCAGAATTCGACGAGCTGATGCAACTGTCGCTCGAGGCCGGCACCATCAAGCATCCCATCGCCTACGATACCTATGTCGATGAGAGTTTCGCCGCGGCCGCGACGGCGTCTGCGATTACGCTTTGATCCGGAGAGTACATTTGACGCGCGCACTGGGGCTGCTGCTGTGGTTTTTCTCATTTGGGGTCGCGATTCAGGCCGCAGAGAACCCCAGTCTGGTGGCCGGAGTGTTCAGCCCAGCCCGACTCGCGCCCGATTTCTCGCTGCGCGGCTCCGACGGCACCGAACTGAGGCTCAGTCGCTACCGGGGTAAGGTGGTGCTGCTGTCATTCGGCTACACCTCCTGCACCGAGGTGTGCCCGGTGACGCTGAGCGTACTGGCCGTAGCCCGCAAGGAACTGCAACTGGCGGCCAACAACGTACAGGTAATCTACGTCACGGTGGATCCGGAGCGAGATAACGCTGAACGCATGCGCAAGTTCCTAGCTGCATTCGATCCCAGTTTCATCGGCGCCACTGGCACCGCGCAGCAGCTGGCCGCTGTGCGCGCCGATTATGGAATCTCGGTGAGCCAGAAAATGCCCATCCCGGGCGGCTACGTGCTCAGTCACTCGTCTTACATTTATTTGATCGACCGCAACGGGAACCTGCGCGCCCTGATGCCCTTCGGGCACAGCGCCGACGATTTCGCGCACGACCTCAACATTTTATTGAAGAAGTAGTTGTCTTTGCGGCGGCTCGGTCGATGGTTGGGGATTGTCTCGGTTGCTATCGCTGTCGGTGCCGGCGCCTGGGCCGCACTCGCGCCCATCAGGCCCGAATCACGCGAGGTGATATTCGAGATTCCAAAGGGCACCTGGGCTCGCCGCATGGCGGGCAACAAAGTCGAAATTCTCCCCTCCAGGATTCGCCTGACTCTTGGTCTCAGGGATGTTCTGGTGCTGAGGAACATGGACGACGTGCCGCAGATCTTCGGGCCGACACTGATGATGCCGGGGCAGAGCTTTCGGTTGCCCTTCGCAGTGGCTTCCGACTATCAATTCGCGTGCACGGCGCACGCCAGCGGGCAGATGACCATTATTGTCGAGCCGCTGCCGGAATCCGGCTGGGCCAGGGTATGGTGGCGGCTGCGGACACTCTAAGGAGACGGGTTGGTGATGATGAAAAGAGCGGCGCTGTCGAAATTCTGGCAGATTCTTCCCTCGACGACCGTGATTGCGATTCTAATTGCCGTGTGGTGGTTGGTCGTGGTCGCGACCCAGAGCGCAATTTTCCCGACTCCGTGGCAAGTGGTTACCGGCACGCTGGAGCTGGCCCATGAGGGTACGCTTTGGAACGATATCGGCGCTTCCTTGATGCGTGTGGCTGCGGGATTTCTACTGGCGGTCATGGTTGCCGTGCCGCTCGGACTGTGGATGGGTTGGGTGTCTGCTGCGTTCTCGACGCTCAATCCCATCTTTCAGATACTGCGCCCCATTTCTCCGATCGCCTGGATACCGATTGCCATTCTCTGGTTTGGCGTCGGCAATGCGTCACCGATATTTCTGATTTTTATATCGTCGGTATTTCCAATGGTGGTGCAAACCACTGCAGGGGTGCACACCATTGAGCGGCGCTATCTTTGGGCAGCGCAAAATTTCGGCGTCTCGCGTTATACGCTGTTTCGCAGGGTTGTGATTCCGGCGGTGCTGCCGCAAATCATCGTCGGCATGCGCATCGGCCTGGGCGTGGCGTGGCTGGTCGTGGTGGCAGCCGAGATGATCGCTCTGCGTTCCGGCCTGGGCTATTTGATCATCGATTCGCGCAATGCCGGCAATCGCTATGATCTGGTCATCGGCGGCATGGCGATCATCGGCTTGATCGGCCTGTCGCTCGACGGCGCGATGCGGCTTCTTGAGGGCCTGAAAATCGTCAGGTGGCGCTATGCGCGCTAAGATCTCGGTCAAAGACCTCAAGAAAAGCTTTCCGACGGATCAGGGCTCACTTCAAGTCATCGACGGCGTCAGTTTTGAGGTCGCGGACGGCGAATTCGTCGCCCTGGTCGGACCCTCCGGCTGCGGCAAGTCGACCCTGCTGCATTTGCTCGCCGGCTTCGATCACCCCGATCAGGGGTCAATCAACATCGATGGGGTTTCTGGCGCTGGGCCGAATTCCAAAGGCATACTCATGCCTCAGCAGGGCTCGGTCTTTCCGTGGCTTACCGTCCAGCAGAATCTGATGTTTGGACTCAACGGCAGCGCGCCGGCCCATCAGAAAGCGCAGATTGCCGATCACTATGCGGCCATCGTCGGTTTGACGGGCTTTGAGATGAGCTACCCGCACGAACTCTCGGGAGGCATGCTCAAACGCGCGGAGCTCGCGCGCGCCCTGGTCGTTAAGCCGGAAATTCTCTACATGGATGAGCCGTTCTCGGCGCTGGACGCGCTGACGAGTTTGCGTATGCGCAAAGAGCTGCTGAGAATCCTGTCGGAAGAGCGCCACACCGTCGTGTTGATTACCCATGATGTGGAAGAGGCGATCTACCTGGCTGACCGAATCCATGTGCTGTCGGCTCGACCGACCAGAATTCAGACCACCTTCCAGGTGCCCTTCACTCACCCGCGCGCACTCTCCGGTCCTGAAGTACAGGAGCTCAGGGAGGCCGTGCTGCGCGAGCTGGGTGTTTAGCTTCACGCTGCCCGCGATAACACACTGACGCAGCTCAGTTTTCCGGTACTGGCGTGCAAGTGGTGGAGCGGAAGGGAATCGAACCCTCGACCTTCGCATTGCGAACGCGACGCTCTCCCAACTGAGCTACCGCCCCACGAGGCGCGCGATTCTAGCATCCGACCGCTGCGCCGCAACCTGGCACCGTAATGGTGCACCCCCCCATCGGACGGCGCCGACAGCGAACTGCGCAATCTGCCGCTGCATTAGCGAATGCTCACAGTCGATGCTTGGCCTGAAGCGGGACAGCGACACAGGTGAACCATGGAACCTCAGCCGGAACTGCGGCGATTACTCGAGCGTCAAGGTGAAATTCGACAGGCCATGCGTCAGCCCGGCGGCATACGCATCACCGTTGAACGCGAACTGTTTGCCATCCGCGAACAACTTAAGAAATTTCCCACTGCCGCTCAGATGCTGCCGACTGAACTGACCGGTAGCGGCCGTAAGCAATAACGGCCGCGCCGTAATCTGCGCGCGAAATTTCCTATACTGCGGCGCCGGCGCTTCCTGACCGGTCAGCATGACGAGGAATATCGCGTCAAAAACGCCACTTGGATCAGCCTGCCGGAAGTGGCGTGAGTAGCTCGCGGCGCGGCGCGGGCGCGCGCGCGCATTCGATGCCCTTCGGCGCCGAGCTTCAGGCCGACGGCAGCGTACGATTCCGCTTCTGGGCGCCCAGCCATGAACGCATCGAACTGAGGCTGCAGGGTCAGGAGGGCGCGCTGGAGATGCAGCGCGAGGCCGGCGGCTGGCATACGCTCCAGACCGCCCGCGCAGCCCGCGGCTCGCGCTACCAATTCATTTTGCCGGACGGCTTGGCGGTACCGGACCCGGCTTCGCGTTTCCAGCCCGACGATGTGCATGGGCCCAGCGAGGTTATCGACCCGCACGCCTATCGTTGGCACGACCTGCAGTGGCGCGGCCGTGCCTGGCATGAAGCGGTGCTATACGAACTGCACGTGGGCTGCTTTACGGCGGCCGGAACCTTTGTCAGTGCCATCGAGCGGCTGCGTCATTTGGCCGAACTCGGCGTGACCGCGATTGAGATCATGCCGCTGGCCGATTTCCCGGGCGCACGCAATTGGGGTTACGACGGCGTGCTGCCTTACGCACCCGATTGCAGCTATGGCGATCCGCAGCAGCTCAAGGCACTCATCGATGCGGCCCATTCTCTGGGGCTCATGGTGCTGCTCGACGTCGTCTACAATCATTTCGGACCTGAAGGCAACTACCTGTCTGCGTACGCGCCGCAGTTCTTCAGCGCTCGGCACCACACCCCCTGGGGCGCTGCGCTCAACTTCGACGGCGAGGACAGCCGGACGGTGCGGGAGTTTTTCATCCACAACGCACTGTACTGGCTCGCGGAATTCCATTTTGACGGGCTGCGATTCGACGCCGTTCATGCGATCGTCGACGATTCAGCGAGGCATTTCCTAACTGAGCTGGCGCTGCGCGTGCGCACCGCTCTGCCCGGGCGCCACGTGCACCTGGTGCTGGAGAATGAACACAATCAGGCGCAATGGCTCGAGCGTGGCCGCGACGGCGAGGCGCAGCTGTTCAGTGCGCAATGGAATGACGATGCGCATCATGTGTTGCATGTTGCCGCCAGCGGCGATGCGGAAGGCTATTACAGCGACTACATCGGCCATACCGACCGGCTCGGACGCGCGCTCGCAGAAGGCTTTGCCTTTCAGGGCGAACTGATGCCATATCGCGGCGCCACGCGGGGGCAGCCCTGCGCGCATCTGCCGCCCCCGGCATTCGTGGCGTTTATTCAGAACCACGATCAAGTCGGCAATCGCGCTTTTGGCGAACGCCTGAGCGCGCTCGCGCCCGCCCCGGCCGTACGAGCGATCACGGCACTTTATCTGTTGCTGCCGCAGATCCCCATGCTGTTCATGGGAGAGGAGTGGCACTGTCCGCAGCCGTTCCTGTTCTTCTGCGATTTCGCAGGCGAGCTCGGCGAGGCGGTGGTGCGCGGACGGCGCCAGGAATTTTCGCATTTCGAGGCCTTCCGCGACGAGCAGGTGCGCGCGCGTATTCCCGACCCGCAGTCGCCCATCACTTTCCACGACAGCAAGCTCGACTGGAGCGGCCTGGAGGAGCCGGACGCTGCCCGGACATTGAGCTGGTATCGGGAACTGCTCGCCGTGCGGCGCCGTCACGTCACCCCGCTTCTGCCCACACTCACGGGCGCAGGCGAGTACCGCGTGCTCGGCGCTTCGGCAGTGCTGGTGCGCTGGCATGGCTCGGGAGCCAGCGAATTGACACTCATGGCCAATCTCAAGAGTCAGCCCGCCGGTGAATTCCCGCCGGCTGCCGGTGCCCTGCTGTGGCAGGAAGGCCATGTCGATGCCGCCGGAAACCTGGGGCCCTGGGCCGTGCGTTGGAGTCTGCGTGTCTGAGAGGCAACCATGATCCCACGGGCCACATACCGTCTGCAGCTGCATAAGGACTTCGGCTTCGACGCCATGGCCGGCTGCGTTCCATACCTGGCCGCGCTCGGAGTCAGTCACGCCTATCTGTCGCCGTATCTCAAAGCGCGCCCAGGCAGCGCTCATGGCTACGATATCGTGGACCACGGGCAGCTCAATCCCGAGCTCGGAGACGAGGCTGGCTTCCGGCGCCTCAGCGATACGCTCAAAGCGCACCAACTCGGGCAGATTCTCGACTTCGTCCCCAACCATATGGGCGTCGGCGGCGCCGACAACCCGTTGTGGCTCGACGTGCTCGAGTGGGGCCCAGACGCTGCGCATGCCGGATGGTTCGACATCGAATGGGATTCTCAGCGCCGCTATCTGCACAACAAGCTGCTGGTACCCCTGCTCGGCGATCACTATGGGATCGAACTCGAGCGCGGCGCGCTGCAGCTCAAATACGATGAAACTGAGGGCAGCTTTGCGGTATGGGCCTACGACACCCACAAGCTGCCGATCTCCCCGCCGCACTACGCCCAGATCCTCGGCACCGAGCATGCTGAACTCGAGCAATTGGCCGACGCATTCGCATGGCTGCCGAACTGGCGCCTGCAGATGGCACGGCGCGCCAATGAATTCAAGCCGCAACTGGCCACTATGGTTCGCGAACGCGCCGACGTGCGCGAGGCGCTGTTCAGCAGACTGGCGAGCTTCACGGGCCGCGCCGGCGATGGTGCCAGCTGGCGCGAGCTCGATGAACTGATTCAAAAACAATACTGGCGGGTCGCGTATTTCCGTGTGGCCGCCGACGACATCAACTACCGCCGCTTCTTCAACATCAACGATCTGGCGGGACTGCGCATCGAGCTGCCCGAAGTATTCGATCACGCGCATCAGCGGGTACTGCGTCTGGTCAAGGAAGGAGTCATCGATGGACTGCGCATCGATCACATCGATGGACTGCTCGATCCCAAGGGCTATTTGAACCGCCTGCAGCGCCGGCTCGCGACCCGGCGCGGACCGGGACACTTCTATCTGCTGGCGGAGAAAATCCTGGCCGCGCACGAGACTCTACGCGAGGATTGGCAGCTCGATGGCACCACCGGCTACGATTTCCTCAATCAGGTCACTGCCCTGCTGGTCGATGCCAGCGCGGAGAGCGCGTTCACCGAAAGCTATGCGCAATTCACCGGCGAGCGCCGTGGATTTGCCGAGATCGGGCGCTGGTGCAAGCTGCACATCATGGATCAGGAGATGTCGGGCGAACTCAACGTGCTGGCGCGCGATCTGGCGAGGCTCGCGCGCCAGAATCCCCGGACAGCCGATTTCACGCAGAGTCTGCTGCGCCGCGCGGTCAAGGAGCTCATCGCCTGCTTTCCGGTCTACCGCACCTACATCGACAGCACCGGCGAGCTCGACGGCGCCGATGAGCGGGATCTGGGCTGGGCGCTCTCGCAGGCGCGCCGCAATGAGACCGAAATCGATCCCAGCGCCTTCAGTTTTCTCGAGCAGGTGCTGACCGCAAAGCTCATACAGCGCCCGCACAGCGGCTATTCGCGCCAGTCATCGCTACGCTGCGCCATGCGCTTGCAGCAATACAGCGGCCCGGTCGCTGCCAAGGGACTCGAGGACACCGCCTTCTACCGCTACAACCGCTTCATCGCCTTGAATGAGGTCGGCGGCGACCCGAGTCGATTCGGCGCTACGCTGGCGGGCTTTCATCGCGCCAATCAGCAGCGCGCTCAGCGATGGCGGCACTCGATGCTGGCCACCGCCACGCACGACACCAAGCGCGGCGAGGATGCGCGCGCGCGGCTCGCGGCACTTTCGGAGTTTCCGGAGGAATGGGCGCGCCTGGTCCATGTCTGGGCGCGCATCCTGCGCGGTCCGAACGCCCAGGCGCAGCAAGGGGCCGACAGCGTACTGCAGCCCGATCGCAACGATGAGTACCACCTGTATCAGCTGCTGCTTGGCAGCTGGCCCAGCGAGCTGCTCGATGAGCAGCAGTGCACCGGCGAGGCGTTGCAGGCCTACACCGCACGCGTGCGCCAGACCATGCTCAAATCCATGCGCGAGGCCCGCGTGCATACCAGCTGGGCATTTCCAAACGCGCACTATGAAGATGCCATGGGCGCGCTGATCGACACCGGCCTGATCGGCAGCCGGGCCAACGCCTTCCTCGCCGCTTTTCTGCCGTTCGCGCGCCAGGTCGCGTTCGTCGGCGTACACAACAGTCTGATTCAGACCGTGGTCAAGCTCACGGCCCCGGGTGTGCCGGATCTCTATAACGGCACCGAGCTGTGGGATCTGTCCATGGTCGATCCAGACAATCGCCGCCCGATCGACTACCCGCTGCGCACGCGGCAGCTGCATGAGATCGATACCGCGCTGCGCGGGGATCGCAGCGCACTGATGCCGCAACTGCTGCGCGACTGGCGCGATGGACGCATCAAACTGGCGGTAGTGGCGAGCCTGCTGCGGCATCGCGCTGAGCACGGCGCCCTCTATAGCGACGGCGACTACCTGCCTTTGCCGGCCAGCGGCCCACGCGCCGATGAGATCGGGGCCTACGCCCGGGTGCATCGCGATCAGCGCCTGATCGTGGCGATCGCCCTGTATTCGCGCCGCCGTGAAGTCGACGGCTTCGAGGCGCACACACAAGTACCGATTCCGGAGGCCTTCGGCGAGGCCCCGTGGCGCGACATTCTAAGCGGGCGCGCCGTCTCGGCGGGCGCGGGCGGGCTCGACCCGCGTGAGCTGTTTTCGCACTTGCCGGTCGCGGCGCTGGTCTCGCCGTAGCTCAGGCCGATCGCAGCTCCTCGGCAGCGTTGAATTGCAGCGCCGCCAGCCGCGCATACAGCGGACTGCTGATCATCAGCTGCGCGTGGCTACCCACGGCCACCAGCCGTCCGGCTTCCAGCACCGCAATGCGATCCGCCTTCAACACGGTCGCCAGCCGATGCGCGATCACCAGCGTGGTGCGGCCGCGCATCAATTCGCTCAGCGCGGCCTGCACCAGGCGCTCGGATTCGGCATCCAGGGAGCTGGTCGCCTCATCCAGCAGCAGTATCGGTGGGTCCTTGAGAATGGCGCGCGCGATCGCGATGCGCTGGCGCTGGCCACCCGAAAGGCGCGTGCCGCGCTCGCCCAGAAAAGTGTCGTAGCCGGCCGGCAGTGCCCGCAGAAAATCATCGGCCGCGGCCGCGCGCGCCGCGGCTTCAATCTGCGCATCGCTCGCGCCAGGGCGCCCGTAACCGATGTTCTCGCGCGCGCTGGCCCCGAACAGCACGGTGTCCTGTGGCACGAAACCGATCTGGCGGCGCAGCTGCTCGGGCCGTAGCTGCGCAATGTCGCAGCCATCGACGCGGATGCTGCCGCTGGCTGGATCGTAAAATCGCAGCAGCAGCTGAAAACTCGTGCTCTTGCCGGCCCCTGACGGACCCACGACCGCCACCGTCTCGCCGCTGCGCACCTCGAGCGAGTAGTCCGCGAGCGCCAGGGTGTCGGCGCGCGAGGGGTAGCGAAAGCTGACGTGATCGAAGCTGACGTCGCCGCGCACCGGGGCCGGCAGCGATGCCGGCATTGCGGGCGCCACGATCGCAGGCCGCGCGTGCAGCAACTCCGCGAGTCTCTCCATGGCGCCGGCGGCACGCTGCATTTCTCCCCACATTTCGGTCAGCGCCGCGGCCGAAGTGGCGACGATCGCGGCATAGATCAGGAATTGGCTGAGCTGCCCCGAAGTCATGCGCTGCTCCAGCACCGCATGTGCGCCCAGCCAGAGTACATAGGTGATGCCGCCGAAGATCGTCATGGTACCCAGCGCAGTCAGCAACGCCCGCACACGGCTGCGCTGGATGGCCGCGACGAAGCTGTTCTCCACGGCCGCGGCGTAACGGCGGCTCTGCAACTCCTCGAGCGTGAAGGCCTGCACGGTCTGGATGGCATTGAGGGTCTCATCGACCAGACTGCTGGTATCGGCGATCCGATCCTGTGCCGCCCGCGATAGCCGCCGCACTTTGCGGCCGATCAGGACCATGGGCCCGATCACCAGCGGGATCAATATCAGGATCACGGCCATGAGCCGCCCGCTGGTCAGGGCCAGCATGACCAGGCCCCCGATCACGTTAAGCACCGAGCGCAGGGTGATGGAGAGATTGACCCCCGAGATGGCCTGGACCAGCGTGGTGTCCGCGGTCAGGCGCGAGAGCACTTCACCGGTTCGAGTAATCTCGAAAAAGGTCGGATCCATGCGCACCACGCGGCCATATACAGCCTCGCGCAGGTCGGCAACCACGCGTTCGCCGAGCCAGGTGACCAGGTAGAAACGCAGGGCCGCGAACAGCCCAAACACCACAGCCGCGGCCAGGAAACCCACAAAATAGCGGTTCACGACCCCGCTGTTGTTGGCGGCCAGACCGTGGTCGATCAGCTGCCGCAGGGCCAGCGGCACAGCCAGGGCCGCCGCCGCCGCGACCAGCAGGGCCGCGAGGGCCCCCGCCAGAATCCAGCGGTACGGCAGCAGAAACGGGACCAGGGCCCGCAGCGGGCGCAGCGACTTTGCCTTGGGTCGATCTCTTGCGTCAGCCATGAACAATGATACTGGGAGGAGCCGCTCACAATGCGGTACGATGCCGCTTGTCTCCAGGCTGAGACAGTGGTCTTCTATGCGGGTTTGGCGGTACCGTGGCCAATTCCGTGTCTTGATTTTTAACTGGAGGATCCGCTCATGGCGCTTTGGAAGGAAACCGGTTCAAATCCGAGCCCGTCTGCGAGCGGCACCCCAGCCGCGGGCAGCACAACTACCGTTACTGAATTGCACGGCAGCACCCCTCAGCGGGTCATGCCCGACCCGCCGCCGTCGGCTGACGCCACCGGCAAACGCCCTGTGGCACGTGCCCCGGGCGTGGAATCCGTGATCGCCGCCGAATTGGCCATTGAAGGCAAGATCGTCGGCGGAGGCGATGTGCGTATCGCCGGCCGCTTCAAAGGCGATGTGCAGGTCGACGGCAATTTCCGCATCGATCCGGGCGCCCGTCTCGAAGGCCTGGTGCGCGCAGGTGTGGTCGTAGTCGGCGGCGAGTTGCAGGGCAACGTCGACGCGGCCAAGCAGGTCGACGTGCTCTCCACCGGCGTCATCGTCGGCGATGTCAAAGCCGCCTCGATCACGGTCGCGGCCGGCGCGCGTATGCGCGGCCACGTCGAATTCGGTTGGGACGACAAGCACTCTGATAAGCACCCGGCGGTGGAGCTCAAGGGGACACCGCGCTCGGTATGAGCACGGTCCGTTCAGGTTCCCCGGGCGCCACGCGGGTCTGTCCGCACTGCAAGGCGACGGTACTGGAAAGCGCGGCGATCTGCCCGGGCTGCCGGCACCATCTGCGCTTCAGCGGTAATGGACATGCGCTCGAGGCCGGCGAAGGCTATTGCGCACTGAGCGTCGATGGCACGATTGCCCATACCCAGACCAGCGAGCCCTGTGAATATTGCGTGGTGCTGGACGTTCGCAACGCTCGAGGCGAGCAACTGGCGCGCCAGGTCGTCGGGGTCGGGGTACTCCAAAGCGGCGAAGTGCGGCGGCTGAATGTGTCGGTGGAGATGCTGCCTGTCAGGGCGCATCAGCCCGCTGCCAAAACTCCAGCGCCGCTCAAGCCGCCTGCCTCAACGCCGGTACCCGCAGCGCCTGCCGGTGCCACTGCAACCCCCCCGGCTGGCCAGCGGCCGGCCTCGCCACCGGCGGCTGCCGGTTCTCAACAGCCGAACAACCTGGCTGCCGCGACGGCCGCAAATGCGTCGATGCAGCGTCTGGGGATCATCCGCAAGCCGCGCTGAGCGCAGCGCCGCTATTTCCCCTGGCTGTACTTACTGGCCAGGGCCGCCAGATTTTTCAGGTCCGCGCGGCTCACTGCAATCTGAACTTCGCCGTCGGTGGTGGTCAGTTGCAGCAGCAGATCAGCACTGCCTGGCTGGGCAACAATCTTCTGTCCCGTCAGGCGGGCCGTGGCCGTGGCCGTGACCGTGGCCGCGGCAGCGGCCACTGAACTGGTCACCGGAGTGCTGACGGGACTGGGCGGCGTGGTTGTGACAGCCGTCTGCGTGGCCTTGGGCTTGCGAAACTTGAACAGAAACTTGTCGCTGCGGCCCTTGAGCTCAAACACCTTGGCGTCGTGCGGATCATCGGCGTTGTGCAGCAGTTCACTGGACGCTTCCAGCACGAACCCGACGCTCGTAACTTCCTGTTTTACAAGCTCTGGATCGATGCGGTGCAGGGTTTCGGTATCGCGCGCGCCGGAACCGTCCGCCGCTGCGTGGTCCTCGACGATGAAGATTCCGCCTGGCTTCAGCGCCTCGAAGATCACGCGATCGTAGGCTTGCATATCCGGCTTGCCGAGAAACGCATTGTGCAGATCGTGGTAGTTCTCCGAAGTCCAGACCACATCCAGGTCGGGCGGCAGCTTGAAATCCGCGGCGCTTTGGCTCTCGGCGCTGATGTTGGTGCACGGATTGGCTGTGGCAGCGACAGTGCCTGCATCCGGCGGCGGCGGATCGCGCTTGACCGCCGGTATCATGCTGATCGTGTACAGATGCCCCTTGCGACCCACGATCTGACAAAAAATACGCGTGAAGTAGCCACCGCCGGGCATCAGCTCCGCCACCTTCTGGCCGGGTTTGATGCCCGCGAAGGCAATGACTGGCCCGGGCTTGCGATTCGCATCGCGATCCCGATCCTTGTCGGGACGAGTGCTGCTGGCCACCGCATCGGTGACGTACTGGGGTATATAAATCAATCCACCGAGGCTGACGGCGCCGAGCACACCGCAGGCCATGCACAGCACGACCGCGGCGCTGGATTGGAGCTTCTTGTTCATGGCACCCCCTGTGCTGGAAATCTCTATCGCCACAGGATAGCGCAACGAGGCGCCAGCCGATCAGGCTGGCGGCAGCCGGCCGCCCAACGCCAGCAGAAGATCGACGGTGTCCTGATAGCGCTGTGCCTGCGCACGCACCAGCCCGAGACGTGCCTGCTGGCTCTGGCGTTGCGCGTCGAGCACCTGCAGCACACCGGTATTGCCGGCGCTGTAGCTCTCACGCGTTAGCGACAGGTTCTCGCCTGAGATCGAGACGGCGCTCTGCTCGCTGCTGAGCAACTCGGCGTCCTGATCCAATGCTTCCAGAGCATCGGCCACCTGCCCGAACGAGCGCAATACCACTTGTTCGTAGCTGGCCAGCGAGGCTCGCATGGCATCGTCCGCTGCCCGTTCGCGCGCGCGCAGCGTGCCATGGTCGAACAGCGGCTGCGCCAGGCTGCCGGTCAAACCTCCGGCTGTGCTGTTGGAATCGAACAGCGCGTGCAGCGCGGTAGCTTGCAGGCTGGCCGTGGCAGTCAGGCTGATCTGCGGATAGAGATCGGCCGCGGCGATGCCGACGGCAGCCGTGGCGGCGTGCAGCTGCGCCTCCGCCGCCAGAATGTCCGGACGGCGATGCGCGAGTTCCGCGGGTAGCGTGCGCGGCAACTGCTGCGGCAACGCGAATTCATCGAGCTTGAAGTCAGGAGCGGTCCATTCGGCCGGCGCGCGGCCCACCAGCAGCGCCAATGCGTGCTCGGCACCGCTGAGCTCGCGCCGCAGGGGCGGCAGCAGGGTTTGGTCGTTGGCGAGCTGGCTTTGGGCATTGAGCACGTCTACGCGGTTCGCGCTGCCAGCCTCGAAAGCATCCTGTACCAGCTTCAAGTCGGTTTGATCATCGGCGAGCAGCCCCTGCACGCTCTCGATCTGCGCACGCGCGGAAGCCGCAGCCAGCGCCTGCAGCGCAACGCTGCCACTGAGGCTCAGTGCTGCGGCCTCGACCTCATGCTGCTGATAGGTAGCCAGCGCGCCCTGGCGCTCGATCGTGCGCCGTACGCCACCGGCAAAATCGAACATGTAGCTCACGGAAAACCCGACCGAGTAGAAGCTGAAAGGCGGCAGCCGCTCCGGGCCCAGAAATGCTGCGCCGTATTTCTGCCGGCCGGCGCTCGCGTCCAGATCCACTTGCGGATATCGCGCCCCCTCGCTGGCGGCCGTGAGTTCCTGCATTTGCTCCAAGGTGGCGCGAGCCGCGGCGAGATCGCGATTGTGCGCGAGCGCCTCGCGGATGGTTGCATCCAGGCGCGCGCTGTTCAGTGGCAGCCACCAGAGTGCGGACGGATCCGGCGCTGACTGCTCGGAGCTGTCGAGGTGCGGCAGCGGCGCTGCGGTGTAGCGGCTCGGGGCGCTGTCTGCGGGCGCGACAAAATCCGGGCCCGCCACACAAGCGCACAGGCCCGCAGTCAGCAGCGCCGAACCGAGGGCGCGCGCGCACGCACGCGCACCGCTACTCCATGGCCACATTTTTGACTCCGGCAGCGGCGGCGCGCGGCGTGCGCACCAGCAGCAGCAGTGGTAGTGCCAGCAACGTCAGCAGCAGCATGAAATAGAAATCATCGATATAGGCAATCATGGTCGCCTGCGCAGTCACCTGCTGATTGAGCGCGGCCCTGGCCGCCGCGCCGGTGAGCGGGCCCATGGCGTGCTGCGCCATCACGAACGGTGTGATGTGCGTCGCCAGGGAGGCATGCACCACCTGGGTGTTGCGCACCATGAGGGCCTGCACCGTGGAAATGCCGATGCTGCTGCCGATGTTGCGGATCAGGTTGAACAGCGCGGTGCCCTCATTGCGCATGACCGCCGGCAGGGTCGCAAAGGTCAGCGCCGCCATCGGCACATAGACGATGCCGGTGCCCAATCCCTGTATCGCACCCGACCAGATCACCGACGACATGGACAGCTGCATCGAGAAGTGCGACATCATCCACAGCGATATCGCGGTCAGCACAAATCCCAGGCCGATGGTCAGGCGCACGTCGAAGCGCCCGACCGCGCGGCCGATGAACAGCATGGCGATCAATGTCCCGGCGCCGCGCGGCGCCGTGGCGATACCCGCCTGCAGCACCGAATACCCGTTGAGTCCTTGCAGCAGCGGCGGCAACAGCGCCAGCGTCGCGAATAAAACTATGCCCACCAGGAAGATCAGAATATTGCCGGTCAGGAAATTGCGGTCCTTATAAATACCCAAGCGCAGAAACGGCCTGGCCGCGGTCAGCGTATGCGTGATGAACAGGTAGAACGCCAACGCGCACACCGCCGCCTCGACCTTGATCTCACTGGAATTGAACCAGTCCTGAATCGGTCCGCGATCCAGCACCACCTGCAACGCGCCGACAAAGATACTGAGCATGGCGAAGCCGAAGAAATCGAAGCTCTTGCGCTGATGGGTAGTATCGGGAAAGTAGGCCAGCACGCCGAGCACGGCCAGAATGCCGAACGGCACATTGATGTAGAACACCCAGCGCCAGCTGTAATTATCCGTGAGCCAGCCGCCCAGCATGGGGCCCAAGGTCGGACCGAGCACGACGCCGATGCCCCAGATCGCCATCGCCCGGCCGTGCTGCGCGGGCGGATAAACATCGAACAACACCGCCTGCGACATCGGAATCAGCGCCGCGCCGAACAGACCCTGCAGG
>Ga0302324_100009229_pt1 | contig 20675 bp, 23 predicted proteins | sample Palsa_T0_1_FD_201949 | JGI IMG/M metagenome (GOLD analysis project Ga0302324, IMG submission 201949) | Peat permafrost microbial communities from Stordalen Mire near Abisko, Sweden - Palsa_T0_1 | ecosystem: Environmental > Terrestrial > Soil > Palsa > Peat permafrost | place: Sweden: Abisko...
CAGCCACATCCGCCGCGTGCAAGTGACCGGCTACGATCAATCCATCCTGGAGTTCGACTTCGACCAGGAGAAGCTGAATCCGCCGCTCGAAGCCAAGCTGTTCCAGTTCCGCATGCCGCCCGGCGCAGCGCTGGTGGAGACCGCCCAATAAAATGGCTGAATTCCTGCTCAAATACGCCGACACGCGCGGTCAGATCCACCAGCAGGTGGCCAACGCCGGCTCGGAGCGGGAACTGCGCGACCGCTACACCCAGCAGGGTTTCCTCATCTACTCGATCAAAACCAAGGGCGGACTGGCAGGCCTCTCGGTGGGGTTTTCCAAGCGCAAGAAGCTCAACATCGAGAAGTTCCTGATCTTCAACCAGCAGTTCGTCACGCTGATCCGCGCCGGTCTGCCGATCCTGAAAGCGCTCGACCTGCTGGCCGACCGGCTCACCGATCCCAAACTCGGCCCCTACATCAAGTCCGTGCGCGACGAAGTCCGCAACGGCACGCTGCTTTCCGACGCCTTCCGCATGCAGGGCATTTTTCCCAAGATCTACGTCACCACCGTGATGGCCGGCGAGAAGAGCGGCAGCTTGTCGGAGGTCATGGACCGGTTCATCACTTATCAGAAGCTCTCGCTGGCGGTAAAGAAGAAAGTCCTGGTCTCCTTGATGTATCCGTCCATATTGATCTTGCTTACCCTCGGCCTGATGGTGTTCCTGGTCACTTATGTGGTTCCCAATTTCGCGCAGCTTTACACCAGCATGCAGGCGCAGCTTCCAAAGGTGACCGTCATCCTGATCGCCGTCGGAACCACGGCGCGCACCTACATTCTGCTGTTCATTGCCGGCGTGGTTGGGCTGATCTTTTTGTACCGCTACTGGTCGCGCAAGGATTCGGCGCGCACCAAAATCGACGGCGTCAAACTGCGTGTGCCGCTGTTGGGCGATATCTGGGTGAAGTACCAAGTGGCCCAGTTCTCGCGCGTGCTCGGCACCTTGCTCACGGGCGGCATTCCCCTGGTGCAGGGTTTGGAGACCGCTGCGGATTCGTTGGGCACCCCGCTGCTGCGCCGGGCTTTGGATAAGGCCGGCAAAATGGTGCGCGAGGGGCAGCCGCTGTCGGCTTCGCTCAAAACCACCGGTATTTTTCCGCCGCTCTCCGTCGATATGATTGAAGTAGGAGAATCCACGGGAGCGCTGCCGACCATGCTCAATAGCGTGGCCGAGTTTTACGAGGAGGATGTCAATACCCGTATCGCCGCGGCTCTTTCCCTGATCGAGCCGGCCATCATGATTTTCATGGGATGTTTTGTGGCATTTGTGTTGATTGCGTTGTATCTGCCCATCTTCTCCCTTGCCGACACGATCAGGTGATGAATCCGCATGGCGACCGATAAACCCAGACTCATCGATCCCACCGGCGAAGCCGTCCAGGCGCAGGCCGTGGCCGCGCGCTATCGCTGCGACTATGTGGACCTGCGCGAAGGCTCCATCGATCACGATCTGTTCCGGACCATTCCCGTGGACCTCATGTTCCGGTACAACTTCGTGCCCCTGCGCGCGCAGAACGGCACCCTCGACATCGCCCTGGCCGACCCGCGCAACCTGAACATGATCGACGAGCTGGCGCTGCTGCTCAATAAGAAGCTGCGCGTCAAGGTCGCCACGCTTTCCCAAATCTCCGACCTGCTCAAGAAGACCGAACAATCCCAGCGCGTGCTGGAAGAGGTTACCGAAGGTTTCACGCTGGACGTGGTGGCCGACGAGGAGAACTCCGACGAGACGCTCTCCATCGACAAGCTCACCGCCGTCGATAACGACATCGCGCCGGTCATCAAGCTGGTCGATACCACCATCTTCAACGCCCTGGAGCGGCGCGCCAGCGATATCCACATCGAAACGCGCGACCAGGAAGTGGCCATCAAGTATCGCATTGACGGTGTGCTGCATTATGCCATGCCGCCCATCGCCAAGGACTGGCACTCCACCATCCTCTCCCGCATCAAGGTCATGAGCGAGCTGGATATCGCCGAACGCCGCGTGCCGCAGGACGGCCGTTTCCGCGTGCGCTACAAGGGCCGGCTGATCGACTTCCGCGTCTCCATCATGCCCACCATTCACGGCGAAGATGCCGTGCTGCGCGTGCTCGACAAGGAGTCCATGAGCGAGAAGTTCGCCAAGCTTTCGCTCGAAGTGGTGGGCTTCTCCGAGAACGACCTGGTCAAATTCCGGCGGTATATCTCGGAGCCTTACGGCATGGTCCTGGTCACCGGGCCCACCGGCTCCGGCAAGACCACCACGCTGTATGCCGCGCTCAGCGAGATCAAGAACGACGAAGACAAGATCATCACCATCGAAGATCCTGTCGAGTATCAGGTCAAGGGCATCACCCAGATTCCGGTAAACGAAAAGAAGGGGCTGACGTTCGCGCGCGGGTTGCGTTCCATTCTGCGCCACGATCCCGACAAGATCATGGTGGGCGAAATCCGCGACCAGGAAACCGCCCAGATCGCCATCAACTCCGCGCTCACCGGCCACCTGGTGTTTACCACGGTGCACGCCAACAACGTGCTCGACGTGCTGGGGCGCTTCCTGAACATGGGCGTGGAGCCGTATAATTTCGTGTCCGCGCTGAATTGCATCCTGGCGCAGCGCCTGGTGCGCGTGATCTGCGATCATTGCCGCCGGCCGGTGCAGTGGGAGAATAGCGAAGCGCGCCGCGCGGCCCTGGTCGAGTCTGGTCTGGATCCCGCCGAGTGGGAGCATGTGGAGCTGGCCGAAGGCGCCGGATGCTTCGAATGCGGCGGCACCGGCTATCGCGGCCGCACCGCCATCCACGAGTTGCTGGATCTCACCGAGAAAATTCGCGAAAAAATCCTGGACAAGCGGCCCACCTCCGAAATCAAGCGCATGGCGCGCGACTCAGGCATGACCTTCCTGCGCGAGTCCGCCGTGGAAAAAGTGCGCAAGGGAGTGAGTACCCTGAAAGAAATCAATAAGGTGACCTTCATTGAAGGCTAACATGCCACTTATTTCTCCCCACTTGTGGGGCGGGCAATCATGCCCGCAGCCGGCTTTCAGCCGGCCCTGGCCGCGCCACGGACTAGCATGAGACTTCCCTCCGCCATTACCGCCATCTTGCAGGAGCCGCCGCCTTCCATGGTCTTCGAGCTCTCCGAAGCCGGGATCTCCGTGGCGCGCCTGACTGCCAAAACGGAGCTTGACTTTCGGCCGCTGAGGCCCGGCGTGCTGGCCATCACGCCGCTGAAGGACAACGTCGTCATGCCCGACGAGTTGTCTATCGCGGTGCGTGAGATTGCGCCCCAAAACGGAAGTCGCAAGCGCCGCGATGTAGCGCTCATCCTGCCGGACTACAGTTCGCGGGTCGCGGTCCTGGATTTCGACAGTTTTCCTTCGGACACCAAGGAGCAGCTTTCGCTCATCCGCTTCCGTATCAAAAAGAGCGTCCCGTTCGATGTCGAGACGGCGGCCATCAGCTACTTTGTGCAGCCGGCGGAAGGCAAGAAGTTCGACGTGGTGGTGGTCGTCGCGCCGCTGGAGGTCGTCTCCCGGTACGAAGCGCCGTTCCGCGCGGCCGGCATGAACCCCGGCCTGGTGACGACATCTTCGCTGGCCTCGCTGAACCTGGTCGAGGACGGCGGCATCACCGTGGTAGCCAAGATCACCGGCCGCGTGCTGACCGTGATGGTGCTGCAGGACACCCGCCTGAAGCTGGTGCGCTGCCTGGAAGTGCATGCCAACGACGTCGCCGAAATCGCCGCCGACTTGTACCCCACATTTGTGTACATCGAAGACCATATCGGAGCCAAGGCCGAGCGCCTGCTGCTGTGCGGCTTCGCCGAGCGCATGGAAGAAGCCCGGCAACGATTTCAGAACGAGCTGGGGGTGGAAGTGCAGCCGGTGCGTTCGCCCCTGTCGCCGCCCGGCGAAAATAACGCCGGCCTGCTGGGATATTTGAGGTCTGTCGCCCGTGACAACTAACTGTTTTATCCGCGTTCATCGGCGTTCATCCGCGGCTCAGGGTCTTTCTTCATGAGAATCCCTATCAATCTCGCCAGCCAGCCCTTCCGCCGCGACCGCGCCGTCCTGGTCGCCTCGGGAGCCCTGGGCGTCTTGCTGGTCTTGCTGCTGGTTTTCCTGCTCTCGCTGAACAGCCTGGAAAGCGGCCAAGTTACCGAAACCCGGAAGGAAATCGCGCGGCTGGATTCGCAGATTCGCGCCGTCTCCGCCCAACAGGGCCGCCAGGATGCCATTCTGCGCAAGCCCGAAAACGCCGAAGTGCTGGAGCGCAGCCTCTTCCTGAATGCCCTGCTCTACCGCAAAGGCATAAGCTGGACGCGCATTTTCGCCGACCTCGAGAAAGTAGTTCCGTACAATGTGCGGATCATGGCCATACGGCCTTCGGTGGCCGGGCCGAATCAGGTTTCACTCGAAATGACCGTAGGCGCGGAAGCCCTGGCGCCGGTGATCGAGCTATTGAAAAACCTGGAGGGTTCCCCGAGCTTCGGCCAGGTGTACTCGCACAGCGTGCTGCCGCCGACCCAGAACGACAAGCTGTACCGTTGCCGCGTGAGCGTGAATTATGTCCAAAAGCTTTAGCGTTTCGCCGCGTCTGCTGGCGGGCGGTTCCTCGCATTTGAATTTGAAGGACACGCGCGTTCTGGTACGCGCCGGGCTGGGTTTGCTGGTACTGGCCAATATCGTCGCGGCGCTGCTGGCCTTCAAGCCCTGGGGCGGCTCCGCTGAAGACCTGGCGCGCCAGCAGGTAGATATGCAGCAGCAGCTTACCTCCATGCAAGCGCGCCTCGAAAAGACCAAAGCCCTGGTGACCAAGGCCGAGCGCGCCCGCAACGAAGGCGACGGATTCCTGGCCGAATACACCACCGTCCGCCGCTCCGCTTTTTCCACCATCTTGACGGAGTTGGAACGCGTCTCCCAGGAGGCCGGTATCCAAACCCGGCCGGTCTCTTACGAGTTGACTCAAGTCGAGGGTAGCGACACACTCGACCAACTGAGTATCAGCGCTGCCTATGAGGGCAGTTATGCCGCCTTGACCAAGGCCGTCAACCTGCTCGATAAGTCGCCGCGCTTCCTGATCATCGAGAGCTTGACGGCTGCGCCCCAGCAATCCACCACCGGAGACACGCTCAGCGTCAGTATTAAGGTGGACACCTTCGTGCGCGAACAGCCGGGGAACCCACTATGAAAATAGGCGCGGACCGCAAGAAAGTCTACATCCTCGGGGCCCTGGCCTTAGTCGGCGGCTACCTCTTTTATAGCAATGTGCTGTCGGGTCCATCCAGCCCGGAGCCGAGCCGTCCCAGCCGTCCCATCGCGCAGAACGGTTCCAAACGAGGGCCGGACCTTGGTGACGGGGCGGATACCGGGACTCAACCCGCGGCCCGCCGCCCAGCCGCATCGGCGCGAGCGAGCGAAGAGTTCCGCCCGTCGATGAAGCCGAAACGTCCCGAGGATCGCGTGGACCCCATGTCGATCGATCCAACCTTGCGCCTCGACCTTTTGGCCAAGGTGCAAGCCGTAAACATCGAGGGTGGCCGCCGCAACCTGTTCGCGGTCGGCGCGGCCCCATTGCCGCCGGAGCCGACGGTTACCGTGGCGCAGAATAAACCGGCCGCCCAGATGGGTCCGCAACTTGCGCCCCCTCCGCCGCCGAAGCCCACCGATCCCCCGCCTCCGCCCATCACCTTGAAGTATTACGGCTACTCCAGCACCCGCGGCGACAATCGCAAACACGCCTTCTTCCTCGATGGCGACGATATTCTGGTGGCCGCCGAGGGTGAGACCGTGAAGAAGCGCTACCGCGTGGTCCGCATCGGCGTAAACTCGGTAGTCATGGAGGATACGCAATTCAAGCACGAGCAGACCCTTCCCCTCCAGGAAGAGGCCGCCGGATGACACCCAGCCTCCGACCCCGGCGCGCGAAGGCCGGCCCCGAGTCCGGCTACGCCATGCTGCTGGTCTTCCTGATGGCGGCCATGATTGCCATCGCGCTGTATAACGAAATGCCGCGCGTGGCCTTCGAAGCTCAGCGCGCCAAGGAGCAGTTGCTGATCGAACGCGGCGAACAGTACAAACGCGCCATCCAGCTCTTCGTGCGCAAGATGAGCCGTTATCCGGCCACCATCGAAGAACTGGAAAGCACCAACAATATCCGGTTTCTCCGCAAACGCTACGTGGACCCCATGACGGGCAAGGACAAATGGCGCTTGATTCACATCAACGGCGGCGTGCTCACCGACTCGATCGTCCAGAAAAACAGCCCGGGCCAGAACCAACAGGCTCCGGCCAACACGAATACCTTCATCGGCGAAGGGCCGGCGATGAGCGCCGCCAACGATCCGAACCAGCAACAGATCAATCCGGCCTTGCGGCGGCGCGCCAGCGACGACCGCCCGGTAGTGACTCAGGAGGTGGCTGATACAAACCCGCCGCCGGACGCCGGCGACGACAACTCCGACAGCGCCATTAGCGATAACAACAACAATGGCGCGACCCCCGCCGGCGCCCCTGGGGCCGCCAATGTCCCAGGCATTCCAAATCAGCAGATGCCAGGCACATACGCTGGGCGCGTTCCGCAGCCCGGCATCTACACGCCCGGCGCAAACCCGGGTCAGCCCGGCTACAACCCGGCCACGGCCAATCAATCCTTTGGGATGTCTGGCGGGATGCCAAACCAGATGTCCACTCCGGGATCCCCTGGTGGTGGCCTTTCCAACAATACCGGTCAGAACGCCGGCCAGAATTCCAGCGGGAGTGTGTACGTGGCGCCCTCGATGGGCCAGACATCCAACAGCGGATCGCCAACCGCGGGCCAGCAGGGATTTCCGGGCCAACCGCAGGGATTTCCAGGCCAACAGCAGGGATTTCCGGGCCAACAGCCGGGATTTCCGGGCCAGCCGGGATTTCCAGGGCAGCCGGGCGCCTATCCGCCCCGTCCAGGCATGTTTCCAGGTCAGCCGCAACCGGGCTTTGCGGGACAGGCCACCGGTGGCTTCGGACAGACTGCACAACCGTCCGGCATGGGCGGCGGGGATGCCACTACAGGCCAGAATGCCGGCAACGGAATCGGCAACAATTTCGGTCTTACCGGCCCATCCCAAATGCAACCGCCTCAAGGATTGCCCGGCATGGGAGGCACGCAAGTAGGAGGCGGTATCGCCGGTGTCGCCAGCGAATCCACGGGACCCGCGATCAAAACCTACAACGAGCGCAAGAAATACAACGAGTGGGAGTTTGTCTACGACCAGAGCAAGGACCGCGGCTTGGCAGGCGTGCAGGGCAACGGCGGCGCGCCTGGCACGCAACCCGGACAGATGGGCGGCACGCCCCCCGGCATGAATCCGCAGCAGCCCGGCATGGGGCCCGGCGGGATGGGCGGCTCCTTCGGCCAGGGCGGAAACACCTTCTCGAACAGCATGCCCACTCCCTCGAGCTTCGGACAGCCATCGCCGCAGCAACCACAACCGCAGCCCCAGCAGCCGCCGAACTGAGACTCAGCTCCGGCCCCCGCCCCCCGGCCCCTGGTCCCGGCGCGCAAAGCGCGGCTCCTGGCCCCGGCGCGCAAAGCGCGCCTCCGCCGCGCGCACCTGCCGCTCGTCCATGCCGAAGTAATGCGCCACCTCGTGCCAGACCGTGCCTTCCACCATCTGCTGCAACTGGGCTTCCCCATGCGCCAGACGTTCATGCGGACCCTGGAATATGATGATCCGGTCCGGCATCGCGAAGCTCTCAAAGACGCTGCGCTGGGTCAACGGCCGCCCCTGATAGAGGCCCAGCAGAGTGCCCCCCGGTCCCACCCCGGCTTCCGCCAGTTGCGCCGGCGAAGGTTCCGCCTCCACCATCATCGCGACGTTCTGTAAGCGCTTCCGAAACCGGCTGGGTATCCGCCCGTATGCCTCTTGCACCAGCTTGTCGAATTCATCCGGACGCATCGCTCCTGCTATTCTACCTTCCATGTACTCTCCAATCGCGAAAGGCGTCTCGGACAAACCATAGTGGCCAAACAATCCCGGCGAGTAGTGATCGCGATCGACGGACCCGCCGGCGCCGGCAAGAGCGCGGTTGCGCGCCGCCTGGCTAGCCGGCTGGGTTTCACTTACATCGACTCCGGCGCCATGTACCGGGCCGTGGCGCTGTGGGCCATGCGGCAGAACGCCGACACCGCGGACATGCACCGCATGGAACAGTTGGCGCGCGCGGCCGATATCGAATTGCAGCCTGTGGGTCCGCACGTCCTGCTCAATGGCGAGGATGTGACGGCGGCCATCCGCTCGGCCGAAGTGGGCAAGCAGGCCTCCGTGGTCGCCGCGATTCCTGCTGTGCGCCGCGCCCTGGTGGAGAAGCAGCGCGCTCTGGGAGCGCGCGCCAGCGTCATCATGGAAGGCCGCGACATCGGCACGGTAGTGTTCCCGGACGCGGACGTCAAAATCTTCCTGGACGCCGATCCACAGGAGCGCGTCAGCCGCCGCGTGCGCGACTTCCGCGATCAAGGCGAAGCCGTGACGCCGGAAGCCATTGCCGCCCAGATCCGCGAACGCGACCAGCGTGACCGGACGCGCGCCGAAGCCCCGCTGACCCAGGCGCCCGACGCCATCTACATCGATTCCACGGGGCTCTCCCTGGATCGCGTCGAAGAGGAGATTTTGAAGGTGGTGCGGGCGCGCATATCCAACGGAAAGGATTTCAGTTGAACGATCTACTTGTGATGAAGTTCGGCGGCACCAGCGTAGGCTCGGCCGCGCGCATGCGCATCGCCGCGGGCATCGCCGCCGGCGCCGCCGCGGAGCGCCAGCCGCGCCGGCCGGTCGTCATCGTGGTTTCCGCGATGGCCGGGATCACGGACTTGCTGCTCGAAACCTTGCGCCGCGCCGAAGCCGGAGATCAAGCCGCCCTGGAGGCCAATATCGCCAAGCTGCGCGAGGGTCACCTGGCCACCTGCCGCGAGTTGCTGCCGCCGGACCGCCAGACGGCCGCGGCGGACGGCATCGCTCGTCTGATCGCCGAGTTCGAACGCATCGCCGGCGGTATGTTGATGCTCAACGAAATGCCGCCCCGCTCGGTGGATGAAGCGGTGGCCATCGGCGAGAGGCTCTCGGCGCTGCTGGTCGCCGCATACCTGAACGCGCAGGGCGCCCCCGCCGAAGCCGTCAACGCGGCGGAGATCGTGGTCACCGACGCGGTCTTCGGGAATGCTTCGCCGCTGATGGAACCCACCCGCGCCAAGGCCCGCACGCGCCTGCTGCCGCTGCTCGAACACGGTGTTCTGCCTGTCGTCACCGGCTTCAACGGCGCCACCGCGGATGGGCGCCCCACTACGCTCGGCCGCGGCGGCTCGGATTTTTCAGCGTCGATTCTCTCCGCCGCGCTGGACGCCGCCGAGCTGTGGATCTGGACCGATGTGGATGGCATCATGAGCGCCGACCCGCGCCTGGTGCCCTCCGCCGCCGTGCTGAATGAGGTCACCTACGCGGAAGCCGCGGAGCTCGCTTACAACGGCGCAAAAGTGCTGCACCCGCGCACGCTCGCGCCGCTGATCGAACGGCAGATTCCGGTTTGGAGCAAGAACAGCTTCGCCCCCGAAAAGCCCGGCACGCGCATCCTGCCGTCCATCGGCGCGGCCACCGGTGCGCGCGCCGTGACTTCGCTGGCGCAGGTGGCGCTAATTTCGCTGGAGCCCGCCAGCCCGGAGTTGAGCGGCGCGCACGTGATGGCGCGCGCGCTCGACGCGCTCGACCGCGCCAACGTGGAGGTGCTGGTGTTCTCCAGTTCCAGCTACCGCCAGACCTTCTGTTTCCTGGTGCGCACGGAGGAATTGGAGAAGAGCCGGCAGGCCCTGGAATCCGCCCTGGCGCTCGAACTGGCCCACGACTACGTGCATCCCATCCAGGTGGATGAAAAGGTGGGTCTGCTGGCCGTCGTCGGTGAGGGCATGCAGGGCAAGCCGGGTATCGCTGGACGCATCTTCACCGCCATCTCGCGCGAAAAAGTGAATATCATCGCCATCGCGCAGGGATCGAGTGAGCTCACGATTGCCATCGTGGTCAGCCGGGACGGGTTGGAAAAGGCGGTGCGCGCCGTGCACGCGGAATGCGGCATGGGGGTGTGAGTGCATGCCAGTCGAACCTACAGTAGAACAGTTCCTAGCCGGGATTCTCCCCGGGTGTCCAGACGCCACGACGTTCCCGTGGTGGCCGCCCGACTGCTTCGCCGTATGTCTGACATTACTGAAACACACGGGAGCATACACGCAACTTCTTCAAGATTGGCCGCCAGACCGGGGCAAAAGGGAGGAGGCCCTCGCACACTGGGCATCGACCGTACGTGATGTGGGCGCGGACTGGCGCAACGCCCTGCGGCAAGGCCTGGGCCCACAGTTCAACGGCCTAAGCAAGGAATGGGAGCATCTCTGCCGGTCATTCAATCGACAGCTTTGGACCGTAGCGAAAGATTGCGATCTGCTCAAGACGCTGATGAAGCTTGTCGCTGTTGCAGACGAAGCGTGCGAGGGAGTTGGCGCCCCTGAGGATACGGGAGAAGATGACCATTTTCTTCAGCAAACCAGAGCTTTCCTTAGAGACGACGCGACGTTGGGTGTGCGAGTCGACCCCACCCGAGTGCGGGTCCTTCCTCGAATGCACACGCCGCAGAATGGCCTGACGGAACGGTCGTTGTCGCTTTACCTGTCGATGTGCGATGCCGGCGAAGTAACGCCGCGTTGGTTGTCCACACCATTCCTGCAAAATGATTCCATCAACCTGCTGCTGATCCCATGGCCACACGAAGTGCTCGTTAGCCAGTTTCGGGACGTTACGGATACCGCGACGACGGACCTGCCCGATGGCTTCGGTTTCTTCACCTACGACTTCTTGAAGGGCGACGACCTCATTGCGCTTGCTGGACCATTGTATGCTGAAGCGAAGCGTAAGCTAGGCAGGATTGACGGTGTCGTTCTGCCGGAGTTGTCCATCACGGACGAACAGTTTCGCGCGCTTCGAGATAGCCTCCCACCAGAGTGCTTTCTAGTCGCAGGCGTAGGCCGTGCCGGGGTCGATAGCCAGCGGGGAGGGAACGAAGTAAGGCTGTCGTTTCCGCCCCTCCAGGAAGTCGTTCAAAAGAAGCACCACCCGTGGAAACTGGACGAATCCCAAGTTATTCAATATGGCCTCGGCGGTGTCCTTTCGCCCTCGCGCGAATGGTGGGAATACGCCGACCTCACCGACCGGCGGCTCGACTTCATCGCGATGAGTGAGGACCTGGTGATATGCGCCCTGGTCTGTGAAGACCTGGCCCGACCGGACCCGGTGGCGAACATGGTCCGTGCGGTCGGCCCGAACCTTCTCCTCGCCTTGCTGATGGACGGTCCCCAAACCAAAGAGCGCTGGGCAGCGCGTTACGCGACCGTTCTGGCCGACGACCCCGGTTGTTCGGTGCTTTCGCTTACCAGTCTTGGCATGGCCCAACTCAGCAGCCCTGAGGCGGGCAAGCCGAGCCGCTCGCGCGTGGTGGCCCTTTGGAAGGACCGCTTCAAGAGTGCCATCGAAATCGAGCTTCCCCAGGGGAGTGATGCCATTGCCATCTCACTGTCGACCCGTTACGACGAGGAGTTCACGGCCGACGGTAGGGGCGATGACATTAATGCCGCATTCCCGATACTCTCAGGTGTGCATCCAATCTGCGCCACGGCCGGCAGCAAAAAGCGGTAGACTCGAAGTATATGGCAACTGGGAGCATGGCCCTCCTGACCCCGCATGACGCGAACGTGATTTCGGAATTGGTACAGTTCGCGGGCATGCCGGAGGACAGGAAGAGAGAACTGCTCGCCAAACTGGAAGAAGAGGATGCCCGCATGGTCGGAGAAGCTCTTCTAGATCCCCAAAAGTACTCGGATGCGACACCCGAGGTGCAGGCCACAGTTGATCGCTACCGCGCCTGGGTGGAGAACAACAAGCGCCTTCGCCGCCAGCGCGAAGCCCGGCAACGTTCCGGCCGCTCCCGATAGAATTCCACCCTCCAGGCCCCCCGGCGCAATCTGTGAGATCCTGGGAACAATACCGCCCATTTCAACGTTTACCCTCAAAAGGAGACCAGCGCAATGAAGAAGAGCTTTTATCTAGCCGCAGGCTTATTGATCCTGGCATCCGGATTCCAATCCGGAAGAGCGCAGGACAAGGCCGCCACCCGCACCATGAAAGTGACGGTGCATTATAACGGGTCCGGAACCGTCGACGACAAGCACAAAATCCAGGTGTTCATGTTCGATTCGCCGGACTTTAGCGACGGCCACGCGATGCCCACCGGAATGCAGATGACCGCCGAAAAGAATGGAACAGTCACGTTTTCCGACATCCCCGGCTCGCCGGTTTACGCCGCCGTGGTTTACGATCCCACGGGAAGTTATGATGGCGCCTCCGGGCCGCCTCCTTCCGGTTCTTCCGTGGGCGTGTATACTAAAGAGCCCCCGAAACCCGGGCCGGTAAACATTGACGCAGGCAAGATCGTCGAGATCGAATTGCCCTTTGACGATACGGTGAAATGGCCCTAACCGGGGCGGCCTCTATTACCGGCTCCGCGGCGCCTCCGTCGCAATCATCCCTGTCCCCCGGGCGACGCCGCCATCGTTCGGCAGGTCCTGCGCGTGGATGAGAATTTCAGAACCCAGCAGGGCGGACCCGCCAGTGTAACTGTGTAACGATGCGCTCGCATCGCCGGATTTGGCGGTTTTCTTAAGGATCTGCCCCGTTTCGCCCAGCGGCGGTATAACGATGCGCGCAGCCGCGATCCGTGCTATTTTCTGAATAAGCAGAGGAGCACGCCATGATCAACCGCCGGGAATTCTTCCTGCGCACCGCGGCTACCGCCGGCGCGGCTGCGTTCGCCAACTTTCCGTATCATTTGTTCGCCAGCGCCACCCAGAAGTTTGCCTCCGACCGCGTCAAGCTCGGTCCCATGCAGGTGGAGGTGAGCCGCCTGGCGCAAGGCAGCGGCACCGATGGCTCGGGTGGCAGCTCCAACCAGACGCGCAAGCTGGGTCTTCGCGGCCTCGCCGAGCTGTTCGATGCGGGCTACGACAACGGCGTCACCCTGTGGGATTCGGCCGATCAGTATGGCACGCATCCCCACGTGAAGGAAGCGCTCAAACGCGTGCCGCGCGAAAAGGTCGCGATCCTCAGCAAGACGCATGCCTCCACCGAGAAGGAAATGCGCGCCGATCTGGACCGCTTCCGCCGCGAACTGGGCACCGATTACATCGATATCCTGCTGCTGCATTGCATGATGGATGGCGATTGGCCGGAGCGCAAGAAAGGCGCCATGGCGGTAATCTCGGAAGCGCGCGAGAAAGGCATCGTGCGTACGCACGGCACGTCCTGCCACACGCTGGAAGCCTTGAAGGCCGCCGCCGCGAATCCCTGGGTGCAAGTGGATCTGGCGCGCATCAATCCCGCCAAGATAATCATGGACGCCGATGTGCAGACCGTTATCGGCGTGTTGCGGCAGATGAAGGCGTCCGGCAAAGGCGTGATCGGGATGAAGATCCTGGGCGCGGGGCAGCTTCGCCACAAGGCCGACGAGAGCCTGCAATTTGCCCTCTCGCTCGATTGCGTGGATTGCTTCACGATCGGCGCGGAAAGCCGCGGCGAGATGCTGGATTTGACCCGGAAAATTCCCGCCGCCAGCGTGCGCGGCTGAAAAGCCAGTGGCTGGTGACGGTGACTGGTGATTGGTGGCTAAGACTAAACCACCAACCACCAGCCACTAACCACCAGCCACCGTTCTTTACTTCACCTTCAGAATAATAATGACCAGGGTGTAAAGCGCCAGCGATTCGATCAGCACCAGGCTCAATATCAGGGCGCCTCGGATCGCGTCTGCCGCGCCCGGATTCCGTCCCATCCCTTCAGCGGCCGCCGCCGCCGCTCTGGCTTGCGCCAGGCCGCAGAGTCCGGAAGCGATGGCCATCGAGAAACCGGCTGAAATCGCCACCCAGTTGGTGCCGCCCGCGGGTGTCGAGCCGCCGGGCGCTTGGGCGAAAATCGGGCTGGCCAGGGCTAACAGCACCAGCGCTAGTAACATTAACTTTGTCTTCATTCACTTGCTCCTTCGATTAAAATCGCCCCCAGGAGGTGGTTCCCGTCATCCTCGTACAGCCGGTCTCACACTGAAGGGGCGGCATAAAGCCGGTTAATTAATGCTCGTGCGACACTGCTCCGGACACGTACATCATGGTGAGCAGCATAAAAATGTAAGCCTGCAACAACGAAACAAAAACGTGCAGACCCATGAAGACGGCGGGCACCACGAAATAGGTGAGGCTCAGAAAGACCAGCGTCACCTGCTCGCCCGCATACATATTCGCGTAGAGACGGATGGTAAGCGATAACGGCCGGGCCATGTGGCTGATCAGCTCGATGGGCACCATCAGGGGCGCCAGCAGCGGCATGGGGCCGGCGAAATGCGCCAAATACCTCCCCAGCCCTTGCTCGCGCAAGCCCATCAGATTGTAGTAACAGAATGCCGCGATCGCGCAACCCGCCGGCACCGGCGGGATCATGGTGGGCGATTCGAAGCCGGGTATGATGCCAATCAGGTTGCAAAACAGAATAAAAATGAAAAGAGTGCCGAAGAACGGCAGATACTTCGATCCTCCATGGCCCACGGTGTTTTCAGATTCGCCGCGAACAAAATTATAGATGGCCTCGAAGGTAAGCTGCAGCTTTCCGGGCCGGTCCGTCGAGAGCCGCGGACGCAGGAAGGCAAACAGCAGAATCAGGATGAGCGCCACCAGGAGCTGCATGACGATGAATCCGCTCCACGGACGGGAATCGGTTGGCATGCCGGCCAGCTTCAGAAAGGCATTGCCCACTCCGGGCAGGTAATCGTTGAACAGCCTGGCGAGCCAGACATTCTCATGATGCATAGATCAGTTCGAAAATGATTTCCAGGATTACGGCGGCTACTGGAACGAACAGTCCAATCAGCGCGGCCGGCAAGCTCAAAGAAGTAAGATTCACTATAGCATAGGCGCCCGCTCCCAACAGCAGATAGCGCAGGCCGATCAGGATGGCGAATTTCGGGCTGGGCCGCGCCGTCGACGCGCCGCCCAGCGCGTCGACCACTCTTTTGAGCCAGTGGAAATTCAGATACGACGCGGCCGCGCCGAGCAGGTAGGCCACCGCCCACCTCCAGCCGCGCAGCATCAGGCAGGCCAGGCTTCCGGCGGCGGCCAGCGCGGCCGCTCCGCGCGCGATGCGGCGCAGCGCGGTTTCGAAATGCGCCGGCGCCGGATCCATCGTTATCGATCGTCGTGCGTGTCCCGCGTCACCTGCCGCAGCAGTTGCACAAATCCGGCGGCGATGCCCAGGATCAGAAAAACCATGTAGAGAAAGTTAGTATGGAAGGCGCGGTCCAACAGGTAGCCGATCGCCCAGCCGGCCACCGTGGCGGCGGGCAGCAGGAAGGCCAGGGAGCTGTACTCCGCGACCATGACCCTGAAATTCTTCTGCACTCAGTTCATGTTCATGCCGCACATGCCCGGATTGCTGCAGCGACCGCTGGGGCACACCGGACCGTCGGCTTGTTTGGGGCCGGCGGCGTGCGCGGCGAAGGTGGAGAACTCCTGGCGCAGATGCCGCTGGCCGCAGGAGGGGCATTCCACGCCCGCGTCCTCCGCGGTCCGCCGCACCAGCTTTTCGAACTTCGTTCCGCAATCGTCGCACTTGTATTCGTAGATAGGCATGGTCTTAGCCAAATTCTAGCACGGGGCCGTGGCGTCTGGCCGCCGCGTCTCCGCGTCGCTCCCTGCTCCGGCATCGGCCCGGAAACGTTCAATCAAAATAAAACGCATGTTTTAGTGAAAGCGTGCCGATGAGGTGTAAGAACGAGAAATAGGAAATAATAAACGTGAGAAATAAATTCCTTCTTACAAGTGTACTATCCGCCTTTGCCCTCATCGGAGTTGCGAACGCTCAGACCAGCTCCGGAACCCTGGGTGTCAGCGCGAATGTCCAGGGATCTCTCAATCTGACTTTCGTGACCGACCCCAGCGGCTTGGCGGTCACCGGCACCACCACCAGTACGGCGTCTTTGCCGTTCGCAACGGTGCAAATGTACGGCGGCACGGTGCCCGCCAATGTGACGAAGACGCTCAATGGTACCGCATCGTTTGCGTTGTCCACGCCGTTCGACGTGCAGGTGGATCTGGCGAATTCCGCGAGCACGACCTATACGCTGGCGGCAATCCTCAGCGCGGTGGATTCCATCAACACGTGGTTCCTCGGTCCGACCGACATTTCGGCCGGAGCCTCGCATGCCCTAACCTCGACCGGCGCCTACGCGACAGCGCTCCCCTACGTTTTGAAACTCACGGTGCCGGCCACGGCCGCAGCCGGTGCGGTTGCGAACTCCATCAACTTCACCGCAACCAGCAACTGATTCCGGCCCGGACGGCAGGGCAAAGACTGGCTGGGCCGAAAAGGCTCAACCGGTTTTGGGTCTTCGATGCACTCTAAACACACTGCTCTATTCCGGTTGTGGATGCTGGTTCTGGTGGCCGCTCGAACGGCGCTCGGGCAACCGGCTGGCTCGCCGCACATCCTTTCAGGCTTGGTATCCGCTTCCGCGGCGCCCAGCATAACGGTCCTCCCGGCCGCGGCTGGTGCGCTGGTACGGAGCCTGGGAGCGGGCAACGCCGCCCTCGATCTCGGCTCTGTCTCATATTTCGAAGGCACTTCCGCTCCGGGCGAGAGCAGCCGGCAGAACTCCGGAGCGTTCGTGATTTCCACCCGGTTCGCCCTAAGGGTCGACTGTCCCGGCAGATCGCCCTCCTCCCAGGTCGACGTGAGCATGTCGCGTATGGATGCGGCGCCTTCACACGCCATCGCCATCGACGGAACCACCCTCGGATACGCGGCTCAGCCTCTGGTCCAGTCCATGCCCTGCGGCTCCGCCGGTGAGCACCGGCTGGACCTGGAGGTTCCGGTTTCTACGCCCGCCGGATCGATTGGAAGCACCGTCGCGTTCCAGGCGACGCTGAGGAAGTAGCTCATGAGATTCAAATCGAGACTTGCCGTTATTTCGTGTTCCGCGCTTTGGTCTATCGCGGTTGCCCAGACGCCGGCGGCGCAGGCCCCCGGGGAGGGCGTAGCGCCTCCGGCTTCGATTGCCCTTTCTCCGGCCATCGTGATGGTGCGCTGTAAACTGGGGCAAAGCACCACCCAAACCTTGACGATTGTCAATCGTACCGCCAACGAGGTCAGTTTTAGCGTGGAGACCCAGGATGTGGTCGTGCGCGAAGGCAAGCGGTCGTTCTTGCCGGCCGGGCAAGTTGCCAACGGCATTGCCGCGAGCGCGGTGGCGGCGCCCGCTGCGTTGGTGGTGAAAGCCGGCAAAGAAGGATCCGTTCGCGTTACGCTCACCCTTCCGCCCGCGACCGGGCAGCGCGCCGTAGTCACTTTCTTTCGGGCCCGCCTCATCCCCTCCGTTAGCGGAGCCATCGGCTTGGGTGCTTCCCTGGGCACGCTCATTACCTTTAACGTATCCACCGATTACAGGGTGGAAGCCGGACCCTTGCAAGCGTCGCTCCAGACCCCCGCGGCCAACGTGATCTTTTCCGAAGAGTTGCGCAACACCGGCTCCGAACCGGTGATACCCAAGGGCGTAATCGCGATTCTGGATGCATCCGGAAAACGCATGGCCAAGGCGCTCTTCCCGCACCAGCGTCTGTTGCCGGGAGAGCGCCTGATTTTTGACGCCACCAACCCCGCGCAACTCGCTCCCGGACGCTACAGCACCCTCTCCTCTTTTGAATTCGAAGGGAAAGTTCTGAACTTTGCTGGGGTTTTCACTATTCCGGAATAGATGGCTGGTTCCGCTCTGGGTGGCTTCATGTTGTCCGATATTGCCGGCGCAGGTGCGTACTGTCGACCCGCAGAAAACCATCACATTCGAGGTAGCCGGGGCCACCGCGGCGTACAGCCTGGACGCATTCCTGGCGGAGGCGACCGCCGCCGATGGGCTGGTCTCGGTGGAGGGCCGAGTACCCGGCACTACCCACGTGGTGGTGATCGCGCCTTCGGGAGTGCAGACTTTTGAAATCCTGGTGACTACGCCGCCCCCGCGTTATCCCCCCGGTTTTGTGATGCCGGCCGGCGTCGCGGACTTGGCCCAGAGCGGCTACTACGAAGGACTGTATTATTCGAGTCCCGAAGAGATCCAGAACCAGTTCGACCTCCTGAAAATCGACGGCGACGATCGGACCCACATGCATCTGGTGGAAACCGATCTGCTAGGACCGCTCGCTCAGGGCCAGTCCAGAATTGCGTTGTCCTCCGCGACCTATGAAATCGTCACACCCAGCCGGGACGTCACGCTATTCGACCAGTACGTGGACGAGTCCCAACTCACCATCGACGGATCGATCGTCCGGGGGTTCCACATGTTTCAAGACAACTGGTTCGTGCACGCCGGCTACACGGGCGTGGCGACCTTCGAGGGGCTATTCCTGCCCGTGCAGCCGGAACTCGTAGCCGGCGGCGGATACCGCTATCCACTCACCGCGAATTCTTCGATCACGGGTTCTTTTTATGCCGTGCGGGTTTCCGCCTCGGATCAGCTAGGGCGGTCCGGAAGTATCGGCGACGTGAGATACAAATACAGCCCCCGGGAAACCTTCTGGTTCACCGTGGACCTCGGGATCGGCCGTGGAATCGCCGGCGCGGGACGATTCCATTACAAGACCGCGCGCGATACGGTCATAGCCCTGGTGCGGTACATGCCGGTGCAGTTTGCGTCTCTGGGCGCCAACAATTTACGGGGTCTTCATACGGATTTGTCCTGGACGCGCCACGTCACCAATAAATTCGAGGCAGCCCTGACGTTTTACAACAACAATCTGGTGCTGCCGGGCCTCAAGGAAACGACCGTCAGCGGCGCTGCCAACCTCACCTATCAGATCGCCCGGCACTGGGGCTTGACCGGCGGGGCGCTGGCTTCGAGCTTCCGGACCAGCGTACCGCCGAGCCCGCCCATCCGCAATTTCACCCTGCCCGCCGGCCTGGCTTTCCAGTCGCAACACTTTGGGGCCGCCGGACAATATCAGTTCGCAGCGACTCCCGGCCAGGACAACGGCGCCCGGCAGTTTCGGAGTTCCCTGCGGTCGGGTTGGGGCGCCTTCACCTTCGCGAGCTACGCGGAACGCGATGCCAACGCCCCCACCCTGAGTTTCATCTTGGGCCAAGTGGCGGGATTGCAGCAGGCGCTGGAGCAACAGGGCATTCAAGCCACCACCGTCCAGCAAGTGGACCAGCTTTTGTCCAGCGACGCCTTCCTGATCGCGGCCGGATTTATAAAGGGAGCCACCATCAACCTGGTTCCCGTGCGCACTCAGGCCGGCGGGACCGCGGACTGGTCGAGCCCGGGCATCCGCCGGAAGCATTTGAGTTACAGTTTCTTGTTCAACGACAATCATACCCTTCAGTGCAGTACGGAATCTGTCGGACATACCCTGGCCTACTCTCAGGGCGTCACCCGCTCGGATGACATTTCGCTGGCGTGCTCCATCCTGGGAGTGAAGAATGAGGGACAATCCCTGGCTTACTCGCCGGTTTGCTTCGTCGCCTTGCGGCACCAGTTCCAACACGTACCCAATTTCATCGCTCCCGAGCGGCGCGGAACCATCGCTGGAAACGTCTTCCGGGACGACCAATCTAAACGGGCATGCTCCCAATGCCCGGAGTTGAGGTCGTGCTGGACGATCGCCGGCGCACGCTATCCCGAGCCGATGGTTCGTACCGGTTCTCAAAAGTGCCCCGCGGTAAACACAAAATCACAGTGGCCTACCATTCCCAGGAGCCCTTCTTCTTCACCACCCCATCCACTGTGGACGTGGAAGAAGACGCCACCGCCGACTTCGGCATCGGCTATTCGCTGTCCGGTTTGATGGGCCAGGTGCTGAATGACGCCGGGCAAGGCGTCGCCGGAGTGGCCATCGCGATCCGGAGTGGAGCACACCAGTGGAGCGCCGCGACGGACGCGGACGGAAGCTTCTTCGTGCCCTCGTTGGTTGCGGGCGATTATGACGTGTATGCGGATGAAGATTCCCTGCCCGCGGGTTATTCCGCCGAGGCTCTAGCGCCGCAACGGGTGCTGGTAGGGGCGTCATCGCCGGGCAAGGCAGCCTTCACCGTGCGGGCGTCGCGCAGCATTTCCGGACGAGTGCTCAGCTACGATCCGGCGGCAGGCCGGTACGTTCCAGTGAGGGGGGCGCAAGTAACCCTGCGGGAACCTGGCTTAACCACCCTGACCGATCTGCTGGGACGGTATCTGTTCCGCGATCTGGCGTCGGGATCCTATACGATATCGGTCCGGAACGAAGCCCCGGCATCTGCCCACACGGTTCGACTCGGCGGCCAGCCTGTCGATTTGACAAATGTGGATTTTCACATCGCCAGGCCCGCTTCACGATGGTGGGGCGGACCTCCAGGTCCGGAGGGCGGCCAATCTTGGCCTGGGGCCCCCTCTGGGGACGGCTTTTAGCCGGCTCTGGCCGCCTCTCCAGAAACTGCTGCCGCTAGCCCGGCAGTCGGCCGGTAGTTTGGACGTTCGCGTTAGGCAGCGGGCTCCAGGCGGTAGCCGAGCGAAGCGGCTTTGCGG
>Ga0302324_100009230_pt1 | contig 20674 bp, 17 predicted proteins | sample Palsa_T0_1_FD_201949 | JGI IMG/M metagenome (GOLD analysis project Ga0302324, IMG submission 201949) | Peat permafrost microbial communities from Stordalen Mire near Abisko, Sweden - Palsa_T0_1 | ecosystem: Environmental > Terrestrial > Soil > Palsa > Peat permafrost | place: Sweden: Abisko...
TTGTGGGCGACCCGTCGAGGGGGGCAACCTCGACGCGTCACGCATCACCGCACGCCGTGCGCGCGGGAGCGTCGACCCGGGTTCGACACCCGGTCGGCCGTTTCCTCCATATGGTCTAAGAGAGCTTTAGATTCCCACGCTGCGTTGTATCATCCCGCCGTATGTCGGGGCTGGTGGGGGCTAGGCGGATTGTGATGCTAGCCATAGCATCTACCTTGGTGTGTGCACACGTGGCGGTGGCGGCAACCGCGCCGGCAACGTTTTACGTTAACTCGAACGCGGACCTGCTCGACGTACCAAACGAGTGCGCCCACGTGCAGAGCACCGACTACGTGCCGAGTGGTCCCGATGACACGTGCACGTTTCGCGATGCGATCCACGCGTTCGCCACCGCCGACCAGACGAATCCCGGCGCCCACACGATTGACTTCATCACCTGCGGACCGTTCACGGTCAGCACCCCGCTGCCGGACATCCCCGGCGACACGAAACTCGACGGCACGCAGGTGGCGAACGCTGATTGCACCGACGCAGGCGCCCTGTCTCCCAATTATGGCTACGCCAACCTCGAGGGCAGCGGCACGGGTCCGGGGGGCGCCGCGAAATTTCCGGGACTGATCCTGGACGGCTCGGGCTCGAACATCGTCGGGATGGTCATCGGCGGCTTCACCGACGGGGTGGAGATGGCCGGGACCGGCGGCCACGCCCTCCATGACTCGGCTGTCGGTGCCAATCCGTTCGAGCAGGGCGGCCTCGCACCCGAGAACACCGACAATGGGATCGAGGTGGAGTCTGGCAGCGCCGACGACGTGATCGGCTATGCCCCATCCGACGGCGACAACGACATCCAGGATGATATCTACGGCAACGGTGGTTGGGGGGTGATGCTCGACTCCGGCTCGGGGCCGACGACAGTCGGCCACAACTTCATCGGGACAGACACCGCGGGCCACCAGTACGGCCCCGGAAGCGAGGGATACGGCGCCGGTCCGGGCAACGGGCCGCCGGACGGCAACGGCGCCGGCGGGATCTACGTCGGCGACTCGAGCGGGGATCAGATCGGCGGCGGCGTGATCTGCGAGAACGTCGGCGCGTCTGCACCTCGAACGTGATCGGCGGTAACGGCGGCCCGGGCGTCGAGATCACCCCGGGCGCCGCCCACGCGATCGTCTCGAGCAACTGGATCGGCGAGTCGCTGAACTTCTACAACTCCCCGCTGACCGACGGTGGCGCGCTGGCAAACGACGGGCCGGGGGTCGAGGACGCCGGCACCGGGGACGTGATCGGCGGCAACGACGCCGGCGACGCGAACATGATCTCCGGCAGCGCCGGGCCCGGCGTCGAGCTCGAAGGCTCGGGCGCCAACATCGCGAACAATCTGATCGGGCTCGACCTCGCCGGCACCGGCCCATCGCCGAACGGGCAGGCGGGGATTCTCGCAACGGCCGCCGGCGGCGTAACCTCCGGCGAGAACCGAATCTCCGGCAACACGATCGGCGGCAACACCAGCCCGGGGATCCAGCTCGACCAGGCAGGCAACTCGATCGTAGACAACTACATCGGGACCGCCGGTGACCACGTCTCCCCGCTCGGTAATTCGATCGGGATCCTCGCCCGGATCGGGCCGCAGCAGATTGGCGGGAGCCAACAGGACCCCAATACGATCGCCTACAACGACGGAGCCGGCGTCGCGATCGTCGACCCGCCGGACTCGACCATCTACACCTCTGGGGTGGACGTGGCAGACAACTCGATCTTCGGTAACGGTGGACTCGGGATCGATCTCGGGGACGACGGCGTCACCCAGAACCACCCGCTCGACTCGACGCCGGGGCCGAACGGCTTCACCAACTTCCCCGTGCTCACCACGGCGAGCTCGGCCAACGGCCAATTCGCCTGGCACGGCTCGCTCGACGCCGCGCCAAACACGTACTACTCGGTGCTCGTGTTCGCCAATCCTGCCTGCGACCCCTCCGGCTACGGCCAGGGCAAGACCCTGGTCGACGACGGCACCGTGTCGACCGACGCCAACGGGGACGGCAAGTTCGTGCTCACCGGCCAGGGCGACTACGCGGGCCAGGTCCTGTCCGCGATCGCGATCACCGGGAGCTCGTCCTCATCGGAGTTCGGCCCTTGCCTCACCGTTGGCCCCGGCGTCGACCTGAGCGTCTCGCAGTCGGTTTCCGGTGGCGCCAAGGTGATCGCCGGCGATGCGGTCGACGTCGACATCGACGTCACGAACAAGGGTCCCGCCGAGGCCACCAACATCGTCCTCACCGACACACCGCCTCAGGACGTGAAGATCGTCTCCCAGCCCGCCGGCTGCCCGGCACCGAAGGGCGATCAGTTCAGCTGCCCGATCGGCAGCCTCGCCAGCGGCGCGTCGGAGGATGTGCACGTCCTGCTCGAACCGAGCGACGACGCACAGACGCTGACCAACACGGCGGAGGTCACAGCCGACCAGGTCCAGACGAGCCCAGGCGACAACATGTCGGACTTCGCCACCGCCGTGGCCCCAAATCCCGACAGTCCCGGCGCGCCGGAGCCGAGCAACGAGGTCACCCCCACGTTCGGCAGCTTCCTGCGGCTTGACCGCGAAGCCGGCTCGGTCACCGCCACGCTGCCCAACGGTCAGAAGATCCAGCTGCAGAACTTCGCGCTGGTGCCGGTGGGCACGATCGTGCAGACGACCCACGGGATCGCGCGCGTGACCGCGGCGCTGCCGGGAAGGGCGCACAAGACGAGCCACGCGGAGTTCAAGTACGGGCGCTTCAAGATCGCCCAGCCGAAGGGCAAGTCCGGTCTCGTCGACGCGGTCATGGACGGGTCCCTGTCCGGCTGCGCCGCCAAGACGCTGCGCACCGGCTCGAAGATCACAGCCGCAGAGGCATCGGCCTCGCGCCGGCACCGGGAGCGCCGGCGCTCCAGGCGGCGGCGACTGTGGGGGCACGATTCGGGTGGCCACTACACGATCAGCGGCAACCGCGGCACCGCCACTGTGCGAGGAACGACCTGGGAGGTGATCGACACATGCACGACCACGATCGTGCGCGTGTACAAGGACTCCGTCAAGGTCACGGGGTTCGGAAACACTGTTCCCAAGCACGCAATCGTCAAGTCGGGGCACCAGGTAGTCCTGCGAGCCGGCTGAGAGCGAGGCGCGACGGGGCAGCCCTCGCGGCTGGCGAAGATCAGTGCTGGCACGGATGCGGGCTGGGTGGGTCGGGATTAGCGTATGGGGGGGCCGGGGTGTGTGGAACCGGGGATCTCTTTGAGCTGGGGGGTTGTGATGCGGCGTGCTCTGTTCGTCGGCGTGGTTGTCGCTGGTCTGTGTTTGTGTTCTGCTGCTGCTGCGGCGGGCGCGGCGGTGTCGCCGGGGTGGGAGTGTGTGCCGGCGGCGGCGGGGAGTCCGGTGCTGTCGGGTGGGACGGGGTCGGCACCGAGCTGTGGTTCGGGGACGACGTCGGTGCTCGCGCCGACGTATGTCACGCCTGGGGTGGATGGGAAGGCGACTGTTGAGTTCTCGGCGGTGAACGTGCAGATTGTCGATGGGTCGGGGTCGACGTCGACGGTGAATGGGACGGGGAATCTGGTGTTGGGGTATGACGAGAGCCCGGGCACGCAGACGGGTTCGCATGATCTGATCCTTGGTGAGAAGGATAGTTTCAGCGGCTATTCGGATCTGGTTGATGGTCTGTCTGATGATGCGACCAATGGGTACGATGTCGCGCTTGGGTTTGGGAACACTGCGAGCGGGAGTCTCGCGGGTGTGACGGGCGGCGCGCATAACATCGCGAAGGGAGCGGAGTCCTCGGTGTCGGGCGGGAAGTTCAATCTCGCGGGTGACCCGTTCGCGAGTATCGCGGGCGGCTGCGATAATCTTGCGGCGGCGTCGGGCACGGTCCCGTCGGGCAACTGCGGCAGTGCCGGGGTCGAGGCGATGATCGGTGGTAGCGGCAGTCAGGCGTCGGGGAACCTCGCGACGGTGACGGGCGGCGCGAATAACGTCGCCGGCGGGGCCTGGGGGTCGGTCAGCGGCGGGGAGAGCGACAGCGCGTCGGGGGAGGTGGCGTCGGTCAGCGGCGGCTATAACAACGATGCGTCGGGCGGGTCGGCGTCGATCACCGGCGGCGAGAACAACAGCGCGAGCGGGAATTACGCGTCGGTGACCGGCGGGGAGTATAACCTCGCGAGCGACTCGGCGGCGAGTGTCGGTGGTGGCTGCGGGAACCACGCTGGGGCGTCCGGCACCACGACCAACTGCACGACGGTGTCACCCCCGCTGACCGGCGCGGAGTTCGCCGCAGGCGGCGTCAACAACCAGGCCACCGACATCGCGGACACTGTCCTCGGCGGCGATTTCAATACCGCCAGCACAAACTATGACGCGACCGTGTCCGGCGGGGATCGCAACACCGCCAGCGGCTTCGAAGCATCGGTCACCGGCGGCGTCTCGAACACCGCCTCGGGCACCGAATCATCGGTCACCGGCGGCGCGAGCAACACCGCCAAGAGCGACCAATCATCGATCACGGGCGGCGAGGTCAACCTAACCGCAAACGAGTTCTCGAGCATCACCGGCGGCTGCGACAACCTCACCGGCACAGGCACCCAGCCGAGCACCACCTGCAACAGCGGGGCCGAGTCGATCACCGGCGGCTACAGCAACAATGCCACCGGAAACATCTCATCGATCGCCGGCGGCGAGTACGACCTCGCGTCAGACCCGTTCTCGAGCATCAGCGGCGGCTGCGACAACCTCACCGGCACAGGCACCCAGCCGAGCAGTGCCTGCTCGGCCGGCGGTGTCGAGTCGATCACAGGCGGTGCACACAACGCTGCCTCGGGAGACGGTGCATCTGTCAGCGGTGGCCAGCGCAACACCGCCTCGGGCGGCGCGGCGTCGGTCAGTGGCGGCTATATCAACACCGCCTCAGCCAACGACAGCTCGGCTAGCGGCGGCGACGAGAACAAGGTAGGAGGCGCCAGCTCCTCGATCAGCGGTGGCGTCGGCAACACCGTCAGCGGCGGGGGTGGCGACGCGATCCTCGGGGGAAGCGGCAGGACGCTGAGCTCAATGAATGATTACAGCGAGGCCGGCCCGACCATCTTCACTCCGTAGCCAATCCCCCACGACCCACGGGCTGCCCGCTCTCGCCACCACGGAGCGGGCAGCACCGGGTCCGCGCCCTGGGCGCGGACCCACGTCCGACGTTCCGGTCCGCCTCGCTTGATCGAACCGACGGAACGGATCAGCGCTCGGCAGCCGCCGCCGCAGCGGCGCGGGCGCGGAAGGTCCCGGGCGCCAGCTCGCCCTCCGCTCGGGCGCGCCCGAGCGCGTTCGAGTACCAGGCGAGGTCGTCGAGGGTGATCCCGAGGGCGATCTCCGTCGCCGGGTTCTTCGGCTCGCCGGCCTCGTCGAACGCGCCGGCGACAAAGGGGATGAGGACGGTGTTGCGCAGCGGCACCGCCTCGCCCTCGATCGCGATCAGCGCCAGGTGCTCGACCGCGCGTGTCCCGGCTGCGACCCCGCCGCTGTAGCCGACGTAGCCGATCGGCTTGTTGCGGAAGGCGAAGCTGACGAAGACGCTGTCGATCGCGTTCTTGAGCTGGCCGGGGACGCTGTGGTTGTACTCCGCGGTGACGATCAGGTAGGCGTCGCCCTCGGCGACCTTGCGGTTCCAGCTCCGCACGATCGGATCCGAGTACGTCGGGTCGGCGAAATCGCCGATCGTCCCCATGTGCTCCTGGAAGAACGGCAGCGGCCAGTCGCGGAGGTCGAGCACTTCGACGTCGAACGCGCCGTGTTCCTCGGCGGTTGCCACGATCCATGGCACAACCTTGTCGGCAGCACGCGTCGGGCGCGTGCTCCCCACGATCACTTGCAGCTTTGGCATCTACGGCCTCTCGTTGAGAACATGTTGAGACGTCAAGGACCACTATAATAAATACCTTGAGCGATCAAGGAGCGCGATGATGATCTCAGCCACCCTGTACAGCGACCCAGCCTGCCCGTGGGCCTATTCGGAGAGTCCCGCGCTGCGGGTGCTCGAATGGCGCTACGGCGATCAACTCGACTGGCGGCTGGTGGTGATCGGGCTCTCCGAAGACGCGTCCCGGTACGCGGCGCACGGCTACACGCCGCTCCGCGGCGCGCTCGGCCAGCTCCACTTCCGGCGCTACGGAATGCCCTTCTCGCCGGCGCCGAAGGAGCGCATGAGCGCGACCGCCCGTGCCTGTCGCGCCGTCGTCGCGGCGAGACTCGCGCAGCCGGGGAGCGAATGGCGCGTGTTCCGGGCGATCCAGCTTGCCAACTTCACGACGCCGCTCCTGCTCGACGACGACGAGCAGCTCGCGGATGCGCTGCGCGGCCTTCCCGGCGTGGACGCCGACGCGATCGTCGCGAGCCTCGACGACCGGGCGGTGAGCGAGGCATACGACCGCGACCGCGCCGAGTCGCGCACCGCCGCCGGCTCGCCGGCTGAGCTTCAGGGCAAGACTGCGAGCTCGGACGGTCCTGTGCGCTTCACGGCGCCGTCGGTCGTGTTCGAAGCCGGCGGCAGCCGGTTTGTCGCCGGCGGTTTCCAGCCCGTCGAGGCGTACGACGTGCTCGTGGCCAACCTCGATCCGAACCTGCACCGCAATCCCGTGCCGGACACTCCCGCGCCGCTGCTCGAACGCTTTCCGGACGGTGTCACCACCCAAGAGGTGGCGGCCATGCTCGCGGACGGCAACGACGCCCCTGACCGTGAGCGCGCCGAGGCGGCGCTCCTCGAGCTCGTGGCGGGAGGCGGATTCGAGCGGGTGGCGCTCGGCGACGACGCGCTTTGGCGTCCGGCCGGCGGCGAAGAGCGGACGGCCGCGGAGTACGCCGGCGCCGGGGAGTACGCGCGGTCGGCCTAGAGCCGCGCGCGGCCCCCGCCGCGGCCCACGCGCGGGGCGGGCGCCCCGCGCGCCGGCGGCACAAGCCGGGTAGCGCTGGACGGCGCTGGATTTGCCAAGCTGCTGCGCGTGACCTCGCTCGAGCAGTGCTGCCGCCAGACGCTCGAGGCGAGCTGGACCGTTGGCGAGCGCGATGGCGTGCCGTACGCCTACACACGCCCGAGCCCAAAACGCTACCGCTGGCAGTGGTACTGGGATTCGTGCTTCGCGGCGATTGCGTGGCGGCACCTCGACCCCGCGCGTTCCCGCACGGAGCTCGAGACGCTGCTCGCCGCGGCGCGGCCCGACGGGTTCATAGGTCACACGATCTTCTGGGACCATCCGGTCAGCGGCGCGCGAGCGCTCTACTACAACGTGATCCATCGCGACGACCCGATGACGGCGACGATCCAGCCGCCGGCGCTCGCGTTCGCGTGGCGGGTAGCGGTCGGCGACCCGGCGCTCGAGCCGAGAATCGTGGCTCACCACGAGGCGGTCAGCGCCCAGCGCGATCTCGACGGTGACGGGCTGCTGTGGATCCTCCAGCCCGACGAGTCCGGTTGCGATGCCTCGCCGCAGTTTGACCCGATCTGGCGCCATCGCGCCCAGGGCCTGCCCGGCTTCGTCGAGCTGGTGCGGCGTAATCGCGAGCGCGAGTTTCGCATCGACGCGGTGCGGGCCGATGGTGACCCCGTCGTCTGCGACGTGCTTACTAACGTGATCCACGGGCTCTCGCGGCTGGCGCTCGGGCTTCCTTCGATCACTCCGGCGCTGATCGCGCGGCTCTACGACGAGTCGAGCGGACTGTTCCTGCCGGCGGTGGAGCCGGCCACCGAGGAGCGGATCCCGCTCACCTGGATAGCGCTCGCCCCGCTCGCGCTGCCCGACCTCCCCGAGGAGATCGGTCACCGCCTGGTGGAGTGCCTGTTCGACGAGCGCCGCTTCTGGACGGCAGTGGCTCCGCCCTCGGTCGCCCTCGACGAGCCGGCGTTCTCGCTGCGGGAGCACTTCGGTGGTCTGCGGCGCTATTGGCGGGGCCCGACGTGGGTCAACAGCGCGTGGCTGATCTGGCGAGGCGTCGTGCGTCTCGGCTACGAGCAGCAGGCGGCCTCGCTTGCCCGAGCGATCGCCGAGACCGTGGCGCGCGAGGGGCTGCGCGAGTTCTACCATCCGCACGACGGTCACGGCATGGGCGCCGAGGACTTCGCCTGGTCCGCGCTGGCACTCGAGCTGCTCGACCCGGCCAACGCCGGCGCGGGCGTTAGCGGCGTCACTTGACGGCCTGCCCGCGCCGGTGTCACCGCCGCTACTTGATCGCCTTGCCCGACCGCGAGACGACGTCGAAGCCGCCTTCGCCCTCGCCAGTCGCCTGGCCGGCCGCAGAGTCGCCGCTGAACTCGTACAGCGGGTGGCCGGCGTAGGTGGCCTGATGGCTGTGGCCACGCCTGATCTCGCCGAGCTTCGAGGCCTTCACGCCCTTGCCCGCGGTTGGCTTGCCCTTGACAAGCAGTGGCGGCCAGACCTGCGCGCACTGACCCGTGCAAGTGCTCTGGTTCTTCCCGTCCTGGCTGAACAGGTACAGAGTGCGACCGTTGCTGCCGGCGGCGAGCACCTTTCCGTGCCTGGTCTCGTGCAAGACCACGGTTGGCGCCTTCGCAGCGTGGGCGACCGTAGCGGCTGCGCTCCGGGCGATCGACGCGCCGGCACCGAGGCTGAGCAGCCCGGCGGGCACGGTGGCAGCCACGGCGGCGGCGGCAACCATTGAATGCTTGAGTTGCATATCCAGATCTCCTCTGCTTGAACTTAAAGCTTGGTCTATGCAACGTGAAGACGCGCGCCGTGCCCGAAACCTTCCGAGCGGCGCCCATAACCGCAGGGGCGCCTAGAAATGGCTGCGCGTAGCGCCGGGATCCTCCTCTATCGCCGTCCAGCCACCGGGCTCGAGGTCCTGCTCGTGCATCCCGGCGGTCCGCTGTGGGCGCGCCGCGACGCGGGCGCCTGGTCGATCCCGAAGGGCGAATACACGCACGGCGAGGATCCCGCCACGGCCGCGCGGCGCGAGTTCACCGAGGAGCTCGGCTCGCCGGCGCCCGGCGACTTCGACGTCGACCTCGGCGAGGTGCGCCAGCGGAGCGGCAAGGTGGTTCGCGCGTGGGCTGCTCCCGGTGACCTCGACGTAACGACGGTCCGCAGCAACACGTTCACGCTCGAGTGGCCGCCGCGCTCGGGCCGCATCAGCGAGTTCCCGGAGGTCGATCGCGCGCAGTGGTTCACGCTCGAGCAGGCGCGCGAACGGATCAACGCGGGGCAGGTGCCCCTGCTCGCGCGGCTCGAGGAGGCGGTTCACTAGCTGATGCGGCCGCGATCCCGCGGCCGCATCAGACCCGAGTCCTGCGCGAGCCCTAGCCGGTCGTGAGCGCCTGACCGATGAAGAGACAGCCGGTGCTCCCCGTCGACTGCCCCGATGTCCACGCCGTGGCGACGTGATCGGTCCCGTTGACCTCGAACGCGGCCTGGAACGTGACCGACTGCGCGGCGTTGGTCGGATTGGGCTCGGCGTGCGTTGCGCCGGTCGCCAGTCCGTTGACGGTGTCGACGTTTGAGATGCCGGTAACCGTCGCGGCCGTGTTGACGGTGTCGACCAGGTCGATCGACGGCTCTTCCGATACGAACGAGAGTGTGGCGACGCCGGTTGCGTTGCAGCTTGCGTTGACCAGCCCGATCCCGAGGTTGAGGAGCTGCAGGGTCTGTCCGGCCGGCACGCTGAGCTGGTTGTCAACCATTCCGCTCGAGCCTGGCAGACCGGCCGAGCCCGTCAGATAGTCGGTCGCCGGCTTGCCGCCGAGGTCCTTCGAGTCCTGGGCCTGAGCGTCGGCCCCGAGGAACACGCCGGGTGCGACGTCCGCGGCGGTGAGCGAGCCGGTTTTGACCTTGTCCGCGGTCACGGCGCCGTTGGACAGGTTCACCGTCTTCACGCCGCCTCGGTTGATGTTGATGCTCTTAACCTGGCGGTGGCCGATCTTCTTGCTCGTGATCGCGCCGTTCCGGATCTGGCTTGTGCCGATCAGGCCCGCAGCCCATGCCGGCCCACCGAGGGCGACGAACAGCGCGGTGGCTGCGAGGGCGAGCGCTGCGGACGACGGGTTGAAGCTGAACCTCCCCATGGCGACTCCTCCTTCGAAGCGGTCCGGCCCGGGCACCGAACCTCGATCAATTGTCGCCGTGAGCCTATCGCGGGCGGGTACTCGAGGATTGCCAGTCAACCTTTTCCCCGGCAAGGGGGGTTTACTGAGACATGATCGAACGGCGGCGAGAGGATCGGAAGCGCGAGTTCGAGCGATTCGTGGCGAGCGCGGCCGATGAGCTCCTGCGCACGGGATACCTGGTGGTGTGGGATCTCGCCGAGGCGGAGGACCTCGTCCAGGAGAGCCTCTTGCGGGTCGCGAAACGCTGGCCCCGGGTGCGCTCGATGGACCACCCGGTCGCGTACGCGCGGCGGGTCCTGATCAACCTCGCGCTCGATCGCGCCGACCGCCGTTCGCGGGAGCGGCAGGAGCTCGACGGCCAGCCGCTCGAAGACCGCGCCGACGAGTCATCCGTCCGCGACCTCGGGCGGGTCGACGCGAAGTCCGGGACCGGCGTGACCGGCGCGACGCTGGTGCTCGCCGACGGCAGGCAAGTAACCACGAGCACCGCCAACGGCTGGTTCGCCGCCTGGTGGCCCGGTGCGGTCAGGGCGACCGACGTCAACGTCGATACCCCGAGCGGGGTGACCACACAGCATCTCGACACCGGTGGTCCGGTCAACTGTGGTCCGGGTCCCTGCACCCGTCCCGCCGCGCGCTAAGGGGCGCGAGCGGGCGCGCGTTACTCGGCGAGCAGCGCCGCCAGCTTCGCCTGCGTGTCGGCCTCGGGGAGGGGCGTGTAGAGGATCAGTCGCTGGTCGGGCGCCTCCTGCGGTCCGAACACCGCGTGCTCGAACACGAGCGTGCCCGCGACGGGGTGGCGAAGCTCCTTCCGGCCCGCGCCGCCGCGGGCCACCTCGTGGCGCTTCCAGCATTTGCAGAACTCCGGGCTCGACTTCCGCAGGGCGTGGATCAGCTCCTCGAACGCCGGGTCGCCGAGGTGGCGCGCGCTGTCGGCACGGAACTTGGCCACGGACAGGCGCGCGCTGAGCTCCCAGTCTGGGAACAGCTCGCGGCGGGCGGGGTCCATGAAGGTCAGCCAGACGTGGTTGCGTGCGGTCCTGGGAACGCCTCCGAGGTCGCCGAACAGCACGCTCGTCGCTCGGTTCCAGGCGAGATAGTCCCAGCGCCGGCCGAGCAGGAACGCGGGATTGGCTCCGAGGTTCTCGATCAGGCGGCGCAGCGTCGGGGAGACACGCTCGGCCGGCGCGGCGCACGCGGGCGCCTCCTCGCCGCGGCCGAGCAGGATCAGATGCACCCGTTCTGCAGGGCTCAGCCGCAGCGCGCGCGAGATCGCCTCGAGCACCTCGATCGAGGCCTTGACGTCGCGGCCCTGCTCCAGCCACGTGTACCAAGTCGACCCTACGCCGGCGAGCTGCGCAACCTCCTCGCGCCGGAGTCCCGGCGTCCGGCGGCGGCCACCGTTGGGCAAGCCCACGTCCCCTGGCTGGAGGCCTGCGCGCCGCTTGCGCAGGAAGTCTGCGAGCTCCGCGCGACGCTTGCCTGCGCCCGCGTGGCCGCGGTCGCCACGCCCGTTCGTGGCGTTCTCGTTCTCGTGATCGTACGCAGCGACTGTGGGTGTTGGTGTCAATACCAGGATAAACCCCTCTCTTGTACCTGCATCCGGATGATCGCACACTACCACCGTGACCTTAGCTCAAGCACTCCGATTCCCCCGGAGCATCGGCACCACCCGAAGCTCCGGCCGCCCGCAGGCCGCCAGCGCGAAGGTTCTCCTGGTGATCGTCTGCCTGGCGCAGTTCATGGTCATCCTCGACGTCTCGATCGTCAACGTAGCCCTGCCGTCGATGCGGAACGGGCTGCATTTCTCTCAGACCGGCCTGCAATGGGTGGTCAACGCCTACACGCTCACCTTCGCCGGGTTCCTGATGCTGGGCGGGCGCGCCGCCGACCTGCTCGGGCGCCGCCGCGTGTTCCTCGCCGGGACCGCGCTGTTCGCTCTCACCTCGCTTGCGTGCGCGCTGGCGTCCTCGCGCGGGCTGCTGATCGCGGCGCGGGGGCTCCAGGGGATCGGGGGTGCGGTGATCTCGCCCGCGAGCCTGTCGATCATCACGAGCTCGTTGCCCGAGGGCGCGGAGCGCAATCGCGGGCTCGGCGTCTGGGCGGCGATGGGCGGGCTCGGCGCCGCATCGGGAGCACTGCTCGGTGGCACCCTGACACAGCTCTTCGGCTGGCCGGCGATCTTCCTCATCAACGTGCCGCTAGGCGCCCTCGTGGTCACGCTCGGCGCCAGGTTCCTGACCGAAGGGCGCCGCGAGGACATCGACCGTCACTTCGACGTCTCCGGCGCCCTGCTCGTCACCCTCGGGCTCGTCGGCGTGACGTTCGGCATCGTCCGCACCGAGGCATTCGGCTGGGGCTCGGCGCAGGTGCTTGCGCCGATCGCCGCGGGCGCCGTCCTGCTCGCGCTGTTCGTGCTCGTCGAGGCCCGGTTCGCACGCGTGCCGCTCGTGCCGATCTCGATCTTCCGCCTGCGAGCGCTGCGCGCGGCGAACCTGATAGTCGTGCTGATGTACGCGGCGCTGTTCTCGATGTGGTTCTTCCTGACGCTGTACTTGCAGCAGGTCCTGCACTACGACGCGATCGAGGCCGGGCTTGCGTTCGTGCCGATGACCCTCGGGGTTGTGGCGGGATCGACGCTCGCCCCGAGGATGATCGCCCGCTCGAGCGTGCGCGGGGTCCTGACCGGCGGGATGCTCTCGGCGAGCGCCGGCCTGGTGCTGCTGACCGGCGTCCGCCCGGGCGGCGCGTACCTGCTCGAGGTCCTCCCCGGTGGGCTCCTTGCCACAGTCGGCATGGGTCTCTCACTCGTGTCGGCGACGATTGCCGCCGTCCAGGGCGTGCCGGCCGGTCAGAGCGGCCTCGCGTCCGGCCTGCTGAACACATCGCGTCTCGTCGGAGGCGCGCTCGGCCTCGCGGTCCTCGGGACGCTCGCCGACTCCTACACCGCGCAGCAGGTGCGCGCGGCGGTGCCCGCCCCGAGCGCGCTCAGCGACGGCTACCAGCTCGCGTTCAGCGTCGGCGCGACCTTCTGCCTGGTGGGGGCTGTCGCGGCGCTGATCCTGCTGCGGGTCCGCCGTGCGACGGTCGAGCCGGAGTCCGTGCAGGCCGAGCAGGTCGAGGTCCTGGTGGCCTGAGCGCTACTTGACGATCGTGAAGGTGAGCCGCCGGGGGGCCGAGCTGCCCGCGCTGTTGCCGGCGGTGATGACGAGCGTGTAGGTGCCGGTCGACAGCTTCTTGTGGCGCGAGATGCGGCCGTGGAAGGACACCTTGTTTGTCCCCACGTGGCCTGTGAACGAGAGTGTTGCCGCGGTCACCTTGCGTTTGCACGAGGGCTTGTGCCGGTTGTGCTTGGTCCTCGCAACACAGCGATCATGTTTGACCCTACGCCCGCGGAGCGTCTGGGTGAACGCGAACTCGACCGTCGCTGCCTCGTTTAGCGAGAACGAGAAAGTTGTGCCGTTCGGAGGCTTGGCGCTACTGATGTGCGCCGTGCGGTTGCTCTCGCGCCAGCGCCTCGCCGACTGCTTCACGAAGCTGAGCGCGGGTGGGCCGGCCACCGCGGCCGAGACGGTCACCGACTCGTTCGCGGCTCCGCATGCGCTCAGCACCTGGACGTTGTTCGCGTCGCCGCCGTAGAGCGCTTCGAACTCGTAGGTACCCGCGGCCGTCGTCGAGAACGGCTGGGAGCTGTAGGTGCCGTCTTCGTTGACCGGGGCGGTCGAGGTGAAGAGGGGCGCGCCCGAGCACGTCGGATTGTCCGGTCCGAACACCCCGAAGGTGATCGTTCCCGTCGGGGCGCTGCCGCCACCGAGGCTCGCCGTGTCGGAGATCGTCCCACCGACCGTCACCGCCGGCGAGGCCGTGGTTGCGAGCGTCGGTGTCGCCGCGCTGACCGTGACCGACTCTTCAGCAGCGCCGCAGGCGCCCGACACCGGACTGTTGTTCGCGTCGCCGCCGTAGGAGGCTGTGAACCGGTACGTGCCCGCCACCGCGGCGGTGAAGACAGCCGAGGCGTAGGTCTCGTTTCCGAGCACCGCGATCGAGGAGCTGAAGGCCGGCGTGCCCGTGCAGGTCGCGTCGCTCGGCCCGTAGACATCGAATGTGATTGTGCCCACCGGGTCGACGCCACCCGCCAGGACGGCGCTGTCGCTGATCGTCCCGCCGACCGTCACGGGCGCCGACGCCGTCGTCGCGATCGCCGGCGTGGCCTGGTCCACTGTCACGGTGCTCGATCCGGAACCGCTCGCGGTGGCGTCATCGACCGAGGAGGTACCCAGCGCGTAGCCCACCTGATCGGTAGGGGCGGAGCTCGCTCCTACCGTTCCGGCGGGGTGGACCGGCTCCCCGTTCACGTCGACGGTGAAATCGATCCGGCAGACCGCGTCGTCGGTCCCCGGCGGGGTCAGGACGACTAGGGGCCCGATAGGCGTGAACGAGACCTGTCCCGAGGAGGGATCGATGACGTTGATGGTGAACGTCTGGCCGGCACAGACAGTGCTTGGTTCCCCAATTCCGGTAGAGGACACACTGAAGACGCCCGGGTCCGCCTCGGCGGCCGGACAGTCGCCGGACGCGGTAGACGAGTTGGTTCCGCAGGCGGGAACGACGTTGATCGAGTCGATCGTGACGTTGCCAGCGTCTTCCGGCGCGGTGGAAGTGTTCGTGATCTGAAGCGATGCCGGCTGGCCGGTGTTCCCGACGGTCACGCTGTTCGGAAACGTAAGCGTGACCCCGAGCCCCACGCCGGCCCACGCCGGTGAGGCCGCGACGAGGAACATCGTCGCGGTCGTGGCGATTGCGGCGGTGACTGCCCCGATGCGCAGGCTGATAAGCGTATGGGCAGCAGGAGCCTACAGTCAAGCTGACATGTCATCGCCCCGCCCCCCTCAGATCGCATATGGTTGCGCCACGATGAGGCGCGCAAGCGGACTGATCGCCGGACTGCTGGTAGCGATCGCCTGTCTCGCATCCGCCGCCTCGGCGTCCGCCACCGGCGCCGCTATCGCGTACGTGACCGGCGGCAACTCCGGCCTGCCCCACATCTGGGTGGCAAACGGACGTGGCGGGCAGCGGCGCAAGGTCGGGGAGGGGACGGGCCCGCTGCTTGCTCCCAATGGCCTTACAGTCGCGGCGATTAACGTCGGCTCGAACGGACCCGCTTTGACCCTGTATCCGGCGATCGCGGGGTCGGCCACCGGGTACTTCAACCCCGCTCGCGTCAGCGCGAGCGCGCTCGCCTGGTCACCCGACTCGCGCTACCTCGCGGTCGCGCTCACGGGCGTCAACCTGCCGAGCCTCTCCGGTTACGGGCTCGAGATCATCGACACTGTTACCGGTACCGAGCAGATGATCGCGAAAGGCGTGATCTACGGCGCCAGCTTCGCGCCGGGCAGCTCGGACCGGCTCGTGTACGCGCGCGCCTCGTCGCTGCGGGAGACGGCGGCGTCGAACATCTTCACCGTCGCGGCGAACGGCGCCGGGAGGAAGCAGATCACCACCGACGGCCGCAGCGCCAGCCCGCTCTGGGGTGCGCGGGGGATCGCGTTCGACCACGGGCGGCTCCGCAAGGGCTTCGCGCCGCTCGACCAGATCTGGCTGATGCAACCGAACGGAAGGCACCGCAGGCAGATCACCCACATCCAGGTCGGACCCCTCGCCGAAGGCCTCGTGCCGCTTGCCTTCTCGGCCGACGGGACTCGTCTCGCGGCCGAGTTCGAAGGCGAGGACACCAGCATCGGCTACAGCGTCTCGGTCCACACCGGACACGCGACGCAGCTGAAGGTGGGCAACCAGGCCGTCAACGCGTGGGGCATCACCCGCAGCGGACACTCGGTGCTGATCTCCGTGGGCGGATTCATGGCACCCGCCAGTCGCGGCAAGCTCGAGCGGATCCCCTTCTTCGGCGGCCACCCAACGCTGCTGATCGCGCACGGCAACTACGCGAGCTGGAACCTGTAGCGCCCGTCAGGTAGCTAACCGCGGCGAGGCAGCGAGCGCGCGGGCCGTCGCCTCGGCGACGACAAGCGCGTGGTGAACTGTGGAGTAGTCGAGGTTCTCCGGCGTGTCGGTCATCTGGTGGTAGTTGGACAGCGCCTTGTAGCGATCCATCGACGCGAGCGTCGCGGTCGGGTAACCGGCTCGGCTGGGGATCACGGCGTCGGTCGAATTGCGTGCGCGCATGCCGCGACGCAGCGGCGCATCGGCGCGATCCGCGGCCCGCGCCACGAGGTCGCGGAAGCTCCGGTCGGGGTAATCCTCCATTACGACAGGTCCCTCGCCCTCGACCATGACGAGCTCCGGAGAGCCGACGGTCTCGAGGCTGAGGAACCAGGTGCGCTCGCGGTCGAGCGCGGGGAAGTGCCGGGCCGCAAAGCCGTAGATTCCCCCCTGGATCACCTCCTCGGCGCCGCACGATACGAGGAGCACGCGTAGCCCATCGACCGGGTTCGCTCGCAGGCGCTCGGCGAGCGCGACGAGCACGGCCACGGCGCTGAGGTTGTCGTTGGCGCCCGGGACGATCGGGCTGCGGGCGATATCCGCGAACACGGCGCCCGCAACCAGGCAGCCGGCTACGCCCACGCCAAGCAGCCGCGGCTTGCCGCGCGCGGCGCCGACCGCGACCGCCGCCGGTGCGCCCAGCACCGGCCACCAGATCGGCAGGGACGTGTCGATTCGCTCGAGGATGCCGGGGAAGTGCTCGCCGGCCCACGCCTGCGCGCGATCGTCGAAGATGCGCCCGGTCGGCGCGGCGTCGTGGTGAGCGAGCACGACCAGCGTTCGCCGCGCATCGACGTCGCCTGCGCGAGCGACCACGTTCCAGGTGGTCCGCGGCCGCGTGGTCGCCCGCCGAGCGAGACGCGGGCCGTTCGAGATGTCGTCTGCAATTGCGGCAGTGACCGCGGCCGCGACGGCCGCCGCGGGCTTGCGGAGCCCTCGCGCGAGCCCGGCCACGCCGGCCGCGGCGCCGGCGGCGGCGAGACCCGCGATCAGGCGCGCGTAGCCGTCCAGGAACAGCTCCTCCTCGATCGTCACCGCGCACCCGGCGTCTTTCAGCCGCCCGGCGATCCAATCGGCGGCGGCTTTCTCGGCGAGCGAGCCCGCTCGCCGCTCCAGCGGCGCCAGCGCTTCGACGACCTCCCGCAACGTCGGTGTGGAATCGGTCACAGCGCCAGTCTAGGTAGGTCGGATCGACCTGAGCTCGTGCCCGTGCTCAGGCAGGAAGTCGCGCCGATGCCTGGAAACGGAGCATCGATGGACCGTGCAGCGGCGCTCATCTGCACGCTGGCAGTGGGCGCGCTCGTCGCGCTCCAGGCGCCCGCGAATGCCTCCCTCGCCGACCACGTCGGCGATCTCGGCGCGGCGTTCGTCAGCCTGCTCCTCTCCACTGCGGTCGTGCTCCTGGTGCTGGTGGTGTTCGGCGATCCCGGTCGCCTCGCCGGAATCACCGGCTTCCGGCCCGAGCACGCGCTCGGCGGCATCGCCGGCGCCGGCATCGTCGCGGTGTCGCTCGTGACCGTCCGCACCCTCGGCGCAGGCGGTGTGACCGCAGCCCTCGTCGCCAGTCAGCTGATCGTGGCCGTGGTCCTCGATCGCTTCGCCCTGCTTGGACTGCACCACGTCCAGATCGGCTGGGGACGCGGGCTCGGCGTGGTGCTGATCATTGCCGGCGCCCTCCTGGTGACCGGCAAATAAGGGCTCCCTGAGGGCGGAGATTCCTCTCGCCGGCGCAACCAGCCGCGAATCCAAGTGCGCGCGATCAACCGGGTCAACTAACCGCCCGTATTTTCCGGTTATCCGCCCAGGTTCGCGATTCGCCGCCGACCGACCCGACCCGACCCGACCTGACCCGACCCGAGCTGAGCTGAGCCGCGTTAAATGGTCGTCGACACCCCCTCCGCCGCCAACAAGATCGCCTTCGCCCGCACCACGTCGCGGCGCGGGCTCGAGTACGCCCCCGCGCGCCGCTCCAGCTCGCGCCGCTGCGCGACGCGCAATTATTCCTGCGCGGGCCCTAAGCTCTAGGTTCAGGACGCCACCAGCACGGGGTGGCGCGCCCAGGATGGCAAGCTGAGCGAGAGAGAGATGATCACGGTGCACATCCGCTGGCTGCTCGCCGCGCTCGCGGTCGCGATCGCCTCGGCCTCGCTGCCGGCGACGGCCGCCGCCGAGTCCTACACCGAGCAGACGCTGCACTTCCTCGTCCACGTCGGGCCTGGTGCAGCGACCACATGCAACGTCATCGGTGACCTCTACCGGCCCGCCGACGCTACCGCGGCGCATCCCGATCCGGCGATCCTGACCACGAACGGATTCGGGGGCTCGAAGGACGACCAGGCGCAAATGGCCGAGCAGTTCGCATCCCAGGGATACGTGGTTCTGTCCTACTCGGGGCTCGGATTCGGCGGCTCGGGATGCCCGATCGAGCTCGACGATCCCGACTGGGACGGCGAGGCCGCGAGCCAGCTCGTCACGTTCCTCGGCGGCGGCATGGCGGCCACCGATGGGACCACGGTCGACTACGTGATCCACGACCGTACGGCGCACGACGGCAAGCACTACGCGTACGACCCGCGCGTCGGGATGATCGGCGGCTCCTACGGCGGCGAGGTCCAGTTCGCGGCCGCCGAGCAGGATCCGCGGATCGACACGATCGTTCCGATCATCACCTGGAACGACCTGTCCTACTCGCTGGCTCCGAACAACGCCAACCTCCCGACCGACAGCGTGACGAACGCGACGCCGGGGGTGGCGAAGCTGATCTGGGCGCTGTTCTTCTTCGGCGAAGGCGCCGCCGTCGACGGTCTCCAGCAGCTCGCCAACGATCCCACGGCGGCGCTATCGACCTGCCCGAACTTCAACCCGCAGATCTGCCCGCAGGCGATCGACCTGGCGGCGACCGGCGCGCCGAGCCCTGAGGCACTCGCGATCTTCGAGCATGCCTCGGTGGCGTCGTATATGTCGCGGATCCGGATCCCGACGCTGCTCGCGCAAGGCGAGGACGACACGCTGTTCCAGCTTCACGAGGCGGTCGCGACCTATGACGCGCTGCGCGCACAGCACACGCCGGTGAAGATGATCTGGCAGTCGTGGGGGCACTCACACCTGACGCCGGCGCCGGGGGAGCTCGGCGAGATCGGCGGCGACCTCGCACTGACCGATCCCAGCGGCGCGTCGACGTACGAGGGGACAACGGTCCTGCAGTGGTTCAACCACTACCTGAAGGGCGATCCGGCAGCGCCGTCGCTGGACTTCACGTTCTTCCGTCCCTGGGTGAGCTACTCCGGGAACGCCGATCAGGCCTACGGCCGCTCGGCGACCTATCCGGTCGGGACGACCGAGGACCTCGACCTGTCGAGCACCGACGCGCTCGTTCCCGGCGGTGCGCCGGTGGCCGCCGGCTCGAGCACGTTCCTCCCGACGGTGGCCGGCGCGCCGACCAGCTACAGCGAGATCTCCGCGGTCGAGACCAACGTGGAACCGGGCCAGGAGCCGTTCGACGTGCCGGGGACCTTCGCCGAGTACGAAACCGCGCCGCTCGCACAGAACACCGACGTGATCGGGATCCCGACCGTAAATGTCAGCGTGTCGGCGCCAGTGCAGTCGGCGGCCGAGGCGCTCGCGCCGCTCGGCGACCTGGTGCTGTTCTTCAAGCTCTACGACCTCTCGCCGAACGGCTCGATCACCTTGCCCGACAAGCTGATCGCGCCGGTGCGGATCCCGATCACCGGCAGCGCGGAGCGCGTCAGCGTCGACCTGCCCGGGATCGTGCACCAGTTCCCCGCCGGGGACCGGATCGCGCTCGTGATCGCAGGCGGCGACGCGGCCTATCGCGGCAACATCCTGCCCGGCGTCGTCACGATCACCACCTCAGCGGCGGACCCCGGCGTGGTGGAGCTGCCGGTGGCGGCACCGAGCGCCTACGGCCCGGTTGTGTACGCCGAGGTTCCACCTAGGACTCGGGTGAGGGCGCCCGCGCTCGACTCCTCGGCGGCCACCGGCCCGCGGTTCTTCGTTCGCTGGCACGGAAGGCCGGACGTGGAGTCCTACACGGCCCAGGTGCGCGAGACGAGCGCCCGCGACCGCAGGCTCGCGCATTGCTGGCGGACGCTCCGGGGCTACGCCGAGACGTCGCGCCGCTCGGTCCGCTTCCGCGGGCGCGACGGCGGGACGTACGAGTTCCGGGTCCGCGCGACCAACCTTGCGGGCGGCGTCGGCGGATGGTCGACGGCGAGGACGGTCACGCTGACGGGGGTTCACATCCCCGGAGGGCGGTTCCGCGGACCGTGGCGGGTTCACCTGACACGCGGCGCTTATGACGGGCGGACGGTCGCCTGCTCGTCGCCGTCGTGCACGTTCAGGCTCGCATATGACGGCAGCTCCCTGCAGATCGTCGGCGACCTCTCGCGGCGCGGCGGTCGAGTGCGGATCACGCTCGACGGGCGTGCCCGGACGATCAGCCTCCACGCCGGCCGGACGCGCCGCCGCGTGACCCTCTACAGCGCGAGGCTGCGATCCCGGCGCCACCGGCTGACGATTCGGGTCCT
>Ga0302324_100009231_pt1 | contig 20673 bp, 21 predicted proteins | sample Palsa_T0_1_FD_201949 | JGI IMG/M metagenome (GOLD analysis project Ga0302324, IMG submission 201949) | Peat permafrost microbial communities from Stordalen Mire near Abisko, Sweden - Palsa_T0_1 | ecosystem: Environmental > Terrestrial > Soil > Palsa > Peat permafrost | place: Sweden: Abisko...
GTGCTTTCCGGAGCCATCCTTGGTGCGGTGATCGGCGACACCATCTCCTACATGCTCGGGCAGCGTTTCGGACACCTGCTCGAAAAGCACTGGTTTTTCATTCGTCATCCAGAACTGCTCGCCCGGGGTTACGGCTTTTTCGAGCGGTTCGGCACGATCAGCGTGTTCGTGGGCCGGTTCTTCGGACCGGTGCGTGCGGTGATTCCCCTGGTCGCGGGAATCATGGGAATGCCCACGCGCAGATTCTGGATCGCCAACATCGCCTCGGCGTTCATCTGGGCGCCTTCCCTGTTGCTGGTGGGTTCGGGCATCCACAGCATCGCCACCCTCGTCACCGCCAAGCATGAGCGCCTGCTGATCAGCGCGGTGGTTGTGGTGGCGTTGATGGCTGCGATCTGGGCGCTTGAGAAATACGGCGTCCTGGATCGGTTCAAGCCGGCGAAAACGGAGCGTTGATGCGTATCGCGGTCCCGATCGTCTTTTCGCTGTCGCTTTCGCTCGCGGCTGCGCATGCCGCGCCGCCAACGCTTCTCTCTCACTGGGTGCAGATGGCACCGGGCGGAAGTGCCGAAGCGCGAATCGTGTTGCAGGGCGACGCCTGTCCGCCTGCCGCGATCGACGGCGCGAATGTGCCGATGCGCGTACGCGCCTCGTCGGACAAAAATTTCCCGGTGCTGCTGTGCGCGGTGACGTTGCCTGCGGGCGCGAAACACCTTTCGATTCTCGGCACGGACATGCCGCTGCCGATTGCCGACCCCCAGCGCATCATCGTGCTGGGCGATACCGGTTGCCGCATCAAGGGCCCGGCCGTGCAGGCGTGCAACGATCCCGCCAAATGGGAATTTCCCGAAATCGCCGCGGCGGCCGCGAAGTTGAAACCCGACCTCGTGATCCATGTCGGCGACTATCTCTATCGCGAAGGTCCGTGTCCCGGCGTCGACAGCGGCTGCACCGGAAGCCCCTGGGGCGACAATTGGAACACATGGGCCGCAGATTTTTTCACGCCCGCGGCACCTTTGCTTGGCGCATCGCCCTGGGTCGTGGTGCGCGGCAATCACGAAGAGTGTTCGCGCGCCGGTCCCGGCTGGCTGCGGCTCCTGGGTCCGCTTGCGGTCGATACGGCAAATTGCACGTTGCATCTCGCGCCCTATCCGGTGCCGCTCAAACCGATGACTCTCATCGTGATGGACGACGCCGATGCGTCCGACGTTCTGGCGCCGTCGGATCAGGTCGCCGTTTATCGGGGAGATTTTGAATCGGTTGGAAAACTTGCGCCCGCGCCCAGCTGGCTCGTGATGCATCGCCCGGTCTGGGGCGTCGTCAAGGGTCCGATGGGTATGGTGCTGGGCGGCAACAGCACGATGATGGCGGCGGTCGACAGGGCAGTCATTGCGCCCAACATCGCGCTTCTGCTGGCGGGCCATATCCACACCTTCGAAGCGATCAACTACGAGAAAGGCGCGCCGCCGCAGATCCTCGCGGGCGAAGGCGGCGATCTACTCGATCCAGCGCCGGCGGACTTGACCGGTCAGAGCGTCGGTTCAATGAAAATCACCAGCGGATTGTCGCTGCCCGGCTATGGCTTTCTGCTTTTCACGCACGCGGGAAACGTCTGGACGATCGACGTGCGCGCGGCAGACGGTTCGCATGAGCGGACATGTCAGCTCGCTTCCGGCCAAATCGAATGCGCAAAGAAATAAGAGCATTCACGCCTGCAATCTGACGGAATCCTTACGCTGCGATGAACGATATCGAGACCTGGATCGTGTCCAACGGCGCCACCGGCTTTGAAACGCAGGCGCTGGGCGTGGCCGAAGCGTTGGGCGTCAGACCTGCGATCAAGCGCGCCGAACAATCTGCCCCTTGGCGCTGGCTGGCTCCCTGGGGACCGGTGGCAAGTGCGGGCGAATTCGTTCCGCCGTGGCCGGACCTGGTGATTGCCGGCGGACGCCAATCGATTCCTTTTGCGCGGATGATCCGCCGGCGCTCGCGTGGCCGGACATTCGTGGCGATTCTACAGCACCCGCGCGTGCCGCCCTCGTGGTTCGATTTCGTCTGGGCTCCGGCGCATGACCGGCTGCGCGGGCCAAATGTATTCTCGACGCTTCTGTCGCCGCATCGCTTGACGCCGCAGAGATTGGCCAACGAAGCGCAGCGCATCGCGCCCGAGATCGCCCATCTGCCGACCCCGCGCATCGCCGTGTTGCTGGGCGGAGCAAATGCCGTCTTTCGCTTCGACGAACGGGCGGCGGCGGAATTGGGCGGCCAACTCGCCGATGTCGCCAGACGTTACGGCGCGGGCCTGATGGTGACGCCGTCGCGCCGCACCGGCGAGCGGCAGGCCGCGATCATCCGCGAACGGATCAAGGATGTGCCGGCGGTGATGTGGAACGGCGAAGGCGCCAATCCCTATTTCGGATATATGGGCAGCGCCGACGTCGTGCTCGTGACCTGCGATTCCGTCAACATGGTGGGAGAGGCGGCGGCCACGGGGAAACCCGTTTACGTCATCGAGCTTGAAGGCGGCTCGAAGAAGCGGCGGGGATTTCTGGACGCGATGTATGCCGGCGGCGTGGCGCGGCCGTTCCGAAACGCGATCGAAAGCTGGAGCTACGCCCCGTTAAACCCCACCGGCGAAATCGCCGCCAGGATCGCCAAAGCGCTCCGCGCCCACATGCTCAGCGCCCGAAAATCCCCTTGAGAAATTGCGCGGTCGCGTTGCGCCGTTTCTTGCGATCGACTTCGTGCTGGTCGCGAATCCAGGCGGTCTGCACCACCTTGCGTTCGCCGGCGAAGGGCGGGTGGCCGTGCCACGAGTTCTCCCCGCGCAGGAACGCGAACATCCAGCCCATGGTCGGCGGTACTTCGATCTTGTAGGGCTCGAATTTGTCGGGGCCGTACAGCACGCGCAGGCGGCCGGCACCGCTGTCGTCCCATGCGTCGTTGAGATAGAACAGCACCGTCATGATTTTCGCCGTGCCGTCGATATGCGGACGGCCGTCGCGCAGCTGGCTCAATTTGCGAATGGTGGTCAGACGCGGGAACGGGTGCAAATCGATACCCAGCTTCTGCGACATGACTTCGGAAAATTCCTCGCTCTCGATTTCATCGACGAGCTGCTTGAAGCGACCCTTCATCGCGACTTCATCGACGGTCAGGAAGCCCGGTTTGGTGATCGGCGGGAAATCGGCCCTGAGCGCGGGAGACACGGACTGGTTCAGCGCGTCCGACACGAGCATGTAGGTATATGGATCGTGCGACACGTCCCCAGCGCGGATCGCATCGAGGTTGATGACCGGATCGTTCCACGGCGCAAACGCTGCCGGCCGTGTCTCGACCTGGCCTCCGGTCGCAAGTGTCGAACTCATGAACATCTCCTGCGCATCAGGTCAGCGCCGCGGCAACGACGGCTTATTCGCTTGGACTTTGGCTATTCTAGATGGAATTGCCGTCCCGGTCACGGCCAAATGATTCAATGTGCGGGGGCTTGCGTGCCCCCTCTGCCGGAAAAGAGGCTCCCGAGCCGCTTGAAGAAGGCGCTCATGCGATGGCGCGCCTGTTCCCGCCGCACGACAGATTGATCCGTCACCCAATTGACCTGGATCACCCGGCGCAATCCGTCGACCGGCTCGAAGCCGTGCCATGCCATGGGACCGTTCCTGAAAATCAGCAGCGTGCCTTCATCCGGCGGAATCTCGGCGGCGTAATCGTTCAGATCCGTTGCCGAACGCAGGATACGAAGCCGGCCCCGCTCGCTCTCATCCTTGCTGTTCATATAAAGCAGCAGGGTAACAAGTTTGGTCGTGCTGTCGGTGTGGATCTGCCCGTCGCGACCGCTGCATTGGCCGCGCACGGTCACCATCACGGGACGGTCGCTCAAATCGATCTTGAGCTTGTCGGCGATAATCGCGGCCATGCGCGGGCTCGACAATTCTGCGATCAGCGACGAGAACGCGGGTCCGTACGAAAGACTGGCAAGCGGAAAGCTGCCCGCCTTTTCAACTTTCGGAAAATCGTCGTCGATCGCCGCCAGCGCGTCGCTTTTGACGAAGCCGGGAACGATCGCAAACGGATAGGGTGCCTGCTGCACGCTTGCGGACACGAGACGTTCTAAATCGAGCATGCTTGTTCTTCTAAGATTTCCTGTTACGCGGCCGTCATATTCGGTCCATATCGGTGAACGATGAGATAGATGGGTCGGAATACCGCACGGCAAGCGGTCACCTAACAGCCCAAGTGCCGAAAGTGTAGGCCTTTTTTCGGCTTGGCTTAAGAGGCCTGTCGACATTAGGGCTTTGCGGGCCCTTCGCGGACCATGCGGCACGGGCGCGCTTATTGGGGTCGGAGGAATGTGATATGAAGTTAACGATGGGTGTGGGCGGCAAGGCGTCGCCATCAGGAGGGGCACATGATGTGGATGGGAATGATTCATCACGCGACGATCGCTTTGATCATCGCGTTTTTTGTTTTGTTTGCGGCCAGCAAGTCCGAGGGGCTGGTCAAGCTTCTGGGAACGGTGCTCGGGCTTTGGGTGCTGGTGGTGACGATCGTCATGATCGCAGGCGCGGTCACGGCACCGATGTTCGGCGGCAAACCGTTCGGTATCGATATGCACGGCATGCACGATCACTGGATGCATCATGACGGAGATCACGGGGGGAGGGGCATGATGCCGCCGCCGGGCGCTCCGATGCAGCCCGCACCGCCGCCTCCGGGCGCCCACTAGCGCTTCTTCGCGTTTCGAAGTTTGATCGCGCCGCGGTCGCAATGGCAGCGGTTGCATTTCCGCGCACGCCGCCACCCAGGAGTTCGTCGATGATCCCATCTCAAGCTGGCCGCTTTGCTTTGTTGACGCTGTTGGCTTGTCTCGGGGCAGGTCCGTCCTTCGCCGCGCCGCCCGAGCTGAGCGTGATCGGAAGAATTTCAGGCCCGGATGGCGGTTGGGACTACGCCTCAGTCGATGCCACAACCCATCGGCTTTTTGTCGGACGGTCCTATGGCGTGATGGTGGTAGATCTCGATTCCGGGAAGGTAACGGACGCCTTCGTTCCGGGCGCAGTCGTGCATGGCGTGATCGCGATCGGCGATACCGGTGTCGGCGTGAGCGCCAACGGCAAGAGCCAGCTCGCGATTCTGTTCGATACGAAGAGCGGAAAGGTTCTCGCCTCCATCCCGACAGGCCTCGATCCCGACGCAGTCGCCTACGATCCGGCAACCGCACTCGTCGCGATCATGGAGGGCGACGCGCATGACGCGTTGCTGATCGATCCGAAGACGATGAAAGCTGTCGGCAACATTCCGCTTGGCGGACAGCCGGAATTCGCGGCCTCGGACGGTCATGGCCATCTGTTCGTCAATATCGTGGGCACGCACGAACTCGCCACGGTCGATATCGCCTCGCGAAGCGTTCTTGGCCGCGCGCCGCTTCCCGGCTGCGAAGGCCCTACCGGGCTCGCCTATGACTCCGCCGACGATCTTGTGATCTCCGTATGCCGCAACGGCGTGGCGGATGTGACGCAAGGGAAAACCGGCGCAGCGCGCGCCAGCATCGCGATCGGCCAGGGACCCGACGCCGCCATCTTCGATTCCGAACACAAAGTCTTTTACGTGCCGTGCGGCCGCGCCGGCACGCTGGCGGTGATCGCGGTGAAGGGCCCGGCGGATATCGCGCTCGCCGAAACGGTGCCGACGGCGCTCGGCGCGCGCACCGGCGCGTATGACGCGAAAACCGGAAAGCTTTATCTTCCGACCGCGCAGTACCAATTGCCTGTCGCGCCCGGCACGCGGCCGCAGACGGTGCCGGGCACGTTCGAAATCGTGGTCGTCGGGCCCAAATGAGCGCAAAGCGGTCCGCGCCGCGCGATCTCATGTCGGCGGTCGCAAAGCTTGGAACGCTTTATCCCGTGCCAAAGCCGATGACCGATCCGCTCGCACTGATCGTGTGGGAGAATATCGGCTACCTGATCGACGATACCCGCCGGACTGAGCTGTTCGAGGAATTCCGCGAGAAGGTGGGGCTCGACGCGGACAAGATGGTCCGCGCGCCTGGTACGGTGTTGCTCGATATCGCCAAGCGCGGCGGCATGAATCCCGGCACGCGCGTCTCGCGGCTCAAAAACATCGCAGTGATCGCGCGAGAATGCGGCAATGCCGGCCTCTTGACCGCGCTCAGATCGCTGCCGTTGCCAAAGGCGCGTGCATTGCTCAAGAAATTTCCCGGCATCGCCGATCCGGGCGCGGACAAGATTCTGCTGTTCTCCGGCGTCAGCGTGCAGCCCGCGCTGGAATCCAACGGATTGCGCGTGTTGGCCCGGCTGGGTTTTGCGCCGCAGCAGCCGTCTTATTCATCCAGCTACAAGGCGGCGGTCGAGGCTTTGAAGGAGCAGGGCATCATGGAGCGCGACTGGCTGATGCAGGCTTATGGTGTTTTGCGCGCGCACGGACAAGCCCTGTGCAAACGCGCGGCGCCCAACTGTATCGCCTGTCCGCTCGACAAATCCTGCGCCCATCTGCCCGCAACCGGGCTGTGATGGCCGCGAAGTCTGATACATTGCGCGAGCACATTTCGTGAAAGTTCCGATCTCTTGACTGCACGAATCACCCGCGCCGATCTCGAAGTTCTCGACCGCGAAGATACGCTGCGGCCGTTCCGCGACCGATTCGCGTTGCCGGAGAGCACGATCTATCTCGACGGCAATTCGCTGGGCGCGATGCCGAAAGCGGTGCCTGCGCGCATCCGCGAAGTCGTCGAACAGGAATGGGGCCACGATCTGATCCGCAGCTGGAACAAACATGGCTGGATCGATCTGCAGACGAAGATCGGCGCCAAGATCGGAAGGCTGATCGGCGCAGGAGAAGGCGAAACGATCGTTGCGGACTCGACCTCCGTCAATCTCTTCAAGGTGCTGTCCGCCGCGCTTGCGCTGAACCCCACGCGACGCGTCATTCTTTCCGAGCGCGAGAATTTTCCCACCGATCTCTATGTCGCCGAAGGAGTGATCCGTCAGCTGGGACAGGGCCATGTGCTGAAGGTGGCGGCGCCCGAAGAGTTTCCCGAGGCCATCGACGACGGTGTGGCCTGCGTGCTGCTCACCCATGTGAGCTATCGCACGGGGCGCATGTACGACATGGCGAAGATCACGGAAGCAGCCCATGACAAAGGCGCGCTGATGATCTGGGATCTCGCGCATTCCGCCGGTGCGATGCCGGTCGATCTCTCCGGCGCGGGCGCCGATTTCGCAGTGGGTTGTGGCTACAAATTCCTCAATGGCGGGCCCGGCGCGCCCGCGTTTCTTATGATCGCAAAGCGCCATCAGGATCGTGTCGCGCCTGCACTGTCCGGCTGGTTCGGCCATGCCGCGCCGTTCGCATTCGAAGGCTCGTTTCGGCCTGCGGAAGGAATCGCGCGCGCCGCGGTCGGCACGCCGCCGGTGTTGAGCCTGGCCGCGCTTGAAGTGGGTGTCGACCTGATGCTCGAAGCTTCGCTTGACGAGATTCGTACGAAATCGTTGCGCCAGGCGGATATTTTCGCCGCGCTGCTGGATCAGGAATTGTCGGGACACGGCTTCCACCGAGTGACTCCGCAGAATCCTTCGCAACGCGGCAGCCAGATTTGTTTTGCACATGAGAATGGCTGGCCGATCACTCAATGCCTGACCGCGCACAACATCATCGGCGATTTCCGTGCGCCCGACATCGTCCGCTTCGGTTTCACACCGCTCTATCTGGGCTATGCCGAACTATGGGATGCCGTCGCGATCCTGCGCCGCATCATGGACGGAAGGCTGTGGGACAAGCCGGAATTCCATCGCCGGTCCAAGGTGACGTAATGGACCGGCCGGTCTTTCCCATCGACTGTCCCGCATGCTATTCAAGGTCGCGCGCGGGCGTAGCTCAATGGTAGAGCTGTAGCTTCCCAAGCTACTGACGAGGGTTCGATTCCCTTCGCCCGCTCCAAGAGTTTGTTCGACAGGCTGTGCGGAATTGCGACGTGACCCATCTCGACGCGGCCTGGAATCGATGCTTTGAGGACCTTGGAGGTTCGAGACCTCCTCCCTGCGTGTGGGAAGAACTGCAGGCGGGATACAACGAACCGCATCGCGCCTATCATACGCTTCAACATTTGGAAGAGTGTTTCTCTTGGTTTGAACAGGTCCGATCGCTTTCGCGCCGACCCGGGGAGATTGCGTTCGCGCTGTTCTACCACGATGCCATCTACGATCCGCGCGCTTCGAACAATGAAGACGAGAGCGCGAAATTGGCGGAACGCGTTTTGACAGAGTATGTGCGTGGCGACTCCGAGCCGGAGCGAGTTGTTTCGCTGATCTTGGCGACGAAACACGACGCTGTGCCAGGCGGCGACGAAGCAAAGCTCCTCGTCGATATCGACCTGTCGATTCTCGGTGCTTCAAACGAACGATTCGATGAGTATGAGAGGCAGGTGCGCAGAGAGTACGAATGGGTTGCGCCAGAACCGTTTCGTGTGGGTCGCGGTCAGGTCTTAGAAAAATTTCTGGAACGTTCGGCGATTTATAGCTGCCCATTCTTTCATGAACGGCTGGAGACCGCCGCACGGACGAATCTCGAACGATCACTCGTCAACCTCAATTTGTTGGCGGATAGTAAAAACAACTGACGTTACAATAAAGTTGAGTCACGCGAACACCAGAGTGTGGAGACGAATGTGCCCACGATGGCGCAGCAAAATCTGATCGATGGTATCTTCCAAGTTTTGAAAGCGGACACGCGGGTGCAAGCGGCGTGGCTGTCGGGCAGTCTGGGGCGCGGCGAAGGTGACGAATACAGCGACGTGGATGTGCTCGTTCTCGTGGCTGATGGAATGCTCGCGGAGACCGCGCGCGCCTATGTCGAGAATCCGAACGCCATTGCGGAGGCGGTGCTGATCAGTCCGCTATTCGGCGGCATGGTCGTCAATGTCGTCACTGTCGATTGGCAACGCTTCGATCTCTCCTTCGTCGATTCGAAGAACCTTGCTCGCTTCGACGCGCGACATCTAAAGGCGCTTTTCAACAAGACCGGATTGCAACCGCCTTTGCATCCCCAAAGCGCCTATCGTCCCTCGCCGGAAGCAATTGCCGCCTTGATCAACGAATTTCTTCGCGTGCTGGGTCTTCTCACAGTCATTGTCGGCCGCGATGAACGCATCAATGCGTTTACGGGTATCGGGCATCTGCGCCGCTTGACCATCGACCTGATGCTTGAGGACAACGGTCTTTCACCTGCCGACCGAGGTGGCGCACTGCATCTCAACAGACTGCTGACGCTGGATCAGCGCCGCGAATTGGAAGCGATTCCGCCGTTATCCGCCGATCGCGAATCGATCGTCGCCGTCCATATCGCGTTGGCGAAAATCTTCTTGCCGCGTGCGCGAAGAATTGCATCGGCGCGCGGCGTGATTTGGCCGGACGCTTTTGAGGCCGCGACGCGCGCTCATCTGAGGCGAAACCTCACCCTGGAAATTTAATTCCGGGAGGTCCCGACACCCAATTTCACCGTCTAATCGCACTTGACACTCATTCGCAACTGACCCATGTATCCACCGTAGCTTTCCGGGCCTGCATTGGATGATTGTCTGCGTCTGCAATAGGCTTAACGAAGTGCGGGTCCGCACCGCCATCCGCTCCGGCGCGGGCTGTGCGGACGAGGTTTATGCCCGTTGCGGGGTCGAAAGGAATTGCGGCCGATGCCAGGACGAGATCGAGCAAATGCTGGACGAGGCGCAAGCCGAAACCCCGCTGGTCAGGGCGGCGTAGGGCCGGAGCCCGTCGCCTCGGTCGCGGGCGACACCAAAGTCATCGCGTTCCTCAACCTCGTTCTCAAGAACGAACTCACCTCCATCAATCAATATTTCCTCCATTCGCGGATGCTGGCGGATTGGGGCCTCTCCGAACTCGCCAAGCACGAATACGAAGAATCCGTCGACGAGATGCGCCACGCCGACCGGCTGATCAAACGCGTGCTGTTCCTGGGCGGGCTGCCGAATTTGCAGGATCTCGGCAAGCTCCTGATCGGCGAGAGCGTCTCCGAAGTGATCGCCTGCGACCTGAAACTCGAGCAGCGCTCCTATCCCGATCTCAAACACGCGATCGCGCATTGCGAGACGGTTCGCGACTACGTCTCGCGGGAGCTTTTCGTCGCGATCCTCGAAAGCGAGGAAGAGCATATCGATTGGCTGCAGACGCAATTGCGGCTGATCGAGCAGATGGGCATCCAGAACTTCGTGCAGCTGCAGACGAAGCCCAACGAATCCGGCACGGGGTCGTAGCCCGGAGCCTACTCCGGCCAGAGCGCCGCGCGGTCTTCCGTATAGCGGGCGTAGGTCTCGATCAGGGTCGCGCTGTTCAGCAGCATCGTCGCAAGCACGTCGTTCGAGCCGGGCGCAAAGAAGTTCGCGCGCATCCACACACTTTCGGTACGCCGGCTGCCGCTGAGCGCCACGACCTCGCGTTCGACCTCGTAAGGTTCGCCGACAAAAAGCGGCCCGCGAATCAGACGAATTTCCTGATCGGCAAACAGGCCGATCGCAGGCCCGCGCGCGGGCAGGCGGTCGCCTTGCGAACTGTAATAGCCGAGCACACTGATCATCTCGAAGGGAATGACCGCGCGGCTGAACGGCGAGCTCTCCGCCAAATCCGGATCGTACCAGGGCGAAGGCTCGGTGATCTTCGCGAGTTTCTCGCGCAGCGAGAACGGATAGAGCGCGCCCATGTTCTGGTCGATCGCCATCCGCACGGGATGACGCTTCAGCTTCATCCCCACTTTCACGTCGTGCAGGATGACGGGCTTTTCCAATGGTGGCAGCGTCGCGAGCCTTTGCTCAAGCGCAGTCGGCCCATGGTCGGTTCCCGCCGAAGCGGTGCCCTTGAGGACTTCTGTGCCGTCGTCCTTCTGCGCCCAGATCGCAACGAGATTGGGGTCGTCCGCGGGTTTCGCCATGAAGGCGCGGACTTTCTCGCCTTCGACGACCATGTTGCGGTAGTGGGCCGAGAGGCAGCCTTCCTGGAACCAGCGTTTGCCCCAGAGTGCTGCGCCCAGCGGTGCGAACTGACTGAAATGCGTGGGGCCTTCGATGGCCGCGCCTTTGAAACCGAGCTGCGCAGCCGTCGCCTCGTCGTGAATCGACGAATGCTTATCGTAGGTCTGCGCCTGGAGCATCTGCTGGGGCGAGCGCCAGGGTCCGGCAATCGCATTGCCGAGATCTTCGAGCGTGCTGTCGAATGCCTGTTGCGCCACGTTTGTTCTCCGCCGTTCGAAATCAGCTGCCGGCTGCGGCGCGGCGCGCCTTGAAGCGCGGCGCGAGCTCCGCCATCGAGGCCGCCTTGCGCGGCAATTCGATCAACTCGAACATCGTGCCGTCCGGATCGCGCACCCACACCAATTTTGCGCGGCCCATTTCCTGGGCTGTCTCTCCGGTCACGAGGCCTTGCGCCTTCAACGCCGCAAAGGTCGTGTCCATGTCCTCAACCGAGAAGGCGAATGCCGCAAGGCCGGGAGGACGGTCCGCGCCGTCGGCCGCGCCGGCTCGCTTCGACGATGCGGTCTTCACCAGTTCCACGGCCGTACCGGCGATCGTGCCGAACACGCGGGGCAGCCGCGGGTCGTCGCGCAAATCGTCGAACACGTCGAAGCCAAGCACGCGGCTGTAGAACGCGACGGAACGGTCAAGGTCGGTCACGCGGATTGCAAGATGCGAGAATCCTTTGGGCGGAGCGAGGGGTGCGTTGGACATGAACATGACTCCCGGAGAGCAGGCGCATTTGGCGATCCGGCGCACGCCCAAGTCAAGCTCGCAGACAAGGGCGCGATGGGGTAAGTTTCCGCGCGCCACCTGGGGATGGGGACAATGCGGATTTCGATCATTGCTGCGACTGCGCTGTGCATGCTGACCGGCGGGACATCCGCAAGCGACGCGCCGCTCTACAAGACCAGGGATTGCGGCAGGGAGATGGTGCAGATGGGGATGAACATGTGCGCCGGCGCCAATCTCGATGCGGCGAATACGGAGCTGAATCGCGTCTATCAGAAACTGATGTCGCAGCAGACCGATCAGCCGTCGAAAGATCAGCTGAAGGACGTCGAGCGCAGCTGGATCGCCTATCGCGACAAGGAATGCGCCTGGGAAATCGGCCCGCAGGAGGACGGCGGCTCGATCTGGCCGATGGCCATGGACAATTGTCTGCAGGAAAAGACGGACGCGCGTATTCGCGAACTCAAATCGCAACTCGAGTGCGTCGAGGGCGATGTGGCCTGCAAGAAGTGACGGCTTATCTTCCCTTGAACACCGGCTCGCGTTTTTCGACGAAGGCGCGTGCGGCCTCCTTGTGGTCTTCGGTCTGGCCCGTGTGGATGTGGTGCGTCGCTTCGAGGTCGAGGCAGTCGTCGGTTTCGCCGGCCGCCGCGCGATTGAGGTTTTCCTTCATATAGCGATAGGCCACGCGCGGGCCTGCTGCGAGACGCAGCGCGATCTCCATTGTCTTCTTCTCGAGCTGATCCGCCGGTACGACCCAATTGACGAGACCGAGGCGCAGCGCCTCCTTCATGTCGACGCGCTCGGAGAGATAATAAAGCTCGCGCGCCTTTCCCGTGCCGACAAGCTGGGTGAGGAAATAGGTGCCCCCGTAATCGCCGGAGAAGCCGACGCGCCCGAAGGCCGTCGTCATCACCGCATTCTCGGCTGCGATGCGCAAATCGCAGGCGAGGGCGAGTGCGAGACCCGCGCCAGCCGCAGCGCCCGGAAGCGATGCAAGCGTCGGCTTCGGCATCTTGTGAAGTTTGCCCGCCGTGGCGCGCTGACTCACCCGCTGCAGATGAATTCGGCTGTCGATATCGAGCTTCACGCCGTCTCCCGCGGCCATACCCTTCACATCCCCACCGGCACAAAAGCCGCCGCCCGCACCCGTCAACACGACGACGCCGACATCCGGATCGGTCTCGCATTTCGCGAGCACGGCACCCATCGCCTGCAGCATGTCCTGGCTCAGCGCATTGCGCCGTTCGGGACGATTCATGGTGATCACAGCGACGCCATGCTGCACATGGGCCAGAAGATCGTTGGTGCCGGTTTCGAGCGTACGCTTTGTCATGGGGGTCTCCTGTCTTCCGCGGAGCCTTGCACGCTGACCGGGACGCGAAAAGGCCCGGATGGTACGGAAACCGGTATCGCCTTCGGATGCTGGTTGGCAGGGGCGACTTGCAAGGCTTGGACGTATGCCGCCCTTGCATGGCTCCCAACAATTGCACTGCAACAAACCAGACCTATCTGTCTGCCAAGGCCGGTTAAGGCGGATTCATCAACCCCCGCCCGACCGAAGTGGAGAGGCACATGCGTAACATTTCTTTCAAGAATACATCCGCCGACAGTTCATCGGGCGATTCCGTCAATACGGTGCTGACCGTCACGGTCATCGTCGGCTCCGTGCTGTTGCTGCTGGCTGCGATTGCGGGTCCTGCACCGGTGCGGGCCGATGCGGGCACGGCCCAAATTGCGAAGCCTGTCATCGAGCAGGTCGTCGTGACAGCGACGCGTCCCAAGCATGTTTCGTAAAATCGCGGCGTAAGTGCGAGGATCGCTTCGCGCCTATTCGTCGCTCAGGACTTCGTCGAATACGACTTCGTGGCCCCAGAGCCGTTCTATGTGGGCGCACACAAGCTCGCGGCTCTGCACTTGAAGCGGCACGCCGCGGTTCATGCGATGTTCGATGAACAGCTTGCGGTCGCTGTGAAGGTTCGCGCCCGTGACCTGGATGTTCGCGTCCGCCGAGCCGACGTCATATTGGCGGGCAAGGGCGGCGCGAACGCGGCGATAGCCGGCTTCGTTGTGGATCGAGGACACTTTGTACGCGCCCTCGTCGGCCTTATCGAAAAGCGCGAACAGCCGGAAATCGCGCATCAGCTTCGGGCTCAGGAACTGCTCGATGAAGCTTTCGTCGCGATAATTGGCCCAACCGTCCCTCAGCACATCCATCCAGTCGCCCTTGCCCGCGATATGCGGGAACCAGTCGCGGTCTTCCGGTGTGGGCTCGGTGCAGATGCGCTTGATGTCCGACATCATGCCGTAGCCCAGCGCATAGGGGTTGAGGCCGTAATAGCGCCGGTCGTCGAATTCCGGCTGGAACACGACGCTCGTATGGCTGTGCAGAAATTCGAGCAGCGAGCTTTCCGTGATGAAGCCCTTGTCGTAGAGCGCATTCATCAGGGTGTAATGCACGAAGGTGGCGCAACCTTCGTTCATCACCTTGGTTTGCCGCTGGGGATAAAAATATTGCGAGAGATTGCGCACGATGCGCAGCATCTCGCGCTGCCAGGGCTTGAGTGCCGGCGAATGTTTTTCGAGGAAATACAGAATATTCTCCTCGGGAACCTTCATTTCGCCGGAATAGTCTTCTTCCGGATCGATGGCGGGCGAGACGACGGGCGGTTCGACGCCTGCAGGCAAGGTGCGCCACAACTCGCTATAGGCTTCCTCTTCGTGCTCCACGCGCTTGCGGCGTTTCTCCAGCACACGCTCCTTCGACGGCCGCGGGGGGCGGCGATAGCGGAACACGCCCTGGTCCATCAGCGCATGGGCCGAATCGAGCACCGCTTCGACGTCGTCCCGCCCATGACGGTCTTCGCAGGCCATGATGTAGCGCTTGGCGAAAGCGAGGTAATCGAGAATGCCCTCGGCATTCGTCCATTGCCGGAACAGATAGTTGTTCTTGAAGAAATGGTTGTGGCCGAAGGCTGCATGTGCGATCACCAGCGCCTGCATCGTCATCGAGTTTTCTTCGAGCAGGTAAGAGATGCAGGGGCTCGAATTGATCACGATTTCGTAAGCCAACGCACTGTAGCCGGCGCGATACATCGCCTCCTCGCGGGCGAACAGCTTGCCGAACGACCAGTGATTGTACATCAGCGGCATGGCGAGCGAAGAATAGGCGTCGAGCATCTGCTCCGACGAGATCACTTCGATCTGGTTGGGATAGACGTCGAGCTTCAACTCGCCCAGCGCAATCTCCTCGATCGCCTTGTAGACGCGGTCGAGCAAAGAAAAGTCCCATTCGGGTTCGGTGAAAAGAGGAGTGGCCGTCACGACGTGGCCTCTGTCTTCTTGAACAATTCGCGGAATACCGGAAAAATGTCGGCGGGCTTGGAGATCCGCTTAGTCGCGAAATTGGACCATAAATCTGCGACCGTGCGATAGGCGCGCCACAATTCGGCACCGGAATCCTCGCTCGCGAACACTTCCATCTCGCGTTCGTCGAGGATTTCGATATAGGCGTAATATTGGCACAGCGGCATGATATCAGCGTTCAACATCTCCACGCAGCGCCGCGCATCGCCAGATTGTGTGTAGCCGTCGGAGGCCTGGGCAGCATAGATATTCCAATCTGCGGTCGCGTAGCGCTCTTTCTGGATCTCCAGCATCTTGTCGAGCGCGGTCGAGACGATCGTGCCGCCCGACTGGCGTGAATAGAAGAATTCCTGCTCGTCCACTTCCTGCGCGTCATGCGTGTGCCGTATGAAGACGATGTCGACACGTTCGTAGCGCCGCTTCAGGAACAGATGCAGCAGCATATAAAAGCGCTTGGCGAGGTCCTTCTCGCGCTCGCCCATCGAGCCGGAAACATCCATCAGGCAGAACATGACCGCCTGGCTTGTCGGCACGGGCTGTTCGGTAAATGCGTTGTAGCGCACGTCGATCGGATCGATGAACCCGATCCATTTGCGCTTCGCATTCGCCCTGGCGATGTCTTCCTTGAGCGCCACGATACGCGCTCGGTTCTCCTCGGTCTGCGGCTCCTCGCGCTCGAGCGCGTCAAGCTGTTCCACGAGCAGGTTGAGATTGGCGACCGACGGCCGCTTGAGTGCGATGCGCCGACCGAAGGCGTTACGCATGGTCCGGATCAGATTGATCTGGGTAGGAGACCCGGCCGTGGTGATGCCGGAACGGCGCCAGATGCGGCTGGGTGTTTCCTTGAGTGTGGTGCGCACCAGATTGGGCAGCTCAAGGTCCTCGAAAAAAATGTCGAGAATCTCGTCCTGCGTCATCGTGAATTCGAAATCGTCCTCGCCGTCGCCGGAATCGCTTGCCTGCTTGCCGCGACCGCCGTCTTCGCCCGAGCGCGGCTTCTTGATTTCATCGCCCGGCGAAAACTCTTTGTTGCCGGGCAGCACGAAATCGCGCTCGCCGCCTGCCTTGGGATCGAGCCGGAAGCGGGGTTCGCGGGTGCCCTTGGAGGAAATTTTGATCTTCCGGTTCTTGCCGATGTCGGCAACAGCCGAATCCTTGAGCGATTTCTGCACCGCCTCGCGGATTTGCGCGCGCGCCCGCCGCAGGAAGCGTTGCCGGTTGGCAAGGCTCTTGCCCTTGGGATTGAGGCGCCGGTCGATAAATTGGGTCATGGCACTGGGCCTTCTTGCCCTACCACATTACCCCGCCTTGTTGACGCGCATATACCATTCGACAAGCCGGCGGACTTGGCGGGCGGTATAGCCGCGCGCCAGCATGCGCTTGATGAATTCGTTATGCTTGGTCTGGGTTTCGGAATCCTTCTTCGACTCGAAGCTGATGACCGGCAACAGGTCCTCGACCTGGGTGAACATCCGTTTTTCGATGACCGTGCGGATCTTCTCATAGGCCGTCCAGGCGGGGTTTTTGCCGTCATTCGAGGCGCGGTAGCGCAGCGAGAACTTCACGACTTCGTTGCGGAAGTCCTTCGGGTTGGCGATGCCCGCGGGCTTTTCGATCTTGGAGAGTTCGTTGTCGAGCGCGCCGCGATCGAGCAGCTGGCCGGTGTCGGCGTCCTTGAAGTCCTGGTCTTCGATCCAGGCGTCGGCATAGGAGATGTAGCGGTCGAACAGGTTCTGGCCGTATTCGCCATATGATTCGAGATACGCCTTCTGGATTTCCTTGCCGATGAACTCCGCATAGCGCGGTGCGAGATCGGCCTTGATGAATTCGAGATACTTCTTCTCGGTCTCGTCCGGATATTGCTCGCGCTTGAGCGACTGCTCGAGCACAAACATCAGGTGTACCGGGTCGGCCGCAATTTCCGTCGAGTCGAAGTTGAAGGTTTCCGACAGCGTCTTATAGGCGAAGCGGGTCGAGATTCCCGTCATGCCTTCGTCGACGCCGGCAGCATCCTTGTATTCCTGCAGGGTCTTGGCCTTGGGATCGGTGTCCTTCAGCTTCTCGCCGTCATAGACGCGCATCTTGGAGATAAGGTTCGAATTCTCATGCTCCTTGAGCCGCGTCATCACGCAGAATTTTGCGAGCATCTCGAGTGTTTCCGGGGCACACGATGTGACGCCGAGTTCGCTCGTCTGCAGCAGCTTCTTGTAGATCTGCGTCTCTTCGGTCACGCGCAGCGAGTAGGGAACAGTGATTACGCAGATGCGGTCCAGGAACGCCTCGTTGTTGCGGTTCGCCTTGAACACCTGCCATTCGGCTTCGTTCGAGTGTGCGAGGATGGTGCCGTTAAACGGAATCGGCCCGAGCGTCTCGGTGCCGATATAGTTGCCTTCCTGCGTCGCGGTCAGCAGCGGATGCAGGACTTTGATCGGTGCCTTGAACATCTCGACGAATTCGAGCAGGCCCTGGTTCGCGCGGCACAGGCCGCCCGAGAAGGAATATGCGTCCGGATCGTTCTGGCTGAAATGCTCGAGCTTGCGGATGTCCACCTTTCCGACGAGCGAGGAAATGTCCTGGTTGTTGTCGTCGCCCGGCTCGGTCTTCGCGATCGCGAGCTGGCGCAGTTTGGACGGATAGATGCGCGCCACATTGAATTTCGAAATGTCGCCGCCGAATTCGTCGAGGCGCTTGACGGCCCAGGGGCTCATCACGCCGGTCAAGCGATGACGTTCGATGCCATAACGGTCCGCCAGCAGCGAACCGAGTTCAGCAGAGCGGAAAAGTCCCAAAGGCGATTCGAATACCGGGCTGATATCGTCGCCGGCCTTGAGCACATAGATGGGATGTTTCTCCATCATGTCCTTGAGCCGCTCGGCGAGCGAGGACTTGCCGCCGCCGACTGGTCCCAGCAGATAGAGAATCTGGCGCTTTTCTTCCAGGCCCTGCGCTGCGTGCTTGAAATAGCCAACGATGCGCTCGATCGTGTCTTCCATCCCGTAGAAGCCTTCGAAGGCGGGATAGACCTTGATCGTGCGGTTGAAGAAGATTCGGCTGAGCCGGGAGTCCTGCGCCGTGTCGACCAGAGCCGGCTCGCCGATCGCTTCGACCATCCGCTCGGAGGGGCTCGCGAAGAGCATCTTGTCGTCGCGGGCAGCGAGGAGCCAATCCCGAAGACTCATTGTTTCGAAGCGTTCTCGGGCATAGTCCCGGGAGAAGATGTCGAAGACGTCAAGCGTGCTCATCGCTAACACTCTCCTTGTGTGTCACGCACGCCCTCCACGAACATTACATCGTGGCCCCTGGCGCTCATGACAAGACAGGTGAATCCCTCGATATGCGAAAATCCTCTCACTGCCCCGTGAAGTAATCCTTAACCAACCCGGCTCGTTCCCCTACTTATGGTCTTGTACGTACAAATCCCCATATCCGCACAGGGTTTGACCCCTGCCCAGACTGACTCCCTGTACCAACGATCTTTTTTCGACACCTCGACGGCCTCGCTCGGCGTTTTCGCTCAGGCGACCTCAGGCACGGTCGATTTGCACCAAGTGTAAACCTGTTTGCGCCATTCCCAAAGAGCTACATGCACATTGTTGCGCCATGTCGCATTTCGGCCATCGCGTTTTGCCAAGATGAACGAGAACGAATCGCGGTTGCCACAATTCCCGCGAGTCGTCGGCGGCCGTTGGCGCCGACAGGAATCCAGGCGCTTCGGGCATTCGACTGCGCGGCTTGCAGAAATGCTTGCCGAACGTGCCCAACTTCGTCCAAGCTTCGGATATGGGCGACCATCCAATTGTGGTGAGAGCAGCGCGGCCGGATGACGCGGCCGGCGTTGCGCGCGTCTATATCGAATCATGGCACGACACCTATCCCTCGATTCTTCCGACACAACTTTTGTGCGCGATGACTCCCCGGGGACAAACGGCGCGCTGGCAGGCCGCCATTCAGGCCCGCGGCCGCGAACAGGTTCTTGTGGCGGAGAAATCGGGCGCAGGCGTGATCGCCATGACGAGCTTCGGCCCGTCGCGCGACTCAGACCTCGGCTTCGACGGCGAGATCTACACGCTCTATGTGGACCCCTCCTATTTCGGCCTCGGCCTGGGGCGCGCGCTGCTTCGTTCGGCCTTCAGTGCGCTGGGCGCTCGGGGCTATTCCTCCTGCGTGATCTGGGCCCACGCCAAGAATCCCGCACGCTTCTTCTACGAGAAGATGGGGGGGAGACTCATCGCCGAGCGTACGGCGCGCATGATGGGCGATGCAGTGCCGGAAACCGCTTTTGGCTGGCGCAGGCTCGCTTTGGCCGAACGCAGCGCCGCGCGCTGACAAATCGGCGCATACGCGAATCAGTTCACGCCGTGGAAAAATCGCGACAGCCGCACCGCGGAAACCCAGCCCGATATCGGCGCAGCATTCAGGAAATCATAGGAGCCGATGACGAATTCGGCCCGGCCGACGAGATTGCCGACCGGTACGAACCCGACACCGCCCTCTCGCGCTGCCACGCGGCTGTCGGTCGAATCGTCGCGGTTATCGCCCATCATGAACAGGTTGCCCTTCGGCACGACGAACAGCTGTGTGTTGTCCAGTTCGCCCGACCAGCTCCATTTGTAGATGGGATGATCGCGGCCGCCCGGCAGCGTTTCGATGTAACGGGGAACGGTCGCGATGGTGCCGCTCGAATCCTCGACGTCGCCCTGGCCGGCGGCGCGCAACGGGAGCTCGGTGCCGTTGATCCACAGCCGACCGTCCTTCATCTGCACGCGGTCGCCGGGAAGGCCGATCACGCGCTTGACGTAGTTGACGCCGGGATCGCGCGGCAGGCGGAATATCACAACGTCGCCGCGCGCGGGCAGACTGCCGAACAGACGGTTGGGCGACGGCGCCACATTGTTGAACGGGATGGAATAGCTGCTGTAGCCATAGGGAAATTTGGCCGCGACCAACGCGTCGCCGATGGCGATGGTGGGCTCCATCGAACCCGACGGCACATAGAAGGGCTGAGCGAACGCCGTAGTCGACATGAGCGTTACAGCGACGACGGCGAGCGGCTCCGCCATCCATCGCAGCACGGGAGCAATATGCGACCTGACCGTACGTGTCGCGTCCGACAAATCCCTCATTCGCCGCCGGGACGATTCGATCAGAGACCGCAGGGTCGAGGTGTCGCGCATGCAAGAACTCCCCAAATCGAGACTGGACTTATATAGGGGCGCATCGGCGCTGGGACAGGGGGCCGCACTCGCCATCGTCGTAATGATTCAGCAACGTTAGGGGCGGAATCTCGCGAGCCTGAACGGGTTGAGGTCGAGCCTGCTCTTTCCCTCAACCAGCCATTGCGCCAAGGCCTCGCCGATTGCGGCTGAATGCTTGAAGCCGTGCCCTGAGCAGGCGGAAACGAAAATGACGTTTTCCATCTCGGGATGGCGGTCGATCACGAAACCGGCATCTGGCGTGACGGTGTAAAGGCAGGTCTCCGACCGCAGGCAGCGTGCCCCGACGCCGGAAATATTGCCGGCAATTAGGGCGCGATGCATTTC
>Ga0302324_100009232_pt1 | contig 20673 bp, 15 predicted proteins | sample Palsa_T0_1_FD_201949 | JGI IMG/M metagenome (GOLD analysis project Ga0302324, IMG submission 201949) | Peat permafrost microbial communities from Stordalen Mire near Abisko, Sweden - Palsa_T0_1 | ecosystem: Environmental > Terrestrial > Soil > Palsa > Peat permafrost | place: Sweden: Abisko...
AACCTTGGAACATATGGCAATTCTGCGCGATTTGGGAGTCCGATTTGCCATCGATGATTTTGGTACCGGCTATTCTTCGTTAAGCCAACTCCGGAATCTTCCGGTGGACTGCCTCAAGATCGATCGCTCGTTCATAAAGGATCTGGATTCCTCGGGCGGCGGATCCACCACCCTGGTGCGCGGCATCGTCGCGCTGGCGCACAGTCTCCAATTGGAAGTGGTGGCGGAGGGCGTGGAGACCGAGGAGCAACTCACTTTGCTCGCCGCCATGGGCTGCGATGTAAATCAGGGATTCCTGCTTTATAAACCCATGCCGGAGGACCAAGTGGAAGCATTGCTGAAGAAACGTTCCCCCGCGCTGGTGGAAGACCCGCCCGTACTGGCAACGGCCTGAACATTCAGGATTCTCCGATTCCCATACCATTAGGTATGGCCGCCTTCCGCTCCTGGGTAGAGATTTCGCTCAAACAGATCGCCGCCAATTTCCAGGCTATTCGAGAGCTGGTTGGCCCCAGTGTCGAAGTGATGCCGGTAGTGAAGGCGGACGCCTATCGCCACGGCGCCATTGAGGTATCCCGCAAGCTGACCGGTGTGGGAACGCGTTGGCTGGCGGTCAGCAACGTGGAGGAAGGCGTAATTCTAAGAGAAAGCGGCATCGCGGCGCGTATCCTGGTGATGGCGGATTTCCTGCCCGCCGAGCGCCAAAGCCTGCTCGATTTCAATCTCACGCCCGTCATTCATGCGCTTGAAGACGTCGCCGAATGGAACCGGTTGGCGGCCGGCAAGGGCGTAACGGCCCCATATCATTTGAAGATCGACACCGGCATGGGACGGCTGGGCACGCGCGCTCCGGCGGCGGAAATCCTGGAGGCCGTGGGCGCCGCAAGCCACGTGAATCTGGAGGGTCTGATGACGCACCTGGCATCTTCGGCCAACTACGCGACGCCGCAAACCGAGCAACAGATGCGGACCTTCGAAACACTTTGCTCGCACTTGGCGCAGGCGGGCGTGCATCCGCAATTTCTGCATCTGGCCAGCAGCACGCCGGTGGCTTATGGGCGTCGCGATGCGTGGAAACGAATGGTTCGTCCCGGCCACGCGATCTATGGTTACATCTCGCCGGTGGCCAAGGGAACGGCGCCGCCGGTATTGCTCGAAGTGCGGCCGGCTCTTACCTGGAAAGCCGCAGTGCTGGCCGTGAAGGATCTGCCCGCGGGCGCGTTGGTGGGTTACGGCGGCATGTATCGCGCGCCGCAAGCCATGCGTATCGCGGTTCTCGCCGCCGGCTACGCCGATGGCATCCCGCACCGGTTATCCAACAAGGGCAGGGTGATTGCCAAAGGCCATTTCGCGCCCATCATCGGCGCCGTGTCCATGGATCTCACCACCATCGACGTCACGAATAGTCCGCCGCTCGAAGTCGGCGATTCTGTAACGCTGTTGGGATCGGAAGGCGGCATCGCCATCGACGCGCAGCAGATGGCGCGCGCCGCCGGAACCATTTCCTACAGCGTGCTGTGCGGGATCCATGCCCGAGTCAGACGACTTTATGTTGACTGACTGAGCCGCCACCGCGAGGGAACGTGAATATCCCGCATAACCGTGCAGTGATGCTAGCGCTCCCGCAGTCGCGGTTCAGTGTGTCGCCGGTAGATCCACAGCGGGGTTGCGGGCGAAGAAATCGAACGGCCGCAGTTCGAACTCGTGCCAAGCCGTCGGCATAATCGGCCAGTCCTCCGGACGCGGGACGTGGTGGAACCCCAGCGTGTACCACACCACGATGTCGGTATTCTCAATCGGCCGATTCGCTTTTGTCCAAGCCGGCAGACCGTCGCCGCCATGGCTCTGCGTTGGATAATCGCCCGCCGGCCAGCGCTCGGCGTCGTTATAGGGCGTCACCCAGATATGGTTCTTGATGAATCCCGCGCGTTGTTGGGGGATGTCGTCATCGGTCATCAGGGAAATCGCATTGTGGCCGGCGGCGATTTCATAACCTGTGTTGTATCCCAGTGCGCTTTTCACGTTGGGATTGATCACGCGCCACAGCGCGGGATGCTCCATCATCATCACCGATTTCGCGTCATCTTCCGTTTTGGCGATCTTGTCCTCAGTCACCCAGATGCTTTTGCGTGGAACATCACCCGTTACCTTGCGGGGTACCAGTTCTTCTTTCAGGAAACTATTCGCTGTGCCGTCCACATCCATATCCAGCCGGAAGCAGAAGTAGTGATCGTGATTCACTGCCACCGTATTTTCCGCGACAAAGTGGCCGTAACGCCGGTCTTTTCCGTCGGTGTCGTCGGCCGCGGTTCGGCTGCGCACGGCTTTGATCTCCACGCTGCCCGTCGCGCCCACGCCCACTTTAATGGTTCCGTCCTGCATGAATGTCCAGTCCAACGCGTAATCGTAATTCCCAAATGTCGTGATCATGCGCAGAACCAGATCGCGCCGCTGGCGGCTTTCTATCTGCACACCGCCCGCTGCGTGCCGCCAGGCAAAATCTCCGGTCTCGCGCTCGAACATGCAAGCGGCCCGGGGCCACTTCAGCGGGACGCCGCGCGAATTCACGATGGTGGAATCGAACAGTACGGCATGCTCCGGACAATCGCCGCCGGGTTCCAGCCGGCTGGCCGCTGCGCCCCAAATGTTCCCTTCACCCATGTCGAGAAACGTCCAGTGATACCAGCCCTCCGCGGGATCCTGGTAAGGAACGAAGAGCTCCGCGAGGGATCCTTCATATAAAATTGACCGCAGCTTGCCGTGATCGTTATACGCCACATTGGTCACAATCAATCCCGCTCTGGGATCAATCCGGAAGTGGAAATTCCAGTTCTGCCAAGTTACCTGATTGCCCTCCAGTTGAAATCCATGCACCGGCTGCAGCACCGTGATGGGACCAGGCACCTCGCGCGGAGCAATGGCCTCGCCGCCATACTCGGCCTTACCGGGCGGGATTGGAACCGCACCCGTGTCGATCACCCGGATAATTTTCTGTTCTTCGGAATCCCAAACGATGATCAGGCCTTCAATCGGGTGCGCGCCCCAATTCGTAAAGCCGCGGCCTTGGGAGCAATTGATGCGCTGCAAGCGCCGGCCCTGCTCTTCGGCAGTTCCAAAATATCCAGGCGAGCTGCCATCGCAGCCAACCGTATCCAGATCCACGATTCCGCGCTTGCGTAGCGCCTCCTGAACTTGTGGATCGGCCTTGACCCGTTCCTCCACGCCTTCGGTTTCGTCGGGGATCAGCATCGGCTCCACCCCGTGGATTTCTTTCCAGGAAATCAGCTTCCGGTTTCTGACATCCACCAGCGCCTCGAACGTGCGCCTGCCTTGCTTGATGATGGCCAGCGCTTCGCGGCGAAATGGATCGCCGCGCTTCCAACGCAACACTTCTTCCTTCGGCGCCTCGTGCAGACTGCTTCCGGCATAGCGGCTGGCCGCGTCGAGCTTTCCCGAAGCCTTCATGGTGTCGTAGACCGCCCAATATTCGTCCGCGCTGAGAGCGTCTAACGGATGGCGGAAGTCCTCGGCTGCGAACAGGGCAGCGGGTATCAGAAGCAAAGTGATGCAGATGTAGCGCATGGCTGGTTCGATGCTACTGCTGATTGAATCCCGTGGTGGTGCGGAAAGGCTCCACGTAGTGCCCGTCCTTCTTGGGAATCTGGCCGCGCATCTCCGCCTTCGTCTTGGCCAGGTCCGCGGCGTCCCAATCCGGCCGGTAGTGATGGATGGACGGTTCCCATTGGCTGACGTGCGCCATGGCGGCGTCCAACTTCTTCTCCACTACGCTATCGATGTTCACCCAATGGTTGGCATCCTTGGCGGTGACGTAATAGTAAAACTCTTCGGGCACCAGAAAAGGCTGCAGGCCCTCGTGCAAAAGCTGGTTGGGAAAGTAGAGATGCCACTCGGCCGCGCGAATTGCGTCCAGGGTGTTGTTGGCGGCCATGCGGTGATCGGTCTTGTGCCAGCGGACATATTCCGAACCCGGGTCGATGGAAAGCACCACATCGGGACGCACGCGGCGGATGATCTTGGTCACTTCTTCCACTAGATCGCGCGTGTTGGCGTATTCCAACATGCCGTCATCATATTCCAGCCATGTGATATTTTCCTTGGGAATTCCCAGGATGCGGCAGGCTTCTTCTTCCTCGTGCATGCGGATTTTCGCCAGGTGTTCACTGGTCATCTCGGGATCGTAGGAACCCTTGTTGTCATTGGTGTAGATAACGATTCGGATATTGTTGCCGCCCTTTGCCAGCAGGGCCAGCGTTCCGGCGCAGCAGAAGGTGTCATCGTCGGGATGCGGCGTGAATACCAAAATGGTCTTGCCGCGATGTTGCTCGAGCGGCTGCACCTGCGCCCATAGGGGCAGGCCCGCGCACGCCGCGAGCGCGAGTATCAACAGAGGAGTTCGAATCATGCAATGAAACTATACTCCGGCGGACCTCACGTTGGCAACCATCAAGCGGTACCGGCCGTTAATCAGGGAGCCGGCGCCGGCTCTTATTGCGGCAGGCCGCCCGGTCCTATCTGAACCCGCATGTGAATAGCGCCGATTTCCTTGCCGCCCGCTTCCGCTTTCCAAATAATATCCGGCTTCACCCAACCTTTTTCCTCCCCCGCGGGTCCGCGCACAATCGTTTGCGCCGTGTAGGAACCGTGCGCTTCCACCGGGTATGTAGCCGTGCCCCGTTCCACCTTCCAGCCCTCCGGGAGAATTGCTTGCAGCGTGACGTCCCGCGCGGTGGATTCCGAATTGATAATCGTGATGGGGAGCGTCAACTTCTCGCCGGGAGAAATCATCACCTCGGGTTGCTTCAGTAAATCGGCCAGGTGACCGATGTCGTGCGCTTTCCAGAAATCGCGATAGAAACTCCAGGGGCCGGCCAACTCAATGGAGAGCCCGGTTTTTTCGGATGCCCGATAGCCGGTAACGCGAGCGTAAGGAATCGGCCCGGGAGTTATCCCTTCAAAAATGTCGCCGCTGGTGCTGGACTTCACCAGTGATTTTCCAAAAACGAACCGCACAGATTCTTCGAAGAATTTCAAATCCCCCTGCTTGAGCGCAACCGCTGCCACCTGACCGGTATCGCCCTGCGTGAGGTGGTAAGCCATTTCCTGGGCGGCCAGCCGCGCGTAGGAGACGTGCTTGGCGGGCGAGATCGCCTTCGGATCGTAGCGCGCTCCTTGACCCTCCTCAAACTCGGTGTGCGATGCATCCGAAAAGAAGTAAAGCTTCTTGGGCTGCCAGGGACGCAGACCTTCGGTGAGATTGCCGATGTTGCGCCGGTCTCGCGGCTGCGCAAGTTGCTCGGGGAAAACCGTGGGATCGCCCGCCAGGTCGAACGCTTCGGCGGCAATCACTGAAGACGCCTGATGGTCGCCGTGATTCTCGCCCGCCACGTAAAGGGGCAGCCAGGTAAGAACCACTTCCGGCCGAGTGAGCCGGACCAGGCGCACAGTCTTTGCCAAAGCCTCGCCGTGATGCCAGGTTTCAAGCGAGCGCAGAACATCCTGTCCCGGCGTATCCGGACCATCCAGAAACCAGACGTGCAGGACGCCAAAGGTAGCCAGAGCCTCACGGACCTCGATCTCGCGGACCGCGCTGAGCGCATCGGCCTGTTCGTTGCCGGCTTCATTGCCTCCGCCGTTTCCACGCGTGCCAAAAATCACTGAGACTCGCTTGTGTTGGTCGAAAATGGCTTTCGCGAGATACGCCGTTACCTCCGTTTCGTCATCTGGATGCGCCACGATCAACAGAATATCTGTCTTGAAGCGCGGGTCCGGAGGAAGCTCGGAGGGCGCTTTCGGGATTTCGGCGGCTGGAACCGCCAGCATCAAAACTATCGGAACAAAAACCAAACGCAGCGAAAGCATGACGCGATTGTGCCACAATCCATCGTGGCGCACGCTCCCAAGCGTGCCGTGTTCGCATTCATGCGAACACCTTTTTAACGAATTCCGAGCGTTCCCAGGAGTGGGAACGCGGCACCGAGGAATGCGTGCGCTACGGTCGACCGTTCTAACTCGATATCATCGATACTGAGCCATGAAACCCATCCTCGCCGCAGGGCTGCTGGTCCTCGGGATTCTGCATGCGCAAGAGTTCACGCGCGGTCTCGGCGTGTATCCTGGCGATCCGAAAGATTATGCGGGGCCGGTCTTTGCCCTGGATACCGATACCTATCGAAATCTCGCTCTGCACCGGCCGGCGTATCAATCCAGCAGTTATGACTACAACCTCACCGCGCAATTGGTGACGGACGGAATTAAGGACACGAAACTTCCGCGCTGGGTGGCTGTGAAGACCAGCCAGCAGGGTCTGCTTTCCAAGAACCAGCGCGAATGGGTGTTGGATGGCAACTGGGTGTCCGATGTCAGCCTCAAAGGGCGCCGCGGTTGGATCAATATTGAAATTGCCGGCGACAACCCGCCTCCGGTGGACCGCGTGGACATCGACGCTCGCCTCCAAGCCCGGGGCGAGCCGGAAAACTGGTCGTGCGTTGTTTCCGGCTCAGACGATGGCCAAACATGGAAGGAGTTGGGAAACGTGGCAGGGATGGCGCGTCCGACTGGCGAGCTGCGCACGTCCATCGTTCTTCCTGGAATTTCCCGCAGCCGGTTTTATCGCATCGCGTTCGACGATGCCCGCGCCACCAATTGGCAGGTGGGCGAGATCACGTTCTTCCACGGCAATCAACGCCTGTCCGTGGGCGGTCCCGGCGACTTCACCAGCGCGTGGATGGCCGCCGGCCAAGGCGAAGAGTGGATTTACGTGGATCTTGGCGCGGTCTGCACTTTCGACAGCATCGCACTCCATTGGATTCGCCGTCCCGCGGAGGCGTCCTTACAAGTGTCCGATGACGCGGCTAATTGGAAACTGATTCAGCCGCTGTCCACGGATAACGTAAAGTTAGCGCACGCTGCGCAAGGCCGCTATGTTCGCGTACTCATGACAAAGCCTGCTTCCAGCGACGGTTATGTGCTGAGCGAAATGGAAGTGTACGGGCGCGGCGGCCCCGTCCCGCATCCGAAGCCGGCTTCAGCGCAGGCCGCCAGCGGACGGCTGGATCTCACTGGCGGCAATTGGAAATTGCAGCGGGATTCGCTGGTAAGCGTGGACGGAGCAGCTCTATCAAAACCGGGTTTTGCGATGACGACTGGGTAATCGCCACCGTTCCCGGAACCATTCTCACCAGCTACTACAACGCCGGCGCGGTTCCCGACCCGAACTTCGGCGACAACCAGCTCATGCTTTCAGATTCGTTCTTCTACGCGGATTTCTGGTATCGCAACGAATTCGTCGCGCCTCGCGCCGCCGCAGGACAGCATATTTGGCTGAACTTCGACGGAATCAACTGGAAGGCGGAAGTCTTCTTAAATGGCAAGAAGCTGGGTCGCATCGATGGCGGCTTCCTACGCGGCCGCTTCGACGTAACCCGGCTTCTGCACGCTGGACCGAAGAACGCTCTAGCGGTCCGGATCGAAAAGAATGCAACGCCAGGCAGCGTTAAGGAGAAGACCTTCGAGAATCCGGATAAGAATGGAGGCGCGCTGGGCGCCGACAATCCCACTTACCATGCCAGCATCGGCTGGGATTGGATTCCCACCATTCGTGGAAGAGACACCGGCATCTGGAGCAAGGTGTATCTGGACGTCAGCGGACCGGTTACCCTCGAGTCGCCGCTGGTGACCACTTCCCTGCCGCTGCCTGACACCAGCCGCGCCGACGTGAGCATCCGTGTTAGTTTGCGCAATCACGAATCACGGCCTATCCAGGGAGTCCTGCGCGGACACTTCGGCGAAACGGCGTTTGAGACTCCCGTTTCGATCGATGCGGGCGCGGAGAAAACGGCAAGCGCCGCACTTCACATCCAGAATCCAAAGCTGTGGTGGCCGGCGGGCTACGGCGATCCAAATCTTTATCCAGTGGAACTGAAATTTGAAACCACTGGCGGAAAGTTGTCCGACAGCACGCAATTCAACGCCGGAATCCGTCAGTTCGCGTACAGCGAAGAGGGCGGGGCGTTGAAGATTTGGATCAACGGGCGCCGATTCATCCCGCGCGGCGGAAATTGGGGTTTCCCCGAGAGCATGCTGCGTTACCGCGCGCGCGAATATGACGCTGCTGTCCGCTATCACCGCGACATGAACTTCAACATGATTCGCGACTGGGTGGGCCAGATCGGCGATGACGAGTTTTACCAAGCGTGCGACCGCTACGGAATCGTGGTGTGGCAGGATTTCTGGCTCGCCAATCCCTGGGATGGCCCGGATCCGGCTGACGTCGGCATGTTCCTCGGAGTCGCGAAAGACTACATACGGCGCATTCGCAATCATCCCTCCGTCGGATTGTATTGCGGCCGCAATGAGGGCTACCCTCCGAAACCGGTGGACGATGGAATCCGAACGGCGCTGGCGGAATTGCATCCGGGGATCCACTACATATCCAGCTCGGCCGACGATGCGGTCAGCGGCCATGGTCCTTACCAGGCCATGCCCACCAAAGTTTACTTCCAGCGTGCGCCCGCACGATTCCACAGCGAAATGGGGATGCCGAACATCGTGTCCATGGACAGCCTGAAGCTGATGCTGCCGGAAACTGCCAGGTGGCCGCAGGGCCGCATGTGGGGGCTGCACGATTTCTGCCTGAACGGCGCGCAAGGCGGAACATCTTTCCTGGAGCGAATCCGTAACAGTTATGGCGGCGCCGAAACGGTGGAGCAGTGGTTGGAACTGGCGCAGTTCGTCAACTACGAAGGTTATCGGGCAATGTTTGAGGCGCAAAGCCGCAATCGCATGGGCCTGCTCATCTGGATGAGTCACCCGGCTTGGCCGTCCTTAGTGTGGCAGACCTATGATTACTATCTGGAACCAACCGCTGCGTACTTCGGCGCAAAGAAAGCATCTGAGCCGCTGCACATCCAATGGAATCCGTTGGACGAAAGCATCGAGGTAGTAAATTATAGCGGTGGTGATGCACGAGGCCTCTCCGCTCACGTAGCAGTTTTGAATATCGATGGCTCGACGCAATGGGAGCAGACCGCCAGCCTGGACAGCCAAGAAGACAGCACGGCATCTCCCATAAAAGTGCAGTACCCCACTGGTTTGACTCCGGTGCATTTCCTGCGAATGGAATTGAAGCGCGGCAACCAGGTTATCTCACAGAATTTCTACTGGCGCGGTCTCCAGGAAGGCGATTACCGGACCATTCGCGACCTGCCAAAGGCCACGCTGCAGGCAAACCAGTTGGTGGAGCGGCGGGGCGATGGCTGGCATCTCACCACCGAGTTGTACAACAGTTCGAAAACGCCCGCGCTGATGGTAAAGATCAAAGCCGTCCGAGATCAAAGTGGGGATCGCATCCTACCGGCTTTCTATAGCGATAACTACATCGCGCTCATGCCTGGGGAACGGCGGACCATTTGGACCGATCTACAACACGCCGATACCCGAGGCGAACAACCGCGCATCGTAGTTTCAGGCTTCAACGCCGGCGAAGTGATTCTACCAGCCGCGTTCCGAGCCGCGACCGCAAGGGACCTTGTAGCGCACGCACTCTTCGGTGCCGCGTTCACACTCCTGTGAACGCTCGGAAATCGATGAAAAGAAGCTGTTCGCATGAGTGCGATCACGGCACGCTTGGGAGCGTGCGCCACGATGGGGACTGGCGTCCTCAAGGGAGTGACCATGGGCCCTGCTGGCCCACCAAAGGTGATGAAGACGCTTGAAAAACCAAATCACCGGTCGCTTACGCTCGCGGCTCGGAATGAGGTTCCCCCTTGCCGAGCCGCGACCGTGAGGGAGTCGGTGCCGTTGTTTTTCAATCACGGACCAACGCGTCTTCAACGGAGCGTGAACAACGCGCCTTGCAGACACTACCACCAGCGAGCGCGTCCTCTCCAAAAAGTTATAAAATCGTTAAGAATCCACTCGTGAAGCGTCTCACAATGTGCCGTGTCCTTTGACTCCAAGGAGAACGCCTCGCAATCGCCGACTCTAAACTATCGCGAGAGATCTAGGAAACTAGCCATTTCCCTTTGTTTGGTGGGTATACTGGCCGGCGGCGTACTCGGAGAATTGCTGCGGGAGTGGATGGTCACCGCTTCCCACGAACGTATGGTGTTCGCGGCACTTCTCAATAGTGTCGAAGTACGGACGGCTCTGGAAGCCAGGAGCGGCGTCAATTCGCGGGCCGCCAATTCGCCGACCGCCAATTCGCCGACCGCCAACCAAATGATACGAATCGACGGTCCTTGGGTCAGGGATGCGTTCCTGCAAGATGGCAAGGTAAGTTATTTTGTGCTCGCCGACGGAAGTTTCTACTTTGATTCCGTGCGGCCTCCGCTCTGGCTATTTCCCATGGTTCTGCTGTGTCCCGTGCTGGGTTTCGTAATTCCCTGGGGCGTCATGAAAGCTCTCGGCTTCACCAAGAAACCGACACCGCCACCACCGGCTCAGCTTTGAGAAAATCGGTTGGCGGGCGGCAGCGCCTGCCGCACTTACTGCTTTCTCGCCAGCAGCACCGTCATATCGTCGGACAACTCGGGCACCCCGGTCCACTGCCTCACCGCGTCCATCACCGCTTCGATTACGCGGTGGTCGTCTCGATCCGCGTTCTTGCTCACCAGTTCGATCAGACGCTCCTCGCCGAACATTTCCCCGTATTCATTCTCGGGCTCGGTGATGCCGTCGGTGTAGCAGACCAGCAAATCCCCGGCCTGAAGTTCGATTTTGCTTTCGTCGTATTTCGAAGACGGAAAAGCCCCCACCACGGTCCCATTGATGTCCAGGAGCGTTGAACTCCCGTTGTGAATCAGGATGGGCGGCAGGTGGCCGGCGTTGGTATACGTCAACATGCCGGTCTCATCGTCATACAGCGCGATGCAGAAGGTCGCGAATTTCTCAGGGGATGTGGTGGCGTGGAGCTGTTGGTTCAATTCCGAAACCAGGCGCGCCGTGGAAAGCCGGAAGCCGTTGGCCGGCGCGCGGGAGGGAGTGGCCAGGTCCTGCGATTCGCGCAACTCCATGCGCATCGCCGATTGAATGCCGGCCATCAGCAGCGCGGCCGATATACCCTTCCCGGCCACATCGCCGATGGCGAACGCCAGCCGGTTGGCGGAGAGCCGTTGGTAATCGTAATAATCGCCCGAGACCATTCGAGCCGGCTGGCACATCCCGGTAACACGAATGGTTTTGAAGATTGGAGCGGTCTTGGGATAAAGCTGCTCCTGCACCTCCAGCGCCAGAGCGAGCTCGGCCTGCAGGCGTTCCTTCTCCTTGGCCACGATCACCAGCTTTTCCAGATTCTCCGTCATGCTGTTGAAGGATTTGCTGAGATCGGCCAGTTGGTCGCGCCCGGAAACCGAAATGCGATGCGAAAAATCGCCCTGCATGACGCGCAGCGTTCCTTCATACAAGGAGTGCACGGCCCCGGTAACCGAGCGGGTCAGTGATACTCCGATAATCAGTGCGATCAGTTCCACCACCAGAAACGCTATGGAAACCACCAGTAGCGCGATCGGCACGAAACCTTGCAGCTGGTCCACCTTCTGGCTCAAGATGATGTTCAGAATTGCCGAATAGCGAGTGCGGACCACCAGCAAAGCAGAGTTCTTGCGTTCCGCATCCAGCCAATCGTTTACCGAAAGCAGGGAAATCCAGCGGACGTCCAGGTCGAAACTGTTCACCGCCGGAGGCAGCGCCCGGCCCGGGGCTTCGTGACCGGAAGGCAGCAGCTCCACATTTTGATCTCCGATCTCGATGCCGGATTGACCGGCTTTGTATCTGGTGATTTTGGATCCTTGCTGCTTCTCTTCGGGACGAGCATCCAGTTTGGTGGAGACTTGTAGGAAATAAACATCGCCCAACCCCGGCACCATTTCGCTCAGGTAACGGCGCGTCAATGGCGCCGCCGCGATAAAGCGCATCCCATCCGAGCCGGTCTGCGCCCACGCATAGTAACGCCCCTGATACGACGCGATGCCGCTGGAATTGCCGGCTGTTTTCGGCGCCGCGGGGATGGCTGGTTCCGCCGGCCAATGCAGCAGCGTCCCATGATCGTCGATCATCAGGAACAGTTTCGGAAAACGCTCGCCGTAGATCTCCCCGGTACGCCGCAGTGACTCGATCCGGATTAAAGGATTGGTGTGCAGCAGCGTTTCGGCGGCGGCCTGCATGGATGCCACCCTCCGGTCCAATTCCGAGCGCGCCAGATACACAGCCACTTGTCCGGCCAGTACGTAACTACCCAACCCCGCCAGCGTCAGAATCAGCAGAATGGGAACAACCGCGATCAGTACATAGGTAACCAGGATCCGGTTGCGCAGCCGCCAGATGGCCTTGCGCAGCGCGAAACGGGTGATGCGCAGCACCAGCCAGCCGCCCAGCACGAAGAGCACGAACTGCAAAAGCGAAACAAAACCGCTGGCCGGAACCATCAGCAGTAAAACGATGTAGACCAGCAACAGAGCCAGGAAAGCCTGGTCCAGCTTGCCCAACTTCTTCCAGACAGTTTTGATGTCTACAGTCACAACTCTAGAGAGTCACACTCGCGATTTTGCGATCTGCGGCATTTCCGGAGCCGCTTCCGGCAGGGGCTTTTCCGGTTCCAGGAAATATTTGGTCAACTTCTCCTGCAGTATATGCAGAGCCCCCGCCGGGTCGTCGGCGTATTGAAACAGCTTCACATCTTCCGGAGAAATGGTTCCATGCCGGATCAGCGCATCGAAGTTCAGTATTTCTTTCCAGAACTTGGAGCCATACAGTACAATCACGATTTTGCTTTCCAGCTTGTGAGTCTGGGCCAGAGTCATGATTTCGAAAAACTCGTCCAGGGTGCCGAATCCGCCGGGGAAGATCACCAGCGCGCGTGCCAGATAGGCAAACCAGAACTTGCGCATGAAGAAATAGTGGAATTCGAAGGAAAGCGAAGGGGTGATGTACCGATTGGGTTGTTGTTCGAAGGGGAGACCGATGTTGAGTCCGATGGTCTTGCCCCCAGCGTCTTTGGCGCCGCGATTGGCGGCTTCCATGATGCCGGGGCCGCCGCCGGAACAGATCACGAAGCGGTGAATCGGCGATTCGATGGTGCGCGACCACTCGGTAATCAAGCGCGCCAAGGTTTCAGCGTCTTTGTAATACTGGCCCAGCGGGCCGTCCTCGGTGATGCGGGCGGAACCGAAGAACACAATGGTGTCCTGGATTTTCTCGTCGCGAAAATGCGAGAGAGGCTCCAGGTATTCCGAGAGAATCCGCAAACCACGAGCCTCCGGGCTCTCGAGGAAAGTCTCATTGAGATAGGCTACCGGGCGGCGGCCATGATGGGTAGGGTCGTCGATCATTCCGAAGAGGCCGAAGCGCTTTCGAGCTTTTCCAGCCGCTTTTCCAATTGTCTCACTGTCTTCAACAAGTCGGGCAGTTTCGGAAACGCGGTGATGGCGCGTAGCCAGTCGCGGCTGTCGAACGCGGGCGATCCCGACATCACCGCACCCTCCTTCACGTCGCCGCCGATGCCGCTCTGCGCGTAGATAACGGCGTGGTCGTGGATGGTGAGGTGCCCAGAAATTCCCACTTGTCCCGCCAGCAACACGTCATTCCCCAGAATAGAACTGCCAGCAAGTCCGGTTTGCGCGCAGATAATATTGTCCTCGCCCACCACTGACGCATGGCCTACCTGCACCAGGCTGTCGATCTTGGCCCCGCGCTTCACGCGCGTTTCTCCAACCGTGGCGCGATCGATAGAGCTTAGAGTTTGGATCTCGACGTCGTCCTCAATCACCGTCACGCCCGATTGCACGATCTTGCAGTGCGTGCCCGCTGCCGTCTTGGCGAAGCCGTAGCCATCGCCGCCGATTACCACACAATTTTGCAGGATCACCCGGTGGCCGATGCGGCAATATTCGCGAACCACGGCCTGCGAGTGTGCGTAAAAATCGTCCCCGATCTGGGCGCCCTCATAGATCACCACGTGTGGATGCAAAACCGCGTTGCGGCCGATGAAGACATTTTCGCCTACCACCGCAAACGGTCCTATGGACGCGCCCTCGCCGATCCGCGCCGTGGCTGCGATGCATGCCAGCGGATGAATGCCGGCTGGAGGCCGCGGCGGCTGATAGAACAGCGCCAGTGCGCGTGCGAAATCGTGGTACGGGTTCGCCGAAATCAAACTGATCGGCGCCGGCGGCGGCAACGGCTGCGAGACCAGAATCGCGGCCGCGCGGCTCTGTTTCACTTTCAGCGCGTACTTCGGGTTAGCCAGGAACGTCAGTTCGCTGGGGCCGGCATGTTCCAGCCCGGCCACGCCTGTGATTTCGACCGCACCGTCGCCTTGGAGTGAGCAGCCGAGTTGCGTCGCGAGGTCGTGAAGCTTCATACGCACGGTGGTCATGGTATTTAGCTTTATTGTAGGCGCCGCGATTCGCCTGAAGCGAGTGACGCGGGTGCGCGCACAAAACCGTGCCCGCGATTTGCTGTGCTGCTTCCGCAGAAAACTCTAGCGAATCGGGGTTGAGTAACGAGACCGACTCAGGATGATCGCCAGCGCGAGAAATCCGGTCAGCAGCGCGCTCCACTTGGGCTCGGGAACCGCCGACGTGCCCGGAAAAGCGCCGGACGCGGAGGTTAGCGTAACGCCTTCCGGCGCTACCAGCGATGCCGTAAGGGTGTGGTAGTAGTCCGAGTCCCATACATTGCCGGTTAACGAGGAGCCGTTTTCGTAGGTTTCCAGTGAGATCAGCAACTGAAAGTTCGATCCCAGCGTCGAAAACGGAATATTCAGGGGGATATTCTGCGTGCCGGTTCCGTAGCTGCCGCCGTAGGTCAGCCCGAACGCGGAGAAATCGGCGGCATAGGGCGCAGTGCCTGGCCCAAGCACGAAGCCCTCGCTGAACAACACCTGCCCGGGCGCGGTAAAGTCGTTCGTGTCGAAAGTGCCTGGCGTGAACGCGTAAACTCCGACGAAGGTGAGGTTCTGAGTGGGATCGCTTAACGAGGATGAGCCGTCAATGTTGAGGTCCACTCCCAGATTCAGGATGCCGGTCGTCCCGGCGACGGTGATCGTGTCGCCCATGAAAGCTTCAGCACCGTCATTGATCATTCCAAAAACCGTGGGAACGCTGCCTGAGCTTTCCACTCCCATGGTGCCGGTCGTGATGTCGGCGAATGCCGTACTCGCCTGTCCGGCGTTGGTAAAAGTGCTATTTGCCGCAAGCTGATTGTATTGCAGACCGCCCATGCCAAAGCCGGCTATCAGCGAAGTCGCATCGGTTAGATATTGTGTATCAGCCTGCGCGCCGACAGCCCCAAGAGTCAATAATGAAAAAACTGCGCAAAGATAGATTTTTCGAGCTTTCATGTTCCCTCTGCTACGTAACGTGCCAACCGGCGGAAAGGGGGCCATCGCAAAAGTTCCGGGAGTACTATGGGATGTCAGGGTTGAAAAAAATGGCGAAACCTGCCGCCAGCACGGACGACCTTTTTCCGCTCGTTTACGCCGAGCTTCGCCGCCTGGCCGCCGCCTATCTCCGCCGTGAGCAGCGTGGCCTTACGCTGCAGCCCACCGCTCTTGTTCATGAAGCTTATCTACAGTTGTCCCGCAACGCTCAAGCCGTCTGGCAGGATCGCGGGCATTTCCTGGCCACGGCGGCGGTGGCCATGCGTCAGGTCCTGGCCTTGCAAGCGCGGCGGAGAAAAACCGCCAAGCGGACCCCAGGCGTAGCTGCCGTTCCGATGGACGGCCACATTCGCGATCCAGTGCTCTGGGATTACGACGAACTTGACCAAGCCCTGGACCGTCTGCAGATCGAAGCACCCGAATTGTGCCACGTGGTTGAGCTGCGCTATTTCGGAGGAATGTCTGTGGAGGAAGCTGCCGGGCATCTGAAAGTGTCGCCGCGCACGGTAAAACGTCACTGGACATTGGCCCGCGCCTGGCTGAACCGGGAACTGGGTACCGGTAAGCCCGTATGAGCCCGCGCTGGCAGGCCATCGAGCGGTTGTTTCATGCAGCGCTGGAACGGCCCGTCTCCCAAAGGGAGTCGTTTGTACGCGCGGAAGCAGGCGACCAGCAACTGGCCGCGGAAGTGCTAGCTCTCCTCGATGAGGCGCCTTCTGAAGACATTCCCTTACCGCAGCCGCTGGATCTGCACGGCTTGATGGAAGCGCTGGGCGGCGCTTTCCTGAGCGGAAAGCAACTCGGCCCCTACACTGTCGCTGAGTTGTTGGGCGAGGGCGGCATGGGCCTGGTCTATCGCGCAATCGACCAGCGCGACGGATCTACGGTCGCGATCAAGATTCTCCCTCCCGGCCAGGCTCTGCATCCCAGCCGTCTGGAGCGGTTCCATTCTGAGGCGCGCGCGATGGCCGCCCTGCGCCATCCCGCCATTATTCAGATCCGCGAGGCCGCTTCTGATGCGGGTGTTCATTACCTGGTGATGGAATACCTCGAAGGCGAGACATTGCGGCAGCGCGTGCAGCGCGCTGGTCCGCTAGGCCAGCCGGAAGTCCTGGAGTGCGGGTTGGCTATTTCCGCCGCGCTCGAAGCGGCGCGCCAGGCTGGAGTAACCCATCGCGACCTCAAACCGGAAAATGTCATGCTCACGCCGGCTGGCCCGAGGGTTTTCGATTTCGGCCTGGCGCATCTGGATGAACGGGACACTCCCCAACGCACCACTCTCGAAGATGTTCTGGCCGGCAGCGTGGCCTACCTGGCGCCGGAACAGATCGAAGGGGCGCCCGGAACGCCGCAAAGCGATATCTTTGCGCTCGGCGTACTGCTGTATGAAGCTGCCACTGGTCAAGCTTTGTTCCAGCGCGCCAACCCCATCGCCACCGCGCGGGCGATTCTGCATGAGGCGCCGGATTACACGGCTGTCCCTGTAACGCTGCGGCCGCTGCTGCGGCGCTGCCTCGCCAAAAGCAGCCGGCGAAGGTATCAGTCGGCGGGTCTGGTACATGCGGACTTAGAAAAGATTCAATCTGGAATCCGGCTGGTGGACTATCGGAAAATGGCCCGGATCGCCGCCGGCAGCGCCGCCATCCTGGTTGTTCTTACCGTCGTGTGGTTGTTCCATCCCCGACGCCCGGAACCGCGTGCCATCGAAAGCTTCCAGCTCGGCAAATATCATTGGAACCGCCGCACGCCGGAATCCATGCGGAAGGCTGCGGATTATTTTCGCCAAGCTACACGGATCGATCCGGGATTCGCGCCCGCTTATGGTTGGCTCGCTGAGAGCCTGGCCATGCTGCCCGAGTATCGGGTTCAAGACGGCCGCAATACCGCAGCCGCCCGGCAGGCAGCCGAGCGGGCCATTCAACTTGACCCTAAGCTCTACATTGCTCATGTCGCGCTCGGCTGGATATACTTTTCCTACGATTGGAACTGGGCCGCGGCCGAGCCGGAATTTCGCAGGGCGATTGCACTTGCTCCCAATGAGGCGCTGCCCCATCAGCGCTACGGGTTGGGCCTGATTTCCCGCGCCCGCTTCAAGGAAGCGGAAGCTGAGCTCGTCCAGGCCCAGCGACTAGATCCCTTCGCCATGCTGCCGATGATCAATCTTGCCGAACTCTGGTTCTACGCGAGTCGCTTCGATCTGGAAGAAGCGCAGCTAAGAAAAGTGCTCGATCGGGACCCCGGGTATGTCCTGGCCCGCGTCATGCTGGCGAAAATGGAGACGATCACCGGCAGATCCAAGGAAGCCATTGCGGAAATAAAGAGTCTTCTGGCCGCGCCAGAGACCGCCAATTGGTGCCCGCAACTCGCCGAAGCCTACGCGAGCAACGGACAGCGCGACTTAGCCTGGAAGCAAATGGCCGCGTGCGCTCCCACTCAGCGCCCATTACCCTCCACATTCGTCTATCTAGGCGACCCCCGGCGCGCCATAGCCGGGCTCGAGGATTGGTATAGCGACCGCAATCCCTATCTGGCCTATCTGAACGTGGATCCCGACTATGTTTCCCTACGCAGTGATCCGAATTTCCAAAGTTTGTTGCGAAGGATCGGCTTCTAGCGCTACCCAGCCGCTGTCACTGCACATGCATCGGCTCGCCGAAATAGCCGATGATCCGCTCCGCGCACAAGCGGCAGGCTTCTTCCTCATCCGGATCGCGTCCCTCGCACTGCAGCAACTGGTTATTTTGGACCGCCATACTGCGGCCGCAAACCCAGTCATCCCGGTCTCGTGAATGTATATGGTTGAAATCAGTCAACGCGCAAACCTCAAGTGGCAACCTCGCTCGGATATAGCCAGAATATCAAAGACACCAAGGAGCCGAGCCGCGCGGAATGATAAGATTGGTGCTTCGGGACAATGGGAACGCACGATGTCAAGATTGTTGTAATCTACCCGCGGCCTCAGGATGAGGAGGCTTTCGAGGAAGCTTACAAGAACGAGCACATGCCCTTGGCCGAGGCCAAGCTGAAAGGGATGACCAGATTCGTCGCAACGAAAGTTGTGAGTTCGCCGCAGGGAAAAGTGACGGCTTACCGCATCGCCGAGGTGCACTTCTCCTCGCTCGACGATCTGAACCGCTGTCTCGAATCGGAGGACGGGAAGGAAGTGGTGGCGCACGCCGCCAGGATTTCCACCGGCGGTCCTCCGCTGCTGCTGGTCTGCGAGGAAGAATCCTTCGTGTATTGGTAACGTTTCTCGTTTTCTCGTTGGGAACCATATGAGACTCGCCGCGTTTGCTTGCTTAACCATTGGCCTGTGCTACGGACAGGATCACAGCGCACTGGTAGATCGCGTCGGTTCTACCGGCTTCCTGCAGCTCGAGGCTTCCAGTTTCCGGACCCAGACCCCGAAGGAGCAGGAACTCGGATACTGGCTTACGCAAGCTTCCATTGCGATCGATCCTATCGTCTACGATCAGCTCTCGCGCTTCGGCCTGCGGCAGAAGCGGGTGTTGGAGCTGATCGCGGCGCATCCGGAAGGCGTGAATCCAGCCGCCTATGCCAAGATCCTGGCGTTCACCAAGTTGTTTTGGGCCAATCGCGGAAACCATAACGAAAATACCGCGCAGAAATTCATGCCGGAGTTCAGCTTCGGCGAACTGAAAGACGGCGGGGTGGCTGCGCTGGGCCATGGCGCGCGCGGTTTTACCGAACCGGCGTTTCTGAAAGAGATCGAGGAGCTGAAGGCATCTCTCTTCGATCCCGATTTCGAGCCGTTAATCACCGCCAAGAGTCCGCGCGGCCGCCAGGATATTCTCCAGGCCAGCGCGAACAACTTCTACTCCGGCGTGAAGCTGAGCGATCTGGCAGGTTTCACCGAACATTACCGCTTGAACTCGCGTCTAGCCAAAATCGATGGGCGCTTGGTGGAACGGGTATACCGCGCCGGAACACCGGATGGAAAAGTTCCACCGGGTCTCTATGCGGAATATCTGGCGAGAGCGAATTCGTTTCTGCAAAAGGCGCGGGCAGTGGCCGAACCGGCCCAAGCCCGGGTCATCGGCGACCTGATCCGCTACTACCAAACCGGTGATCCAAGAGACTGGATTCACTTTGGCGAGGATTGGGTGCAGAACAACGCGCCGGTGGATTTTGCGAACGGCTTCATCGAAATCTATCGCGATGCCCGGGGCGCCAAGGGAACGTCGCAAAGCTTCGTCACGGTAACGGATAATGCGATGAATTCCATGATGCTAAAAATCGCAGCCAACGCTCAGTATTTCGAAGATCGCGCGCCCTGGAAGCCAGAATACAGGAAACAGGGGGTGAAGCCGCCGCTGGCCAAGGCCGTGGAATCTCTGATCGAGACCGGCGACTTTGACGTCAGCACGGTGGGCGACAACCTACCCAACGAGAACCAGGTCCACGAGAAGTACGGCAGCAAGAGCTTCCTTTTCACAGGCAGTTCCCGTGCCCTCACCAGCGCCACCGGCAACGGCGTATTGGAAGAGTTCGCGGCTTCGCCGGAAGAGATCCGGCTGGGTAAGAAATATGATGAAGAAGCCGAGGGCCTGCTGGTGGCAATGCACGAGATCATCGGTCACGGCTCCGGCAAACTCAGCCCAAAGCTGACGCACGAGGCGGCTTACTATTTGAAGGAATATTTTTCCACGCTGGAAGAGGCGCGAGCGGACTTGATGGCGCTCTGGAACGTGTGGGATCCAAAACTCCAGGAGCTGGGTCTCATCTCAAGCCCCGACGTCGGCAAAGCCATGTACTACGCCGCCGTACGGACCACTCTCACCCAGTTGCAACGCATTCGCCAGGGCGACACCATTGAAGAAGATCACGAGCGCAACCGCCAGCTCATCGTGAACTACGTCAGGGATAAGACGGGAGCGATCGTCGAAGAACAGCGCAACGGAAAAACCTATCTGGCGCTGCTCGACTTTGAAAAAATGCACGAGGGCGTGGGCCAACTTCTGGCCGAGCTGATGCGCATCAAAGCGGAGGGTGATTACGCCGCCATCAAAGCTTTGATCGACAAGTACGGCGTTCACTTCGATCCCGCGCTCCGGGATCAAGTAGCGGCGCGCTATCAGAAACTCAATCTGCCCACCTACTGGGCGGGCATCAATCCCGATATCCAAGCTACCTTTGACGCCCAGGGAAAAGTAAGCAAAGTGGAAATTTCCTATCCCAGGGATTTTGTGAAGCAACAGCTCGGATACAGCGCGATGTACGGCAATTAGTCTCTGGTTGGTTCCTGGTTGCTAAGT
>Ga0302324_100009237_pt1 | contig 20666 bp, 15 predicted proteins | sample Palsa_T0_1_FD_201949 | JGI IMG/M metagenome (GOLD analysis project Ga0302324, IMG submission 201949) | Peat permafrost microbial communities from Stordalen Mire near Abisko, Sweden - Palsa_T0_1 | ecosystem: Environmental > Terrestrial > Soil > Palsa > Peat permafrost | place: Sweden: Abisko...
TTTCAGCAGGGCGCACTCCTGTATAATTCCGAACGCGGAACGGTGAGGGTCGACGATCTGCCGGGTCGCCGTGTCGGCGTGCGCGCGTTCTCGCAGACCACGGGAGTTTGGATTCGCGGCATTCTGTGGAAGGACTACGGCCTCGACCTCAACAAGGTAAAATGGGTGACGTTCGAGGACGCGCACGTCGCCGAATATCGCGATCCGCCAGGCGTCGAGCGCGCCGCCGCCGGCAAGGACATCACGAAAATGCTGCTGGACGGCGAGCTCGACGCCGCGATCTTCGGCGGCGCCATGCCGAGCGAACCGCACCTCAAGAGCGTCATTCCCGATCCCGGGGCGGCCGCGAAGGAATGGTACAAAAAGAGCGGCATCGTGCCGGTCAATCACATGGTCGTCTTCAAGGAGAGCCTGTCGAAGTCGAGTCCGGGGGCCGTGCGCGAAGTTTTCCGCATGCTGCTCGACAGCAAGAAGGCGGCGGGTCTGCCCAAGGCCGGCACGATCGACACCATTCCGTTTGGGTTCGATGCGGTCAAACCGGCGCTCGAATTGATGAGCAGCTACGCCTTCGAGATGAAGCTCACGCCGCGCCGTTATGCGGTCGAGGAATTGTTCGACGATACGACACGGGTGCTGCAGGCGTGACCGGCCGTTGTTTTACGCAATGGCGCCAATATGATACGTAGATATCCCGCTCCGGAGTGACACGATGCAGCTTCAATCGCTGGGATATGTCGGCGTTCGTACCAACGACCTCGAAGAGTGGGCGACCTATGCTACGCGCTTCCTCGGCATGCAGCTCGTCGACAAGAGCCGCGGCACGCTGGCGCTGCGCATGGACGATCGCAAGCAGCGCGTCATTGTCAGCGCGGACGACGGTGAAGGTCTCGGCTTCTACGGCTGGGAAGTCGCCGACGCTGCCGCGCTCGACGGGTTAGCCGCGCATCTGGAAAAGTGGGGTGTGAAGGTCGCGCGCGGGTCCCGCGTGCTGGCCGATGAACGCCGGGTCAAGGATTTGATCGTCTTCGGCGATCCCGTCGGCAACAGGCTGGAGGCGTTCCATGGCGCCGAGATCGCGATGGACGTGTTCAAGCCGGGACGTTCGATCTCGGGTTTCCGCACCGGCCCGCTCGGCATGGGGCACGCCGTGTTCACCACCGCGCGGCTTGACGAGGTCGTGCCGTTTTACACCGACATTCTCGGTTTTCGGCTGAGCGACTACATCCTGCGGCCGTTCAAGGCCTATTTCTTCCATATCAATCCGCGCCACCACAGCCTCGCCTTCATCGATACCGGAACCAACGGCGTTCATCATCTAATGGTCGAACTCTGTTATCTCGACGATGTCGGACAAGCTTACGATCTGGCGCTGCGCAAGCCGGAAACAATAGGCACGACGCTCGGCCGCCACACCAACGATGAGATGACCTCGTTTTATTCGCGGTCGCCGTCGGAATTCCTGGTCGAATACGGCTGGGGCGGCCGTAGCATCGATCCCGACAGCTGGACGCCGCAGGAGCGCGTCGACGGCCCAAGCTTATGGGGCCACGACCGCATGTGGCTGTCAGCGGAGAAACGCGAAGAAGCGCGCCATATGCGCATCGGCGTCGCCGAGGCCGGCGGCCGTATTCCGCTCAACGTCATGGACGGCAACTATTTGCGCGCACGCGATGTCTGTCCCTGGTGGAACGCCAACATCGCCGCACGCAAGACCGGCTGAGTAAGCCGCTATCTCGATCGGCCTAACCGTGTCGAGCGGCCGTCCATTGGCCGGCGCATTCGCCTGTGGAGGTGCTCCAGGTGCCGCGGCCGTTGTTGCGCGACAGCCGTCCGATGCCGCTTGCAGACCGGCCGCCCTCGGCGACGACGACGCGGATCGCGCCGCTTGCGACGACTGCGCCGGCGACCTGATAGTTCCCTTCTTCGGCCTGCACCTGGCCATCGACGATGCGGAGCGAATAACGAAGCGACTGGCTGCAATCGCCCTGGAGGGTGTAGATGATCACGCTCCAACCGCCGTCAAAAGCCCTGGTGCGCGACGATTCTCGGCCCGCGGCATCGGAGGGAACGCTAGCGCCCGCTACCAGAAAAGCGGCGGCCGCCGCGACGAAGATCGAACGCACAACATTCATCATCAGTTCGCTCCGGTTTTCTCAATACGATTTGGTTGCGTCGTGGATCCGCTCGGATAGGGCGGCAGCTCCGCGCTGAACGCGGTCGCGCCCTGGCCCTGATCATAGCCTGTTTGAAAAAGCGCCTTCATGTAAACCGGATCGAAGGGCCCTTTGCTCGGGGTATTGAAGCTCGCAGGGATGGCGGCAACGTTGAATGCGATATCGCTGCGTTTCGCCACGGCGTAGGAGAGGCTCAGCATCAGGCGGGTGTCGACCGGCACTGCCATGCCGATTGCCTGGGTCAGGATCGTCGGTGCGAACCGGTCGACAACCTTGAAACTCGGTTGGAGACCGGTATTCACCACAATGTAGAGCTGCGTGGCCGGCAAGTGGTAGTCGCTCGTGGTCGTCATCAATGCGGCCGGCGCGACGAAGAACTGGCCGCCGAGGCCGCCGTCGACATGCATTTCCTGAAAGTGTTTGCCGTTTGCTTCGACGTCGATCAGCACCGGCGGAAATCCGCCCGGAACCGAGGCTGACGCCAGCAGCACGGCGCGAAATAGCTTGAGCCCGTCGTCGCCGCCATGTGCGGCGATCGCGCCCATGTTCCACACCACGCTGCGCTCGGCATCGAGGTTGCTGGTGACGACAAACAGCCGACGGCCGGCGCGATGCGCGGCGGCGACGTCGTCGAGTAGTGCCGGCGTAACCTGCTTGGCGATGAAATCCCGCAGCGGCCACGAATCGACGAAGCTTTCGCCGGTGCTGGCGCCAGCTTCGAAAACATCCGCGGCGGTGACTTCGGTATAAGCCTTGCGCAATGCCGCATCATAGCGCGATCCGGCAAAGGCAAAGGGCGCCATCAGCGCGCCGGTGCTCACCCCGGTGACCACCGTGTAATCGGGCCGCTTGCCGGCGGCGGTCAGCCCGTTGAGCAATCCGGCGCCGAAGGCGCCGTCCGCTCCGCCGCTGGAAAGAATGAGCCAGGGACCCGGCTGCAGGGGCAACGCGTTCCGGTAGTCCGTCTCGGAATCCGCCCAGAAACGGGCGTCCGGCATGCCGGAAATCGTCGCGCCCTCGTCTTCGGCGGCTGTGAATGGCACGCGCGGCGGCAATTCGGATGATTTAGCTGCAACCGGAGGTGGGCTTTGCGTCTTGACCCGCGCCTGCTTGGCCCGAGTCCGTTCGAAGGAAAGCGGATGAGGCAGGGCCTTTGCCGGTGGGTTTAGGCCCTGCGCCTGGGCCGGCTTTGCTATGAATGGAACCCCTGAAGGCATCAGGAGGGGCACTGCGAGAAAGGCGGCAGCCGCCAGAAGGGTCCGTCGCGGATACATGGTCATGGGCGGATTGAGGGTACCGTCTATTACGCGCGGCTGCGCGGCCTTGGGGCAGATAGGGCCCGCCGGTGTGAAGTTCAATCGGTTGAACGGGAGCTCCGGCAAAGCCTAGGAACGCGCGGCCGGGAGGGCAATTGCCGTTTAGCGCTTATCAACCATCTCGTTGTGCCTTGATGCCGTTCGGATTGTGACCGCAGCAAGTTCCTTCAAAGCGTTTTCGATGCACTTGACCTTCGTGCGCGCATGTGCCGGGGTCGCCCGGAAACCCCCTGCCGCCTTGTCCTCGCATCAGCTGCTATTGGACACGTCGTCGGCCGTCAGTGCAGCCTTCCGCGAAATGTCGCGGCGGCCGCCTGGACGGCGACCGCCGCTCCCGATTTGTCAGGCGAATGACTATCGAGCGTATTGCGTGCGCGGCGCCATCATACTTTGAAGCACACCATAGACGACGGCCGCCACGACGAAGGCAGCAATGGCCGTCGAATATTCCGGCGCATATTCGCTGACGAAGAAGGCGACGATCGAACCGGCTGCCCAAGCGATAAAGGGCACCACGCGCCATTCGGCCGTGGCCTCCGAATTCACCCGCAGCAGGTATTGGTCGACCAGTATGATCGCTCCGATTGGCGGCACCAAAATGCCGAGCAGCGTGAGCCACTGGATGAAGAAGGCCCAAACGTTGCCGGCTGCGACGATGATGCCGATTACTCCGAGCGCGATGGCGAGGATCCGCATGCGGCTTCCGAGAATGCGCGACCAGCCCGTGGCGGCGTTGTAGAGACAATGCGCGCAAACCGATCCGAGATTGCAGTACAGGAATATGAAGGCGATCACGGACAGCCAGACGAGCTGCTCGCTGTTCATGTAGCCGAACATGTTGTCGGCGCCGAACGGATTGGCATTAGGCGTGGCCAATGCCGCCGTCATGATGCCGCCCACCAGCATCGCGATGAGATTGGCGAAGGGGAAGGCGCTGAAAGTAGAGACCAGCGAGCCCTTCAAGTCCTTCGCCCATCGATTGAAGTCGGCCGTCACCGTCCCGGCGTCGACGAACAGCGTGAGCACGATGGTAAGTCCAACGCCCATCGACATCGCGCCTTTGCCGTCGGCTCCAGCATACGACATCACTGCCCCCCAACCGTGGTTGGCAATGGCGTCGCCCGCGACCCAGACGCCGAGCACGACGAAGAGCGGGACGGAGACCAGGCCGATATAGTGGAGGCCTTTGACGCCAATGAAGGTGATGGCGATGTAGAGCACGCCGGCGATGATCGTCATCAGCACGTAGTTCAGGTGGTATGTCGAACTGATGAGGTTGCCGGTGATGCCGGTCTGCACGGCGTACCAGCCGAGCAGCAGAGTGGAGAGCAGCCCGGAAGAAAACACATAGCCCTTGCGGCCAAAGACGATGCTGGCGATCAGCGCGAAATTCATTCCCTTTTTGGTACCCAGAGCACCCAGGGCGCCGACATAGGCGAACATGATCAGGTTGCCGATGATCATGGCCACGAGTGCGCGCTGGAAGCCCATCCCAAGCACCAGCACGGATCCGGTCATCGCCCCGGTGATGATCATCGGGAACCCGATCCACACCATCGTGACCGAGAACAGGCTCCGCCGCGCCTGGGCCGGAACCGGCTTATGCTCATATTCTTCGCCGAGAACGTGATCTATTTGTTCGACTTCCGACTCGGCAACAGCGCTGACGGAGGCATGACCTCCTCTTTCCGTCGTAGACATCAGAAATCTCCAATTCGCCCGGACAGGCGTGAATTTTCGCGAACAACAAAAAAGCCCTTGCGCGTCGCGAGACGCCGCCAAGGGCTTCCATGCCGGCATTTCGAGCTTCATTGCTCGAAATGAAACAGAGCCGCACTACGGCTCATGCAGTTTAATCCCAAGAAGGCTACGATGGTTTTGTTGTTGGCGCGTGCAAAAAAAATGTGAGAGATGCAGAAAGAATCATCACCCATTGGCGCATAAAGATGCGATCACGCATGCCGCTCGGCGACGAATCGCGCGCCTTCGATGAGGATGTCGGCGCCGGGGCCGAACGACGCAAGCGCATGTTCGGCTTCTGCGACGAGCTCCTTTAGCCGGCCCTTTGCCCCAGCCGGCCCAAGTATGTCGACCATGGTTGCTTTGCCCGCTACCGCATCCTTTCCCGTTGATTTACCTACCAGCGCGGGATCGCCTTCGAGATCGAGAAGGTCATCGGCGATCTGGAACGCCTGGCCGACCGCCGATCCAAAGCGTTCGAGCGCCTTGCGCTGCAAAGGGGTCGCCGACCCGAGCATGCCACCGGCCTCGCAGGCGAACCGCAACAGCGCGCCGGTCTTCATCGCCTGGAGCGTGCGCACCTCGCCCTCGCCGAGCCGCTGCGGCCCGCTTTCGGCGAAACGGCCTTCGGCGGCCAGATCGAGCATTTGACCGCCGACCATGCCGCCGAGGCCTGACGCGCGGGCGAGCGCGCTGACAAGCTCGACGCGGACGGCCGGGTCGGGATGCGTTTGCAGGCGGGAGAGGATATCGAAGGCGAATGTCAGCAGCCCGTCGCCGGCGAGGATCGCCGTTGCCTCGTCGAATGCCTTGTGCGCCGTGGGCTGTCCGCGCCGTAAATCATCGTTGTCCATCGCTGGCAGATCGTCGTGCACGAGGGAATAGCAATGCACGCATTCCAGCGCCGCGCCCGCCATCAGCGCGTGTTGGCGCGGAACCTCGAACAACGCCGCACATTCTACCACCAGGAATGGCCGGAACCGCTTGCCGCCACCGAGGCTAGAATATCGCATGGCCTTGACGAGGCGGGCTGGCCGGCTGAGCTCGCCGTCGGCCGGCGTTGCCGACAACAGCCGATCGAGCAAGTCCTCCGTATCTTTGGCGGTCGCATCGAGACGCGAAATAAAAGGGCTGATTTTGCTGTCCATTGCTGTATTGCCCGCTCTACCGGCGTCCCCAATCTGTCCTATCTGGCTCTATAATCACGCCCAGGAGCCCCGCCCGCGGCACGGGCCACTCCGTCTCCGGCATTGGCGAATAGCCGCCCCCAATCACCCTTGAGGGCTATCTGTGACCAACGACCTCATAGCGTCAATGGTGCTTGCGATCTGGCTCTATCTCCTGGCCGGGCGCGGCGTATTCTGGCTCGCCGGCGAACGCGACGACGAGGTTGCGGCCGGGGAGGGCGCCCGCCCCTGGCCACCGATCGCGGCCGTGATTCCGGCGCGCGACGAGGCCGAATGCGTCGGCGAGACCGTAGCCTCATTGCTGCGGCAGGATTATCCCGGCGAATTCACGGTGATTCTGGTCGACGACCAGAGCCGCGACGCCACCGCGCAGGTCGCACGCGATACGGCGGCTGCGCTCGGCGCCGCCGAGCGCCTCACCGTGTTGTCCGGCCGCGCGCTGCCGGCGGGATGGACCGGGAAACTTTGGGCGCAGCAGCAGGGCGTCGAGGTGGCCGAAGCGGCGTCGCAACCGCCGACTTATGTCCTCTTCACGGACGCCGACATCGTCTATGCCCCCGACGAACTGAGGAAACTCGCCGCTCGGGCGCACGCTGGCGGCTATGTCCTGACGTCGCTAATGGCGAAGCTCCGCTGCGAAAGCTTCGCCGAACGCACGTTCATCCCGGCCTTCATCTTCTTTTTCCAGATGCTCTATCCGTTCGCTTGGGCGAACGATCCGCGCCGCGCCACCGCCGCGGCGGCTGGCGGCTGCATGCTGGTGCGCCGCGCTGCGCTGGATCGGGCTGGCGGCATGGCTTCGATCCGCAGCGCGCTGATCGACGACTGTGCGCTGGCGAAAAGGCTCAAAGTCCACGGCCCCATCTGGATCGGACTTACCGACGGCGTCCGCAGCATCCGCGCCTATCCCGGGGCGGGAGATATCCACCGCATGGTCTCGCGCACCGCGTATGCGCAGCTTCGATATTCGCCGCTGCTGCTGGCGGGAACCGTATTGGGTCTGGCGATCACCTATCTTGCCCCGGTCCTGTTCGCCGCTTTCGGCAACGGCTTAGCCCGCTTCCTGGGCATTACCGCATGGCTCCTGATGGCGTTGGCCTTCCAGCCCATCTTGCGGTTCTATCGCCTGTCCCCACTATGGGGCGCGGCGTTGCCGGCGATTGCCGCGATCTATATGGCGTTCACGCTTGATTCCGCCTATCAGCATGCCCGCGGGCGCGGCGGCATGTGGAAAGGCCGCGCCCAGGCCAACGTTCAAGACAACCCTTCGGAACTGCTATGACCGATGCCGGCATAGGCGACGCCAAACCTTCAGACATTACGGATTGGCGGTCGGGAAAGGGACACCGGAATGAGAACTTCCCGGTCGCCTCCTTCCTCATCCATCCGCGCCACCGCGGCGCGATCCTCGCGTTCTATCATTTCGTGCGCACGGCCGACGACATCGCCGATCACGCCGCGCTCGCCCCGCAGGAGAAGCTCAATCTCCTCGATCGGCTCGACGCCGGTCTCGTCGGCGCGAACGACGACGATGCGGTCGCGGTCCGCCTGCGTGACGCGCTCGCCGAGCGGGCGCTTTCGCCGCGGCATGCGCAGGACCTGCTTGCCGCGTTCAAACTCGACGTCACGAAGCTTCGCTATCGCGACTGGGACGACCTCATCGGTTACTGCGCGCTGTCGGCGATGCCGGTCGGCCGCTTCGTGCTCGACGTGCACGGTGAGAGCCGGAGCACCTGGCCGGCCAATGACGCGCTGTGTGCGGCTTTGCAGATCATCAATCATTTGCAGGACTGCAAGGACGATTATCGCGATCTCGACCGGGTCTACGTTCCGCTCGATCTCCTCGCCGCGCACGGGACCGGAGTGGAAGCGCTTGGCGAGGCGCGGGCGTCGCCGGCCCTGCTTGCCGCCCTGCATAGCCTTGCCGAACGGACGGAGCGGCTCCTCTGCGACAGCGATGTCTTCCAGCTCCTGATCAACGACCGGCGGCTCGCGCTCGAAGTCTCCGTCATCAACACGCTGGCGCACCGGCTGATGCGCCTGCTGACGGCGCGCGATCCCTTGAGCGAGCGGGTGCAGCTTGCCGTGCCTGCGGTCGCCGGCCTGACGCTGCTCGGCATGTTCCGCGGTGCGTCCCGCCGGCTGGGCCGGCGCCTCACCGCCGCCGCGCACAAGCCGCGGGGTGCGTGAGTGAACAAGCCCACTCCGGCGGCCGAGCGCGCCTCCCGCAGCTCGTTTTATACCGGCATGCGCATTCTGCCGCGCGCGCAGCGCGAGGCGATGTTCGAAATCTATTCGTTTTGCCGCGCCGTTGACGACATCGCCGACGACCTGGGCCCGCGCGAGGGACGCCGTCAGCAATTGGCCCAGTGGCGCTCCGACATGGATGCGGTGTATCGCTCGGCGCCGCCGCCGGCACTCGCCGGATTGGCGCAAGCGGTGCGTGGATTCGACCTGCAACGCGAGGATTTCATCGCCATCATCGACGGCATGGAGATGGATGTGATCGCCGACATCCGCGCTCCGGACCGCGCGACGCTCGATCTGTATTGCGACCGCGTGGCCTGCGCGGTCGGACGGCTTTCGGTGCGTGTGTTCGGCATGCAGCGCGATGCCGGAATTGCGCTGGCGCACCATCTGGGCCGCGCGCTCCAACTCACCAACATTTTGCGCGACCTCGACGAGGATGCTTCGCTCGGCCGCCTCTACCTGCCGCGCGAGGCGCTGCAAACAGCCGGGATCGCCGCCACCGAGCCGGGCGAGGTGCTGGCGCATCCAGCCGTCGGCAAGGTCTGCGACGGCATCGTCGAGCTGGCGCGCGGAGAATTTCGCGCGTCTCAGGCGATCATGGCGAAGAACCCGCGCCGCGTCGTGCGGGCGCCGCGCATCATGGGCGAGGCTTACAAGATCATTCTCGAGGGGCTGGTAGCCCGCGGCTTTGCGCCGCCCCGTGAGCGGGTTCGGCTGCCGCGCGCCAAACTTCTGTTCATCGTGTTGCGCAATCTTCTGTGATGCAAATCTTTCAATGACGGCCACGGTCCACATCATCGGCGCCGGGCTCGCCGGCCTTTCCGCTGCCCTACGGCTCGCGTCGCTCGGCAGACAGGTGGTCGTGCATGAGGCGACCGCTGTCGCCGGCGGCCGTTGCCGCTCCTATCACGACGCTTCGGTCGGCATGACGATCGACAACGGCAATCACCTTCTGCTGTCCGGCAATCGCGCCGCGCTCGACTATTTGCGCAGCATCGGCGCCGAGCATCGGCTGATCGGTCCGCCGACGGCGGAATTTTCCTTTGCCGATTTGGCGAGCCGGGCGCGCTGGACGCTGCGATTCAACAATGGCCCGGTGCCGTTCTGGGTTTTCGATCCCGCCCGCCGCGTACCGGGGACGCGCGTCCTCGACTATCTGCCGCTGGCGCGGCTTCTTTGGGCGCCGGCCGGCAAGGCGGTCGGCGAGGTCATTGCCTGCAAAGGTCCGCTGTACGAGCGCCTGGTCGAGCCGCTTTTTCTCGCGGCGCTGAACATCGACGCGCCGGACGGGTCGGCGCGACTTGCGGGCGCGATCATCCGCGAGACGCTTGCGGTCGGCGGGCGCGCCTGCCGGCCGTTGATTGCACGCGACGGCCTGGGTTCGACGATGATCGAACCGGCGCTTGCGCATTTACAACAACGCGGCGTCGCGGTGCGCATGGAGCATCAATTGCGCGCGCTGCGCTTTGGCGCGGGGCGCATCGAGGCGTTGGAGTTTGGCACCGAAACCATTGCGCTCGACGTGGCAGACGCCGTGATCCTGACCGTACCGCCCTACATCGCGGCGTCGCTGGTGCGCGGCCTTGACGTGCCGACCGAGTTCCGCGCCATCGTCAACGCGCATTTCCGCATCGAGCCACCGGCGGAGCAACCGGCGATCCTCGGCGTGCTCAATGGCACGGTGCAGTGGCTATTTGCTTTTCCCGGACGGCTTTCCGTCACCATCAGCGCCGGCGATCGGCTCGTCGACACACCGCGCGAAGAACTGGCCAGGACCATCTGGGGCGAGGTCTCAACCCTGACCGGGCTTCCTCCGGCATTACCGCCCTGGCAGATCGTACGCGAGCGGCGCGCGACCTTTGCCGCCACGCCGGCGCAGGACGCCCGACGTCCGGGTCCGGTAACCAAATGGCGCAATCTCGTCCTCGGCGGCGATTGGACAGATACCGGCTTGCCCGCTACCATCGAAGGCGCGATCCGATCCGGCAACCGCGCCGCCGAAACTGTCGCGAAACAATCATGATCAACGATACGCTCGACCAGCGCACCCGAACCGCGAAGCAAACCGACTTCGCGCGTCCGCTCGACGACGTTCTTGAGCAGCACATCCAAAAGACCACGGAGGCGCTCCTCGCACAGCAGCGCCCCGACGGCCATTGGGTGTTCGAGCTCGAGGCCGACGCCACCATTCCCGCCGAATACGTGCTGCTGCGGCACTATCTCGGCGAGCCGGTTGACGCCGCGCTTGAAGCCAAGATCGCCGTGTATCTGCGCCGCATCCAGGGCGACCACGGCGGCTGGCCGCTGTTCCGCGACGGCGACGTCGACATCAGCGCGACGGTGAAAGCGTATTTCGCGCTGAAGATGATCGGCGATTCCATCGAAGCCGATCATATGCGGCGCGCGCGCGAGGCGGTGCGCGCCCGTGGCGGCGCCGAGCGCGCCAACGTGTTCACGCGGATCATGCTGGCGCTGTTCGGATTCATTCCATGGCGCGCCGTGCCGGTGGTGCCGGTCGAGGTCATGCTGCTGCCGAAGTGGTTTCCATTCCATCTCGACAAGATTTCGTATTGGAGCCGCACCGTCATCGTGCCGTTGCTGGTGCTGACGGCGAAGAAACCGCTGGCGCGCAACGCCAAGGGCGTCCGCATCGACGAGCTCTTCCTCGCGCCGCCGCAGACTGTCGGGTTGGCGCCGAAGGCGCCGCAGCAGAAGGCGTCGTGGTATTGGTTCTTTCGCGGCGTCGACAATGTTCTGCGCGCCACCGAGCCGCATTTTCCGAGGTCCACGCGGCAGCGCGCCATCGATGCCGCTGTCGCCTGGGTGAGTGAGCGCCTCAACGGCGAGGACGGGCTCGGCGCGATTTTCCCGGCCATGGCGAACAGCGTGATGATGTTCGCGGTGCTCGGCTATCCGGACGATCACCCGCTGCGCGCCATCGCCCGCAAATCGGTCGAGAAGCTGCTCGTCGTGCACGAGGACGAGGCCTATTGTCAGCCCTGCGTCTCGCCGATCTGGGATACCGGGCTCACCTGTCACGCCTTGCTGGAATCGGGCGGCGAGCGCGCGGTGGCGCAGGTCCAGCGCGGTCTCGATTGGCTTCTGCCGAAGCAGGTCCTCGATGTCCGCGGCGACTGGATCGCGCGGCGGCCCGATATCCGTCCCGGCGGCTGGGCCTTTCAATATGCCAACCCGCACTATCCCGACGTCGATGACACCGCCGTCGTCGCCATGGCCATGGATCGCGTGCAGGGTCTGACCGGCGGCGACGGCTTTCGCGACAGTCTCGCCCGTGCCCGCGAATGGATCTTGGGCATGCAGAGCGAGAATGGCGCCTGGGGCGCCTTCGACGCCGACAACGAATATCACTACCTCAACAACATTCCGTTTGCCGATCACGGCGCGTTGCTCGACCCGCCGACTGAAGATGTCACCGCGCGCTGCCTGTCGATGCTCGCGCAGTTCGGCGAGACAACGGCCAACAGCGCGGCCGTGGCGCGAGGCGTCGACTATTTGCGCCGGACGCAGCTCGGCGAAGGCAGCTGGTACGGCCGCTGGGGTATGAACTACATCTACGGCACCTGGTCCGTGCTCTGTGCGCTTAACATGGTCGGCGTCGATTATGGCGCGCCGGAAATGCGCAGGGCCGTCGACTGGCTTGTGGCCGTCCAGAACGACGACGGCGGCTGGGGCGAGGATGGCGCGAGCTATAAGCTCGACTATCGCGGCTACGAGCGCGCGCCGTCGACGGCGTCACAGACCGCGTGGGCGGTCCTCGGCCTCATGGCGGCGGGCGAGGTCGATCATGCCGCCGTCGCGCGCGGCATCACGTATCTTGCCGATACGCAGGACGCCGACGGCTTCTGGAACGAGCCGCGCTACACCGCGACGGGTTTCCCGCGCGTGTTCTATCTGCGCTACCACGGTTATGCGAAGTTCTTCCCGCTATGGGCGATGGCGCGCTACCGCAATCTCAAGCGCGGCAATACGCGCGCGGTGGCTTACGGGATGTGATTGTCATTCCGGGCGGCCATTTTGGGGCCGCCCGAAGATGGGCGAATCTACGCCGCGCTCGCCGATGTCTGCGCCGCCTTTGCGGCCTTCTCGCGTGCTTCGTTGGCGCGCATTTCCGACAGCGTGAGCTGCACCTGACCGTCGAAAACGTATTTCGCCGGCCGCTGGTTTTCGAGCGAAATCTCCGGCGCCATCGGTCCTTCGGTCTTCACGCCGCGCCAGGCAATCGCCAGCGCCTTCAGCGGATGCTTCATCATGGCATCGGCCGCGGTCGGCTCGTAGCCGCAATGCGCCATGCAGTTCGCGCACTTCTCGTAGCGGCCGGTGCCGTAGGCGTCCCAGTCGGTTGTTTCCATCAATTCCGTAAAGGTCTTGGCGTAGCCTTCGCCGAGCAGGTAGCACGGCTTCTGCCAGCCGAAGATATTGCGCGTCGGCATACCCCACGGCGTGCAATGGAATTCCTGGTTGCCGGCAAGGAAGTCGAGAAACATGCCGGAGTGCGTCAGGTTCCACTTCTTGTCCTTGCCGAGTGCGAAGACCTTGCGAAACAGGTCCTTGGTGTTGCGCCGGGCCAGGAAGTGCTGCTGATCCGGCGCGCGCTCATAGGCGTAGCCGGGCGAAATCGACACGCCGACGCCGAGCCCCTCGGTGAGATCGAGGAATTTGGCGATGTCCTCGGCCGGATGGCCGTCAAAGATCGTGCAGTTGACGTTGACGGCAAAGCCCTTGGCTTTGGCGGCCTTGATCGCGGAGACCGCTTTCTCGAAGCCGCCCTCCAGACAAACCGACTTGTCGTGATGATGTTTGATGCCGTCGAGATGCACCGAAAAGAACAGATAGGGCGACGGCTCGAACAGGTGCAGCTTTTTCTCAAGCAACAGGGCATTGGTGCACAGCGATACGAATTTCTTGCGCGCCACGATGCCTTTGACGATCTCGCCGATCTCTTTGTGGATCAGCGGCTCGCCGCCGGGAATGGCAACCATCGGCGCGCCGCACTCGTCGACCGCGTCGAGACACTCCTGCACCGACAGGCGCTTGTTCAAAATCGCGTCGGGATAATCGATCTTGCCGCAGCCGACGCAGGCGAGATTGCAACGGAACAACGGTTCCAGCATCAACACCAGCGGGTAGCGCTTGCGTCCAGTGAGGCGCTGCTTCAGCATGTAGGCGCCGACGGCGGCCGTCTGTCGTAGTGATACCGACACGTTTCGTTTCCCTTTTTTTCGTTGACCCTTGCCGCGAACGGCGTCGAAACCAAACCTCGTTAAATCAAACCTTGGCGGCCGCCCGCTGCGCCGTCCTGCCGTCGGTCAATTCGGGCGGCAAGCGAAACTCGATGGTTTCCTGCCGGCCCGTCAGCTCCGAGACCTCGACCGGACCGAGCCGGCGCAGTGCGTCGATGACGTCTTCAACCAACACCTCCGGGGCCGAAGCGCCGGCGGTGATGCCTACCGTCTGCGCGCCATTGAACCAATCCGGTTGCAGCTCGCTGCCATCGGCAATGAGATAACACGGAATGCCGGCCTCGTTGCCGATCTCGCGCAGGCGGTTGGAGTTGGAACTGTTCTTGGCGCCAACCACCAGGATAACGTCCACGAGCGACGAGAGTTCGCGGACCGCCGTCTGCCGGTTTTGCGTCGCGTAGCAGATGTCGCGCGTCTCGGGTCCGATGATGTCGGTGAACCGGCGGTGCAACGCCGCGATGATGCCGCGGGTGTCGTCGACGCTCAGCGTCGTTTGCGTGACATAGGCGACGGGCGTGTCCTGCGGGATGTCGAGAGTGTCGACGTCGTTTTCGGTTTGCACGAGCGTCACCGGCTCGGAAATCTGGCCCATTGTGCCTTCGACTTCGGGATGTCCGGCGTGGCCGATGAGAATGAGCCGGCGCCCCTGCGCCACATACCGCTTGCCCTGATTGTGCACCTTCGTGACCAGCGGGCAGGTCGCATTGAGCACCGGAAGCTCGCGTTGCGCTGCTTCTTCCTCGACGCTTTTGGCGACGCCATGCGCGCTGAAAATGGTGACCGCGTGGGGGGGGACCTCGGAGAGGTCCTCGACAAAATGCGCGCCTTTGGCTTTCAGGCTCTCCACCACGTGCTTGTTGTGCACGATCTCGTGGCGCACGTAGACCGGCGGACCGTACTTTTGCAGGGCGCGCTCGACGATCTCGATCGCGCGGACCACGCCGGCGCAAAAACCACGAGGCTGGGCGAGTATGACCTTCATTAATGACCTCCGGGCCGGGCGCCGAACTGCGGCTTTGCGCCGCAACACAGGCCGTCCGCCATGTTCCACGTTCAATACTTTGGCCACAACGCCGTGACAATCAAGTTGGCCACGATGCTGTGCCAATCAACCCCGTTGGGGCCGTCGTTGCGAGGCAATCGATCAATCCCGACCCCTACCGGCTATCATTGAACGGGAAATGCACCCCTTGTCCAGCGCGCCATCTCGGCCCAAATGGCAGGCGCCGGTCTGCGGTGGGGGGTACGACAGTTCGCGGCACGAAATAGGAAAATATCCCGATTTCACTTTTAGGGCATTTCAGGGCATCTAGTGCCGCCGCCGTAGGGCGACCGGGAGATTCGATGAACGATCCGGCTCCATGAACCGTCCGCCTTCCCGATACGCCTGGTTACGTGCGTTTTCGCCCGCTGGGCGTAGCCTGGCCCAGCGCACCTGCCTCCATTTTGTCGTTGTCTTAACGCCTCAAATCGCGGTCTGTCGCATTTACATCCCATGAAACCCATCACTGCCTTCGTCGTCCGCGCGATCGGATTTTGCGTCCATTACGCCCGGTGGGTCATTGCCGGCTCAATCGTCATTACCGTGCTGTCGGGCTGGTATGCCGCCGCGCATTTTTCCGTGACCACGGATATCAATCAGCTCATTTCCAGCAACAGTCCGGGGCGCCAACGGGAAATGGCGTTCGAAAAAGCCTTCCCCCAGTTCGACGCCATTATTGCGGTGATCGACGCACCGACACCGGAACTGGTCCAGGAAGCGACCGCCGCGCTGGTAGCGCGGCTTTCCCAACAGAAGAATTTCTTCCGCTCGGTCGAGGCGCCGCAGGGTGGCTCCTTCTTTGCGCAGAACGGCCTCCTGTTCGAAAGCACCGAGCAGCTCGAGCCGCAGATGACGATGTTTGCTCAGGCGCAACGGCTTGTGCAGGTGCTGGCGGCCGATCCGAGCCTGCGCGGTGTGGCCCGCACGCTGCAGTTCGGGCTCCTCGGCGTTCAGTCCGGCAAACTCAAGCTTGACGATATGATTTGGCCGCTGACGCTTGCGACCAACACGCTGGACCAGGTCAATGGGAACAAGCCGGCAAGTTTCTCCTGGCAGGTGCTGGTCCAGGGCCATGAGGCGAAATCCTCCGATCTGATACGGTTTTTGAAGATCCGGGCCGTACTCGATTATTCGGAGCTGCAGCCGGGGCTGAAGGCAAGCGATGCCATTCGCCAGGCAGCCACCGATCTCAACCTGGCGACCGCCTATCAGGCGCGTCTGCGCCTGACCGGCCCGGTGCCCCTGAACGACGACGAGTTCGCCACCATCAAGGAGAACGCGGCGCTCAACGCGGTTCTGACCATCGCCGTTGTCCTCTTCATCCTTTGGTTGGCGCTGCGCTGGTGGCGGATCATCTTCGCCGTCTTCGCCAGTCTCGTGGTCGGACTTTCCGTCACGGCGGCGCTCGGCCTGCTGATGGTCGGCGCGCTCAACCTGATATCGGTTTATTTCGCCGTGCTGTTTGTCGGCCTCGGCGTCGATTTCGGACTCCAGTTCAGCGTGCGGTATCGCGCGGAGCGGCACGAGGTGGATGGTCTCTACGAGGCGCTGTTGCATGCCGGCCGGCGCGCGGGCGCGCCGCTGACGCTTGCCGCGCTCGCCACCGCCGCGGGCTTTCTGTCGTTCCTGCCGACGGCTTACCGGGGGCTTTCCGAACTCGGCTTGATTGCCGGCGTCGGCATGCTGATCGCATTCCTCACCAGCATTACGCTGTTGCCGGCGCTCCTCAGCAAGCTCAAGCCGCGGAGCGAGCCGCGCCAGCTCGGCTATGCATTCCTCGCGCCGGTGGACGCCTTCCTCGAGCGCAATCGCGTGCCGATCCTCATCGTGACGGCGCTGGTGATTCTCGGCGCGTCGCCGCTGCTTTACTGGTTGCGGTTCGATTTCAATCCGATGAACCTCCGCAATCCGAAAAGCGAATCGGTCGCGACGTACCTCCAGCTCGAGAAGGTGCAGGAAAGCGGCGCCAACGATATCGTCGCGCTCGAACCCTCGTTGGCTGTCGCCGATCAGGTTGCCGCCAAGCTCAGGCCGTTACCTCAAGTTGCGCGGGTGACGACGTTGTCGACGTTCATCCCGGCGCAGCAGGAGCAAAAGCTGCCGCTGATCCAAAGCGCGGCCGAGGCGCTTGGTCCCGCGCTCTCGCCGGACAAGGTCAGCCCGCCGCCAACGGACGCGGACAACGTTGCGATCATCAACAGCACCGTGACCGCGCTCAACAAATTCGCGGACGACGCGCCGGGTCCCGGCGCCGACACGGCAAAGCGCCTTGCGGCGGCCATGGATACACTTGCCAAGGGCGATGCTGCGGCGCGCCAACGGGCCGAGGTGGCCTTCGTGCAGCCGGTGAAAACGGCACTCGATAATCTGCGCAACATTCTTAAGGCTCACGAAGTTACCCGGGACAACCTTCCAGCGGACCTTGTGAGTCAGTGGATCACGGCGGACGGGCAAGCGCGGATCGAAGTCGCACCGAGCGGCAACGAGAACGACAACGTCACGTTGCGGACCTTCGCCCGTAATGTGCAAAACGTCGAACCTAACGCCACAGAGGGTCCCATTTCGATTCTCGACGCGAGGCGCACCATCATCACCGCGTTCCTCGAGGCCGGCGCCTGGGCGCTCTTGTCGATCGCGTTGCTGTTGTGGATCACGCTGCGGCGGCTGGGCGACGTATTGTTGACGCTCATTCCGCTCCTGGTCGCCGGCGTCGTCACGCTCGAAATCTGCGTGCTGATCGATCTCCCCCTCAACTTCGCCAATATCATCGCATTGCCGCTCTTGCTCGGCGTCGGCGTGGCTTTCAAGATTTACTACATCATGGCCTGGCGCGAGGGGCAGACCAGATTGTTGCAATCGGTGCTCACGCGCGCCGTGACGTTCAGTGCTTGCACGACGGCGACCGCCTTCGGCAGCCTCTATTTCTCCAGCGATCCCGGTACGTCGAGCATGGGCAAGCTGCTCGCCATCGCGCTGTTGACGACGATGACTGCGGCGGCGCTGTTTCAGCCGGTGCTCATGGGTAAACCGCGCGAGGAAAGCCTCCGGCAACACGAACGGCGCAAGCACGCAGCCGTCGTGTCGGATTGATATTCAGAGCTCCGCCGCGCCGCTAACGCCGCACCGAGTTTTCCGGCTTGGCCGCGCCCGGAGGTTTGGGCGCCGCGGTTGTTGCCGGGCGATTGGGGTTAAAGCGCGGCTCGATCTCGTTGTAGGCCGCCTCCGGCAAACGCGTCCAATACTGATTCTGTCCAAGAAGTGAAAAACCGAGATAGCCGCGCACGACCAGCGTGTTGCCGTCGGGCGCCAGCGTCATCATGGCCTTGTAGATCTTGCCGTAACGCGGATCGAGAATAGTCCCGTCGTTATAGGTCACGCCGTCGCGCTTCATACCGCGGATGATGTCCAGGCCCAGCCACGGCTTGTTGTGGCGGTCGTCGGTGCACTGATCGCAGACCACGCTGGGGTTTTCGCCCGGCTTCAGATACATCTTCACGATCGTCCCTTCATAGAGGCCGTCGTGATCGCGGATGAGAAACCAGGCGGTCGGCTGATGAGTGCTGTCATCGACCGATTGCCAAAGCCCGGCGGCGGTCGGCTCCGCGCCGATCGCCTGGCCGGCGCCGATGAGCCCGAGGAGCGCCGCCGCAACCGTCAGGTGTCTTGCTCGCATCTTGGTTCTCCGAAGCTCAAATCGCCCGCGGCCGCCGACCAAACGGCGCATTTTATTCAATAGGCACCCGGCGCTCATCCGGCAAGCCGGGTTCCGAATGGCTGATGTCCGCGCGGGCAACCGGACACCGGCCTGATGCCGAGATGGGATCAAGCCGAGGCGGCAAAATTTTGGGTTCAATGTGGAGTATGCCGCCTGGCGGTCGGAATTTGACCGCGTTCGCCGGGTCGCCTTTCTCTGGTTCGGCGCCGGATAGAGTTCCACCGAAAATATGGTGGCCGCTAAATGAAAGGCGGGATATGACACCGCGCGGGCAGGGGGCTGCCGACATTATTCCGCTCTACTGCATCGCGTGGAGTTGACGCCGATGCGTGGATCGATTTTGCCGCTGGAGAAGTCTCGAAGCATTTGCTTCGGCCGGAAGATTTTTCCGCCCGGACGCGCCGTCATGCTTGACGGGCGTAGCGCCGCGCGAGGACAACAACGGCCGGACAACCCGGTAAACGACCGATAAACGCGACCAGGAGAGTAACGACCATGGCCAACAAGATCATCATCAGTTGCGCGCTGACCGGCTCGATCCACACGCCGACCATGTCGGACGCGCTGCCGATCACGCCCGATCAAATCGCGACGCAGGCGATCGACGCAGCCAAGGCCGGCGCCGCGATCCTGCACCTGCACGCGCGAGACCCGAAAGACGGACGGCCGTCGCCGGATCCGAAAGTGTTCATGCAGTTTCTGCCGCGCATCAAGCAAGCCACCGACGCGGTGGTCAACATCACCACCGGCGGCGCCGTGACCATGACCGTGGAGCAGCGCATCTCGGCGGCGCAGACGCTGTCGCCGGAAATGTGCTCGCTCAACATGGGATCGATGAACTTCGCGCTTTATCCCATGGCGAAGCGCTTCAAGACCTGGAAATACGATTGGGAGGAAAGCTATCTCACCAACTCCGACGCCTATATCTTTCCCAACACGTTTCGCGACATCGAAAAGATCTCCAATATCCTCGGCGAAGGCCATGGCGTCAAATTCGAGCATGAGTGCTACGACACCGGTCACCTCTACAACCTCGCCCACTGCATCGACCGCGGCATGTTCAAGCCGCCGGTTTTCGTGCAGCTGATCTTCGGTATTCTCGGCGGCATCGGCGCCGAGCTCGACAATCTCCTGTTCATGAAGCGCACCGCGGACCGCCTGTTCGGCGATCAATATTACTGGTCGGTGCTCGCGGGTGGCCGCCATCAGATGAATTTCGGCACCAACGCCGCCATGATGGGCGGCAACATTCGCGTCGGCCTCGAGGACTCGCTCTATATCGGGCCCGGCAAGTTCGCCAAAAGCAACGCGGAGCAAGTGGCGAAAATCCGCCGTATCGTCGAGGAGCTCGGGTTCGAGATCGCGACGCCGACCGAGGCACGCGCTCTCCTGGGGCTCAAGGGCGCCGACCGCGTAAAATTTTAGCAGGCGGTGCGGCCTTGACCGGGGTAGCGACGCGAAGCTAAATCGCGGCTCCACGCGTCATTCGGGCGGTTAGCTCAGCGGGAGAGCACATCCTTGACATGGATGGGGTCGCAGGTTCGATCCCTGCACCGCCCACCATCATCGGTTATTCCGGGTCCGCGGACGAACGTCCGCGTCCCGGAATGACGGCGAAGGCGATCACATACCTTCGGCTTTTTTGCGCTTGTCGCACTCGCTCCAATATTGCGGCCATTTCATTCCGGGTGGCCTCGTTCCGGCCGCCTTTGCCGCCTTCCAATCGGCGCCGCAGGCGCGCTCGCGCGCAATCATCGCAGCACGTCCGCCGGTCGCCGGCTTCGCGGGTTCCGTGGTGGCCGCGGGCGCCGGCTTCGGTTCGGCTTTTGGTGGAGCTTCGGCCTTCGGCGGCGGCGGCGTTTCGGCCGCGGGCGCTCCCTCGGACATGCATTGCTTGCTGAAGTCGCGGTACTTTATGCCATTGGTCGTGTTCGCCGCTTTCATGTCTTTCCATTGAGCGGCGCATTCCTTCATGCTCTTG
>Ga0302324_100009238_pt1 | contig 20665 bp, 19 predicted proteins | sample Palsa_T0_1_FD_201949 | JGI IMG/M metagenome (GOLD analysis project Ga0302324, IMG submission 201949) | Peat permafrost microbial communities from Stordalen Mire near Abisko, Sweden - Palsa_T0_1 | ecosystem: Environmental > Terrestrial > Soil > Palsa > Peat permafrost | place: Sweden: Abisko...
AAGACGACCTATGAATTGGACGACCAGCAAAAGCCCATGCAGTTCGCGGGCGACAAGGTCAAAGTCATGGGTACGCTTGATAAGGCCACAAATACGATTCACGTGACGGATATTAAACCGGCGTCGTGATTCCCTCCGGGGAGGGTCGGCTTTCTCAGCAGACCCTCTCTTCTTTCTTCTTTTGCGGATCCTTCTTGCCGAAAGCTATCCGAGCAGGCGGGTGGCCCACCCTTGTTGTGAGTTTTGGTTTCCCGCTTGACCGCTGGCGCGACCGGATGATACGACTGCGCCGGTTGCAAAGGGCCAAATCCCGCCGGAGGGTGCCCCACCCTTCGGTTTGAGAAGGGTGGGACGCCGTGCATGACCCAAGGGCTCGAACGCCGCTACGGGCACGCCCATCTGCATTTCATCACTTGCAGTTGCTATTGCCGGCAACCCTTTCTTCGATCCGTTCGCGCGCGCGATCTTTTCTTGCAAGTTCTCGATGAAGTTCGGCATAGGTACGGGGTTACCCTGATCGGCTACGTTGTAATGCCCGAGCACATCCACCTGTTGATCGACGAGCCCAAGGGTGCAACCCCATCCGTCGTAATGCAGGTGCTGAAACAGCGCGTTTCAAAAATCTTGCGCGCGCGAAAACGCAGCAGGAGTTCCGCGTCGCAAATGCGCCTATGGAAGGAACAGCCCAACGGAGTTCCACGAAGTTTTTGGCAGCCACGGTTCTACGATTTCAACGTCTGGAGCAACAGGAAGAAAAACGAGAAGCTCCACTACATGCATTTCAATCCCGTAAAGCGAGGATTGGTCGGCGATCCTAAGCTCTGGCTTTGGAGCGGTTACCGTTTCTATCGGTATGGCGAGAAAAATTCATGCACACCGGATCGTCCGCCGTGGTAGTTCCGGATGCGTTGTGCTCTAGGTTTCCTCTAAGGCCCCACCCTTCCCAAAACGAAGGGTGGGGCACCCGTCGGCGTGGGATGGTCTCGGAGGTCATGGGCGAGGGGGAATATGATTCGGCGATGTTAGATGCGCCCATGGAAAAAGGAAGACGGGAAAGCGCCAATACGGAGATTGGCGATTCCAGGAACGGCAAAGCGGGAGTGAGGCGGCGCGCCACTCGCCCGGGCAGGCATGTTCCGCGGCGAGGCGAGCCCCGCCGAAGAGAAAGCGGGAGCGAGCTCCCGCACTCCACAGGGCGGGTCACAGACCCGCCCCTACGAAGAGAAAAGCAAAATCGCCCGCCTAAAGGGCGAGGCGGCCGCTACGACGGCAAGAAGCGAAATCGAAACAAAAAGGAGGGGCGCGAAGACATTCGCGCCCCTCCTTTTCGAACCGAGCGTATTTACTTCTTGCCGCGGGCTGCTGCGGTGGCGTCCGGCTTCAGCCAGGCCATTTGTTTGCGCAGCTCCTGGCCCACCTTCTCGATGGGATGGTTCTTGTCGCGTTCCAAAAGCTCGGTGTACTTGGGGCGTCCGGCTTTGTCTTCCGCGATCCATTCGCGCGCAAACGCGCCGCTTTGAACTTCATCGAGGATTTTCTTCATGTTCTCCTTCACCCGTGCGTCGATGACCCGGCCGGCGCGCGTGAGGTCGCCGTATTTCGCGGTTTCGCTTACGAACTTATGCATCTCCGCAATTCCGCCTTCGTAGATGAGGTCCACGATCAGCTTTAGTTCGTGCAAGCACTCGAAGTATGCGGATTCGGGCTGGTAGCCGGCTTCGACCAGCGTTTCCCACCCTGCCTGGATGAGGGCGCGGGCGCCGCCGCACAGCACGGCTTGCTCGCCGAAGAGGTCCGTCTCCGTCTCTTCTTTGAAAGTCGTTTCGATCACGCCGGGCTTCGTGCCGCCGATGGCGTTTGCGTAGGCCAGCGTGCGTTCAAAAGCGTGACCGGAGGCGTCTTGCTGTACCGCGATCAGACATGGGACGCCGCGGCCGGCTTCGTACTGGCGCCGCACAAGGTTCCCGGGTCCTTTCGGCGCAACCATGGTCACGTCGATATTTGTCGGCGGCGTGATCTGGCCATAGAGGATGTTGAAGCCATGCGAGAAAAGCAGCATCCCGCCGGCCTTCAGGTTCGGGAGCACGTCATTCTTATAGATCGCTGGCTGCGCCATATCCGGCGGAAGCATCACGATGATATCCGCGCCCTTCGACGCGTCGGCCGGTGAGAGCAGCTTCCATCCATCCTGCTCGCCCTGCTTCCACGAGGGCCCGCCCTGGCGCAAGCCGACCACTACGTCCAGCTTGCTGTCGCGCAGATTCAAGGCGTGCGCGCGTCCCTGGCTGCCGTAACCGAGCACCGCGATGCGCTTTCCTTCGAGAGCGCGCGGGTTTGCGTCCTGTTCCCAATACATCTTTGCCATCGTTTTTTCTCCTTAGGATTACTGCGAATTTCTTTACGCGGTGGTAACCGCGCCTTCCGACGCCGATGAAACCAGTTTCGCGTACTTGGCCATCACTCCGGTTTTGTAGCGCGGAGCGGGCGGCTTCCAATGCGTGCGGCGCTCGGCCAAATCGGCATCCACGTTAAGCTCGCGGGCTTTTACGTCCAGCGTAATGGTGTCGCCGTCACGCACCATCGCGATCGGACCGCCGTTCGCCGCTTCCGGAGCTACGTGGCCCACCATCAGGCCGTGCGTGGCGCCGCTGAAACGCCCGTCGGTGATGAGTGCGATCGAATCGCCCAGCCCTTGCCCCACAAGCGCGCCGGTGACCGCCAGCATTTCCCTCATTCCCGGTCCGCCTTTGGGTCCTTCGTAGCGGATCACTACCACGTCGCCTGCCTGAACCTTTCGCTGCTGCACGGCTTCGAACGCCGCCTCTTCAGAATCGAAAACTCGCGCGGGTCCCTGATGGTAGAGCCGCTCGTGACCGGACAATTTCACGACGCAGCCTTCGGGCGCGAGGGAGCCGCGCAGGATAGCCAAGCCGCCTTCTTTCTTGAGCGGATTGGACAGCGGCCGAATCACCTTCTGGTTTGGTGTCTCGTGCGCTTCAGCGATTTCCGCGAAAAGGCTTCGCCCGGAGACGGTTGGCCCGTCCTGGAGCAAACCCGCTTCCTTCAAATGTTTTCCGAGCAGCCTCATTCCGCCCGCAGCGGACATATCCGGGGCAGTGAAGTGGCCGCCGGGTTTTAGATCCGCGAGCACAGGCGTCTTTGCGAAAATCTTGTCGAAGTCATCGAGCTTTAGCGGCACGCCCGCGTCGCGCGCGATGGCCAGCAGGTGCAGAACGGCGTTCGTCGAGCCTCCCGTCGCGGCGACTGACGCAATAGCATTGGCAAGGGAAGCGCGGGTGATGATTTGCATCGGTCGAATATCTTTTTTCAGTAGCTCCATCACCAGCTTTCCGCAATCAATCGCGACTTGCGATTTCCGGGGATCGACGGCCGGCACTTCGTTCGCGCCCATGGGTGAAATTCCCAGGAAAGTGATGGCCGTAGCCATGGTGTTGGCCGTGTATTGCCCGCCGCATGCACCGGCGCCCGGACACGCCAGACCTTCGAGTTCGTTCAACTCTTTCTCGGTCATCTTGCCTGCCGCGCAGGCTCCTACCGCTTCGAAAACATCCTGAATTGTGACGTCCTGCCCTTTAAATCTGCCGGGCATAATCGAGCCGCCGTAGAGCGAAAGGCTCGGCAGATTCAGCCGCGTCAGCGCCATCACGGTACCAGGAATAGTCTTATCGCACCCGCATAGCGCGATCACCGCGTCAAAAGCGTGCGCACGAACGAAAAGCTCGATCGAATCCGCAATCACTTCGCGCGAAATCAGCGAGGCCTTCATGCCCTCGGTGCCCATGGTAATGCCATCGGAAATGGTGATGGTGTCGAACTCGATCGGCGTTCCGCCCGCCGCGCGGATTCCTTCCTTCACTTTCTCCGCCAGCGCGCGCAGATGGAAATTGCACGGCGTCACTTCCGTCCACGTATTCGCAATAGCCACCAACGGCTTTGCGAGATCGGCGTCCGTCAGCCCGGTGGCTTTCAGCATTGCCCGGGCGGGCGCTCGCGCGATCCCTTTCTTGATTGCGTCACTCTGCATTGCGACCGGCCTTTCCGTGTCTCTATTACTCGAAATATTGGTCCGAAAATGAAAAACCCCGCATCCTGTTTCCAGGTGCGGGGCGCAGTCGCCTAAGCTTGGCTTAGGAGGGCGGCCCCCACCTGATTCCTACATATACGCGGCGGTAAATCGGCGGTGTCATAGAGTATCGTCTCAAATCCGAATCGACAATTGCTTTCGTGCGCGCCAGAGGCTTCAGCGCGCTCTTAATTATGCCACCGTCTGGCAATTGCGCAACAGGTGATGCGGCCGCCGGCCGCCCCGAAAGGTAGTTGGTTAATTGTGCGCTCTGCCATCACGGAGTTGACAATGCGTTCGGGCCGGTGCATATTTGTTTTCCGCAGTTGAAGTAACCGACCGCTGTTTGAGCGCAAATTAACCGCAACGTTCGGGCGATCCCAGCCCTCTTTCTTAACCATCCACTCGTAGCACGACAAACTTCAAGCGGCTTCACGCAAAACATCTCACATTCGCGTTCAAAAAACCGCGCGGAAACAAGGAGGAAGGAAAATGAAGCACAGGAAGATCATCCGGGCCGTTCCGATCGTCGGGATCGTGCTCTGCGGTCTGGTTAGTATCGGGCTGGCGGCGCAGCAGAACAAGGACACCGTGAACGTGCCGGGTGGGCTGGCGCTCTCTGAGTTCAAAGGATACGAAGACTGGCAGAGTGTCGGCCCCAGTCTGACCGATGCCCAGAAGGTGATCCGGCTGATCCTTGCCAATCCCGTGATGATCAAAGCGTACAGGGCAGGCGTTCCGGCGAATGGCAAGCCTTTCCCGGACGGCTCCAAGATTGCGAAGATCGAGTGGGAACCAAGAACGATTACGACCCCTCCTTTTTCCGCTGGCACGCCGGACACGGTGCCGGGCGGTCTGAAGGAGCTTGAGTACATCGAGAAGGATAGTAAGAAATACGCAGACGCGCACGGATGGGGATTCGCCGCGTTTAAGTATGATGCCGCAACCGATACGCTCACGCCCGTCAACTCGACGGACCGGCCGCCACAGGGGAACGACGCCAAGTGCGGAACCGCATGCCATACGCTTGCGGCGTCAACGGATTACATTTTTACGGCGTATCAGAAGAGGTGATCGAAACGCAGCCTTGTCGTTGGCCGGTCAATTTCGGGGTTACGGCGGTATCAAGGAGTTAGCCTCTCTTGATACCGTCTAAATCCGCTATACTATTTTGTTACGGAAAAGAGAATGTTTGCGCCCCGGTCGAAACCACCTCGTTCCAAACGGTCCGCTCCAGACGGTATCGAGGCGGCGCTCTTCGAATCTAACCAGCGTTTGAAATCAATCCGAGTCGCGAATGAAATAGCTACGTGGACTTGGGACGTTCCTAATAACCGAGTTGTGGCCGACGAGAACCTCACGCGATTATTTGGAGTGAGCTCTGAGGACGCTTCGGGCGGCCCAATCGAGAAGTATCTTGCGGCAATTCATCCAGATGACCGAAGCGCCGTACAGGCTGCGATTGCCAGGGCACTAGAAGGCCCGAACGACAGGTACGAAACGACTTATCGCGTCGTTACGAGCGATGGTAAGACCTCGTGGGTTTTCGCTCGCGGAACCGTGGAACGCGACAGCGACGGTAAACCAAGATATTTTCCCGGGGTAGTCATCGACATATCCCAACTCAAGTCGTCTGAGCAAAAAACCGAAGATCTGCTATTTCGCCTCGACCAGCAGTCACGAGTTCTAGATATCACGCTTTCTTCCATCTCAGACTTCGCCTACATTTTCAACCGCGAAGGCCGCTTTGTATTTGTGAACCGGGCTTTATTGGATTTATGGGGTTTAAAAGTCGAGGATGCCGTAGGGAAGAATTTTTTCGACTTGAAATATCCCGATGAACTGGCTGCCCGACTTCAACAGCAGATTCAGACGGTGTTCGACACGAAAGCGGGTCTAACAGACGAGACCGAGTACACGAGCCAAACCGGAGCCGGAGGCTATTACGAATACATATTCCGGCCGGTCTTTGACCGTGAAGGAAACGTAGAGTTAGTCGCGGGCTCAACTCGTGACATCACCGAGCGCAAGCGTGTAGAGGCGGAACTTCGAGAAAGCCAGGAGCGATTTCGCGATCTGGCTGAATCTCTGGAGAGCCAGGTTCGAGCCCGAACGAGAGAATTGGAAATTCGTACGAACGACGTAGTTCTTCAGTCAGAGCAACTTCGCGAACTCTCGATCCGGCTGATGACAACGCAAGACGAAGAGCGTCGTCGCATCGCTCGCGAAATGCACGACAGTGCGGGTCAGATTGTTGCGGCGTTATCCATGAACCTCGTGCAGATAGCCGATCAAATTGGTAGCAGTGGCTCGAAACTAAACGATCTCGCGAGCGAGGCTCAAATCTTAGCGAAAGAGTTGGAGCGGGAAATTCGTACGACCTCCTACCTGCTTCACCCGCCGATGTTGGACGAACTTGGCCTTCGGTCGGCATTGGCGTGGTATGTGGAGGGTTTGGAACAGCGCGCAGGCATTCACGTGAGGCTTTCTCTGGCAGAGTTCGATCGACTCCCCGCTGAAATGGAATTAACAATCTTCCGCATCGTTCAGGAATGTTTGACGAATATACACCGCCACTCCGGAAGCAAAACGGCTGACATAAACATAACCCTTGATAGCGCTGGGTTCGTGATCGAAGTCCGTGACTTTGGCCAAGGTATCTCAACTCAAGATCTCAAGAAGCTTCGAACCGCCGGCGTCGGCGTTGGGCTGCGGGGCATGCGAGAGCGCGTGCGACCGTACGCCGGCGATGTGAAGATTGATTCTCAGGCAGGCGTGGGGACCACGATTTACGATTACGCTACCGTATGCGCTTCCGGCCTAACTGCTGATTCAATTGTGGCAAACTGAGTGGCCGCCTCCCAGGAATGGCTTGACGGTTCCACGAGGCGTCCGGTATATTTGCCGAGCATTAACAAGATATTGGCACAAGGTCAGGCACGAGGCATTGGGAACCGCGCGATGAACACGTTTTACGCTTATTTCGCCTTTACTTACCGCTTCCCTTGGTGGGGGAGCGGGCCGGCGAAACGCGCGCGGACATGAACCGAAGCTAAAATCCGCACCAAGTTTTGATCGCCGGCCGCGAACCTCCCAACGAGGACGCGGCCTTTTTTGTTGTGCCGGGTTCTTAAGGGCGCGCGACGCGGGAGGGACGCAAGCGATGGATATCACGGGTTGGCGAAGGAAAATCGACGAAATCGACACGGCCATGCTCCATCTACTCAATCTTCGAGCTGAACTCGCTCTGGAAGTCGCGCGCGTGAAAAGCGCCGAGGGCCTGGCGCTTCGCGTGCCGGCTCGCGAGCGCGCCATCGTTTCGCGGATGAAGCGCTTGAACCCGGGGCCGCTGGAGAGCCAGGCAGTCGCGAAGATTTACGAATTGATCCTCGCCGAATCGGTGCGCAATCAGGAGCGCCATTGCGGCACTGCCGCCACTTCCGCGAAACGCAGGAAAAAGAAACGCCGATGAACGCAGCAGTCAAACCCCGGGTCGCTTTTCAAGGAGAGCACGGCGCCTTCAGCGAAGACGCTGCTGTGAAGCTGCTTGGCGAGAACATCGAGCTCATCCCGTGCCCGACTTTCGAGGCTGCATTCAGGGCCATCGACGAATCCGCCGCCGATTACATTCTTGCGCCGATCGAGAACAGCCTGGCGGGCTCCGTGCACCGGTCGTTCGACCTGTTGGTCGAGAGCAAGCTGAACATTCTCGGCGAAGTGATTATTCCGATCGCGCACAACCTGATCGCCGCCCCTGGTGTGTCTTTTGAGGAGGTCACCGTTGTCGAGTCACATCCCGTGGCGCTGGCGCAGTGCGAGCGGTTCTTCATTGCCCATCCGCGCCTGAAGAGAATCGCCACCGAAGATACCGCCGGAAGCGTTCGCGACGTTCTTCGCTCGGGGGATCGCACCCGCGCCGCCATTGCCAGCCGACGCGCCGCCAAGACCTACGGTGGAGTGATTCTCCACGAACATCTGGAAGACAACGCCGAAAATTATACGCGTTTTCTGTTGCTCTCTCCTTCGCTGGCTCCGGTGGAAAAAGCCGACAAACTCTCTCTGGTTTTCGAGCTCGATCACCGTCCCGGCGCTTTGTTTCACGCGCTGTCGCCGTTCGCCAGCCGCGAGGTCAATCTGATGAAGGTCGAAAGCCGGCCGGTGCATGGGCGTCCCTGGCAATACCGATTTTATTTGGACTTGCAGGCATCGCGCACCGATCCGGCGGTGGCCGCGGCGCTCGCCGAACTCGAGAACCTGGTAGTGAACCTGCGCATTTTGGGGTGCTATCCCTCGGCGCAGTGGAGCAGCAACACAAAATCTTAGCCACTTGTGAGGACGCGAAAATGATCGTCAACATGTTCGGCACAGCCACGGAGGAGCAGATCAATCACGTGGTCGGGCGCATCAAGGAGTGCGGATTCCAGGCCCACTTGATCCGCGGCGAGGAGAGGACCGTGATCGGAATCGTCGGCAATAGCAGCAAGCATCGGAGCGAGCTCGAAGCGCTCAGCTCCGCGCCGGGCGTTGAGGAGCTCGTGAAGATTTCGCATCCTTTCAAGCTTGCCGCGCGCAGCGTGCGTCCCGAAGGCACGGTAATCGAGCTCGGAAACGGGCTCACGATCGGCGGGCCGGAAATCGTGGTTGCCGCAGGTCCCTGCGCCGTCGAATCGCCCGAGCAGATCGAGGACGTCGCAGCGCGCGTGGCTAAGGCGGGAGCACGACTTCTCCGCGGCGGGGCGTTCAAGCCGCGCAGCTCTCCGTACAGTTTTCAGGGTCTGGGCGAAGACGGCTTGAAGCACATGCGCAAGGCTGCGGACAAGAACGGTCTGCTGGTGATCAGCGAGGTGATGGACCCTTCGCAGATAAGCGTCATGCTGGAATATGTGGATGTCTTCCAGGTTGGCGCGCGCAATATGCAGAACTATCATTTGCTGCGCGCGTTGGGCGAGACCACCAAGCCGGTAATGCTGAAGCGCGGAATGTCGGCGACGATCGAGGAATTGCTGCTGAGTTCGGAATACATCATGGCGGGAGGGAACTACAAAGTCATTCTGTGCGAACGGGGCATCCGCACATTTGACACCTACCTGCGCAACACGCTTGATATCGCCGCAATTCCCGTGATCAAGAGCCTGTCGCATTTGCCGGTATTCGCCGATCCTTCGCACGGCACGGGACGGCGCGATAAAGTGGCGCCGATGGCACGCGCCGCTGTGGCCGCGGGCGCGGACGGGCTGATCATCGAGGTGCATCAGGATCCGGAGCGCGCTTTGTCGGACGGCGCTCAGTCTCTCTATCCCGATCAGTTTGCGGAATTGATGGAGGAGATTCGCGCGATTGCTCCGGCGGTGCATCGCAAGGTCGCCTGAGTATCGTGCGTGCCGGAATCGGAACCCTACGGGTTGGGGATGCCGAAGCCGTACCTCTGAAAGATCGCGCGAGCCTGCGGGCCAGAAAGAAACGCTTCGAAATCCATCGCCGCGGCCGCGTTTTTCGATCCATTGATCACGCCGACGCAATAGATTACCGGCGCGTGCGAATCTTCCGGGGCCTGCGCCACGACTCGCACCTTGGTGGATGCATTCGCATCGGTGGAATACACGATGCCTGCATCCGCGTCGCCAGTTTCCACGTAGGTCAGCACTTGCCGAACGTCCTTGGCCAAGACTGCTTTTGCGTTTACCGCCTCCGCGATGCCCATTTTCGTGAGCACCTGCTGCGCGTATTGACCCGCCGGAACCGCGGCCGGCTCGCCCAAAGCGACGTGCTTCACGCTCGGCTTCAGTAGATCCTGGAAACTGGCGACGCCGGTGGCGCCTTTCGGTACGACGAGGACGATTTCGTTGTGCAGCAGGTCACGGCGCGTGTTATCGGCAACGAGACCCTTGGACTGAAGATCGTCCATTTGCTTGGGCGCGGCCGACAGAAAGACATCGACGGGTGCTCCTTGCTCGATCTGCAACTCGAGCGTTCCGGAGGCTCCGTAGTTTATGGCTAGCGCCACGCCAGCGTGTTGCGCCATATAGCTGGATCGAATTTCATCGAGCGAGTCCTTGAGACTGATGGCCGCGGAAACCGTCAGCTCGGTCGAAGCTGCAGGCGGGGCTGCGGGCTGGCCGCCCAAGAGGGCAGTGCACGCCACGAGCACTGCCAGAATCGAACGCCGCGCATATCGGAATAGGCTCATTGGCGGATCGTGGGCGGTCCTCAGAAAGACCCCTAGCCGCAGTATAGATGTTTTCTGACGGATAAATACGCTAAGGCAAGGCGAGTTGGCCTCCTTCTCTGCTTGAACCTAAATGGGGGCGGATCGCATCGAAGTAGTGTTCCGCCGACTACCTGCGAAGCACGCCGCGCCGATGCCGTTTGACACCGTGCCAGAAGTTGATTAAATTGGTCCTGTATCCACTGACTATGTTGCTCATGAATCCATGTCGTCCCTGCTGTTGTAGCCTGGCACGATAGTGCGTGTCGCCGGGCGGCGAATTCATGAGCTAAGCTCATCGCAGTCAAGCAGTTGAATTCATCCCGCCTTCGAGCGAAACCCGAGAGGCGGGTTTTTTTATGGCATCCAGAGAATTCCAGATTGAGCTGCACGGCCCGGAGCAGGGCATGCAACCGTCCCTAAGCCAACTCGACCATTTAAAGATGCTCGAAGCGGAGAGCATGTACATTCTGCGCGAAGCTGCGGCTGAATTCGCGCACCCGGTGATGCTGTATTCCATCGGCAAAGACTCTTCGGTGATGCTGCGACTCGCGCAGAAGGCTTTCTATCCCGGGAAAATTCCTTTTCCGCTGCTGCATGTCGACACCAGCTACAAGTTTCCGGAGATGATCGAGTTTCGCGACTGGTACGCGAAAAGCGTCGGCGCGGAGCTGATCGTGCACAAAAATCAAAAGGCGCTCGACGAAGGCGCCAACCCCTACGATCTAGGCACGCAGAAGTGTTGCGGCTTGCTGAAGACGCGCTCGCTGCTCGATGCGCTCGCGGAGGGCGGCTTCGATGCCGCATTCGGCGGGGCGCGACGCGACGAGGAAAAATCGCGCGCCAAGGAACGCGTCTATTCGTTTCGCGACGCCCTCGGCCAATGGGATCCCAAGAACCAGCGCCCGGAGCTGTGGAATCTGTTCAACGGCCGGCACCACAAGGGCGAGAGTATTCGCGTCTTTCCGCTATCCAACTGGACGGAGTTGGACGTCTGGCTTTACATCCACGCGGAGAAAATTCCCATCGTGCCGCTCTATTTTGCAAAGGAGCGGGAGGTAGTAATGCGCGGCAATTCGATCATCGTGCTGCAGACCGGCGTGAAACTCCTACCGGGCGAAAAGAGCCAGATGGTGCAGTGCCGCATGCGTTCGCTGGGGTGCGTGCCGTGCACGGGCGCGATCCGATCCGACGCGGTCACCGTTCCGGAAATCATCGACGAAATGCTGTCATTCCGGCGCTCGGAGCGCGAAAACCGCGTGATCGATCACGACGAAGAAGGCTCGATGGAAATGAAAAAGCGCGAGGGATATTTCTGATGTCCGCTACCACGCCTGAGCCCGCGCCCGAATCCGTTGCTGCCGGTTCGACCGGTTCGGCGCCGGGGCTCGCTCCGGCCGGAATGACCGGATCACTTACCAGCGCGCGCGGCCTGCTGCGCTTTTCCACGGCGGGCAGCGTCGATGACGGTAAGTCCACGCTGATTGGCCGCCTGCTCTACGACAGCCAGGCAGTGTTCGAAGATCAGCTGGCGTCCGTGCGCACCAGTAAGATTAATCGCGCCGCCGGCCCCATCGATTTTTCCCTGCTTACCGACGGCTTACGGGCTGAACGCGAGCAGGGCATTACAATCGACGTAGCCTATCGATATTTTTCGAGCCCGCGGCGCAAGTTCATCATCGCCGATACGCCGGGTCACGAGCAGTACACGCGCAACATGGCCACTGGCGCCTCGACCGCGGATGCCGCCGTGGTGTTGATCGACGCCACCAAAGGCGTGCTGCGCCAGTCGCGCCGCCATGCGTATATCGCACATCTGCTTGGCGTAAAACATATCGTTGCCGCCATAAACAAGATGGATCTGGTGGCTTTTTCGGAGGAAGTATTCGAGCGCATCTCGGCGGACTTTCGCGATTTTGCCGCGCAGCTGGGTATCGCCAACGTCTATCCGATTCCGGTAAGCGCGCTCGAAGGCGACAACGTCGTGCGGCGCAGCAAGCGCATGCCGTGGTTCGAGGGTCCTTCGCTACTCGAGTATCTCGAAGAAATTCCGGTGAGCGATAACGGCGCTGCCAGCCCGCTGCGATTTCCGGTGCAATACGTCGTGCGGCCGGACGCGAGTTTTCGAGGCTTCGCCGGCCAGATTGCCTCGGGCCAACTGCGTCCGGGCGTGAGCGTGGTCGCGCTGCCTTCCGGCGTGAAGACGCGCGTCCAATCGCTGGTGGCTTTCGAGGATGAGCCGGAGTCGGCAGGGCCCGGCGAGTCCGTGAACGTGACCCTTGCCGACGAAATCGATCTCAGCCGCGGCGACATGCTCGTCGCCGAAGAATTGCCTCCGGCAACCAGTACGGAATTTCAAGCCATCCTCGTATGGATGCATCCCGAGCCGCTCGATCCGCACAAGATTTATTTGCTGAAGCACACCACGCGCACGGTGCGTGCCCGCGTCAGCCAGATTCGCTACCGCGTGGACATCAACACGCTCGAACACGGGCCGGCTACGAAGCTCGATCTGAACGAGATTGCCGCCGTCGACGTGAAATCCACGCTGCCGCTCTTTGTCGATCCGTACCGCGAGAATCGGCATACCGGCAGTTTTATTCTTATCGACCCGCTCACCAACGCGACAGTCGCGGCCGGAATCATCGAGCGCGCCATCAGCCAAGGACATCTCGCGCGGCCGCACACGGCGCACAAGCGCGCGTCAAAAGACGAGCGCGTGCTTCGCTTCGGACATTCGTCCGCCGCCGTGTGGCTCAAGGGCCGTCCGCACGTGGCGGAGCTGCTCGAACGCAGGCTTTTCGACGAGGGATGGCATGTTCAGCTAGCCGGACCCAATGATTTTCTGGCGCACGAGCTGGCGTCGGTGGCCAAGGCCTTCCGGCTTTCCGGTCTGGTAACAATTTTTTCGCCACTGGATGACGGCACAGACCAAAAGCAGGTGGTACGTGCGATCTTCGGGCCGGACTCTTTCTTTGCCGTGCGCATTACGGACGATACAGACGAAGAGGCGGTCGAACGGATCATGAAGGTGCTGCGCAAATGGCGCGACGCGCATCCTGATGAGCCGAAAGGGAAGGCATGACCGCGCTGCCGGCACTCGCCGAATACGAAGCGCTGACGGCCGATGCGCTGGTAGAGCGGGTATTGGCGGACAGCGCCGCCGCGCCTGGGAAAGCCCTGCCGTGCATCACTTGCAGCTTTCAGGCCGAGGACATGATCGTCCTGCACCTGCTTCGAAAGCGGCTGCCGGAAATTCGCGTGCTCTTCCTCGACACCGGGTACCACTTCGCGGAGACCTACGCCTATCGCGACCAGATGGTGCGCAACTGGAATCTGAATCTGGAAAATCTCGCCGCCAAGCAGTCCGTTGCGGAGCAGGAGGCGCAGTTCGGCATTCTGAATCGCACCGATCCCGCGAAGTGCTGCGACCTGCGGAAAGTCGTGCCGCTTTTCGGCGCACTTGAGAAATATGACGTTTGGTTTACGGGCTTGCGGCGCGAACAGTCGCCCACGCGCAAGAATCTGAAGGCCGTCGAGCATCACCTTTTGCCCAGCGGCAAGACGCTCTTGAAAGTCAGCCCGCTCGCTGCGTGGACGTGGGGCGACGTGTGGGAATTCACGGCTCGCGAAAAAATTGAGTTTCTCCCCCTGTACGACTACGGCTACCGCAGCATCGGCTGCGAGCCGTGCACCGCCATTCCAGCGGAGGGCGCGGACCCCCGCTCAGGACGGTGGGGCGGCAAGAAGCTCGAGTGCGGGATTCACACCGCCTCGAAATTGGCCGAGGAGTGAACTTCCTCATCGGATTTGCCATTGCTCTAGCTGTGGGGCTCACGGGCATCGGCGGCGGCAGCTTCACCGTTCCCGCGCTCGTGCTCATCGCAGGATTGCCTGCGCCTGCCGCGGTCGGCACCGCGTTCGTATTTGCCGGAGTTCTACGGCTGATCGCATCCCCTTTTTATCTTGCTGGACGGCACATCCATTGGCGATATTTGTGGCTGTTGGTGGAAGGAGCCGTTCCCGGGCTGCTGATCGGCACGCTGATTCTGCGTCTACTGAGCAAACAGGCGAATACATCGATTGTGGTTTTGCTTCTCGGGCTGATTCTTACCACCTCTTCGACGATTACTTTCATACCGCGCGCGCAGAATCAGAACTTCGCCCGCAAGAATCCGCATTGGCTTCCGTGGCTGGCGCTGCCCATCGGCGTTGAAGCGGGATTTTCTTCGGCTGGCGCCGGCGCGCTGGGCACGGTGCTGCTGCTGAACTATTCGGAGATGACGCCCCCGGAAGTGGTGGGCACGGATCTGCTGTTCGGATTGGTTCTCGCGGTTATCGGCAGCGCGCTGCAATGGAAGTTTGGGGCGATTACAGGGCCGGTGCTGAAGCAATTGCTGCTGGGGGGGGTGCCAGGTGTGATTGTCGGCTGCTTATTTTCCAAGCGAGTGCCGGCGCGAAAGCTGAAATACGTCATCGCGGCCATCGCCATCTTTGCGGGATTGCAGTTGGTATACACCGGCTCGCGCGGGATGCTCGCCAAGCCAAAGTCTCCGGGCCACGCATTTTCCACTCCAGCAGCGCCGCGAGAAGCGCTTTTGGCATTGGCGCGCTGAAATCTCCAAGTTTTCTTGTTGGTGGCGGGACTAGATATCGAAGCCGAGTTGCAATTTTGCCGCTTCCGACATGCGGCTGGGACCCCACGCGGGTTCGAACACAATTTCGACGTTTACTTCCTTCACTTCCGGCAAATTCTTCAGTTTGTTTTCGACGTCCATCTTCAGCACGTTGCCCATGCCGCAGCCCGGCGCGGTCATCGACATTTTGATGTCGATGCGGCGGCCGCCTTCCTCGAGCGGTTTTGTCTCGCAGGAGTAGATCAGGCCCAAGTCGACGATATTCACCGGAATTTCAGGATCGAAAACGGTTTTCATCTGGTCCCACAGCATCTGCTCGCTGAAAACCCTCTGCTCGGAATCGGCGGGAGCGGCCACAGGGGCGGGAGGCGTGATGCCCATGGCCTCGGCGTTCTTCACGTCGATGCGAAACATCCCGTATTCGCAGACGACCGTGTAGCTATTGCCGAGAAACTGCATCACTCGGATCCCGGTGCCTTTGGGCAGAAGACGCGGCTCGCCGCTGGGAATTTCGATGGCGTCGACTTCGCGGCTGAGCGAAATCGGCTGGTTCGGCATCCCCCCTTGATGGGGTGGATGCGCCGCGGGCGCAGGCGTTGCAGCCTGGCTCGGCGCGGGTTGTCCGGGTGCAGTGGGTTCGTTGCTCATTCAGTCGAGATCGCTTCCTGTTTCCCGGCAAGCGCGGCTTGCAGCGTGTGCCAGGCGAGCGTCGCGCACTTCACGCGCACCGGAAATTCCGAGACGCCGGAAAACACCGCGAGCTTGCCGAGTTCCGCCTGGGGCGCGCCCGGCTGGTCGTGGCCGGTGACGAGCGAGTGGAAGCGCTCGAAAAGTTTTTCGGCCTCTTCCACGGTTTTACCTTTGAGGCTCTGCGTCATCATGGAAGCGGAGGCTTTGGAAATCGCACAGCCCGATCCTTCAAAGCTGATGTCCTGAATGCGGTCGCCGTCGAGCGTGAGATATATGGTGAAGCGATCGCCGCACAGCGGGTTGTAGCCTTCGGCTTTGTGGTTCGCCGCGGCGAGCGGGCGGAAATTTCGCGGAGCCTTGCTATGCTCCAGAATCACGTCTTGGTACAGATCTCGTAAGTCCGACATCAGTGAAAAACCTCCCGCACCTTTTCAATGCCGCGCACAAGCGCATCCACTTCTTCGCGGGTGTTGTAGAGCGCGAAGGATGCCCGCGCTGTAGCTGGAATTCCGAATCGCTGCATCACCGGCTGCGAGCAATGATGCCCGGTGCGGATAGCGATTCCGTTCTGATCGAGAATCGTGCCGATGTCGTGAGGATGAATTTCGTCCATGATGAACGAAAGCACGCCGGCCTTGTGCTTGGCGGTGCCGATCAGGCGCACGCCGGGGATGGCCGCCACGGCGCCGGTCGCGTAGGTCAGGAGATCTTCTTCGTGCGCGGCAACGGCTGCAAGGCCCAAGCCGCTTACGTAGTCGAGCGCCGCGCCCAGGGCGATCGCCCCGGCAACATCCGGCGTGCCGGCTTCGAACTTGAACGGGACTTTGTTATAGATGGTCTTCTCGAAGGTGACGGACGCGATCATGTCTCCGCCGCCCTGGTACGGCGGCATGGCTTCGAGCAGCTCCGCCCTGCCGTAGAGGACTCCGATGCCGGTGGGGCCGTAGACCTTGTGCCCGGAGAACGCGTAGAAATCCGCGCCCAGCTCCTGAACGTTCACAGAGAGATGCGGAACGGCCTGCGCGCCGTCAACCAGAACCGGCACTTTGTGAGCATGCGCGAGTTCGATGATCCCGCGCAGGGGATTGATGGTGCCAAGGGCGTTGGAAACGTGCGTCAGCGCGAGCAGCCTGGTTTTCGGCCCCAACAGATTGGCCAATTCATCCAGACGAATTTCGCCGCGGTCGTTCACGGGTACCACGCGCAGCTTCGCGCCCTTCTCTTCGCACAGCATTTGCCACGGCACGATGTTGGAGTGGTGCTCCATGCCGGTGATCAGGATTTCGTCGCCGGCTTTGACGTTCGCGCGGCCGTAGGTTTGGGCTACCAGGTTGATTCCTTCAGTGGCGCCGCGCACGAAAATGATTTCGCTCGAGTGGGCCGCCCCTAGAAACTTTTGCACCGTCCGCCGCGCGGCGTCGTGCCCTTCGGTGGCGCGCTCGGAAAGAAAGTGCACGCCGCGATGGATATTGGCGTTGGTGGTCTCGTAATAGCGGCTAATGGTGTCGATGACCGCGCGCGGCTTTTGCGTAGTAGCGGCATTGTCGAGGTAGACCAGCGGCTTGCCGCGGATCAGCCGGGAGAGAATGGGGAAATCAGCCCGCACGCGGGCGATGTCCAGACGTGGGGCTGTCGAGGCCTCTAGCCGCTCGTCGAGTTTTTTCGCCGCAGTGGTCATCGCGAATCGCTGTCATGAAGCTTTTGCGTCGCCGCGGGCTGCGAAAAGCCGGCGAGCGGCCGCAGGGACTCATTAATTAGATGCTCGACGTGGGTGCGCGCCGCACCTTCTTTCATGCGATCCAGGCACTCGCTGGCAAAGGCCATCAACAGCAGACGGCGCGCGGAGGCTTCGTCGATGCCGCGCGAGCGCAGGTAGAAAAGCGCAGTCTCTTCGATCTGGCCGATGGTCGCGCCGTGCGTGCACTTCACATCGTCGGCGTAAATTTCAAGCTGTGGCTTGGTGTCGATTTGCGCGGTATCGGAAAGCAGCAGGTTGCGATTGGTCTGCTTGGCGTCGGTCTTCTGCGCATCTTTGTGCACGATGATGCGGCCGTGGAAAACGCCGTGCGCGCGCTCCGCGAGGATCCCGTTGTAAAACTGGCGGCTAGCGCAGCGCGGGCTGGCATGTTCGACCAGCATGTAGTTGTCCAAATGTTGCCGTCCGCCACCGACGAATAATCCGTTGATCAGACATTCGCCCCCCTCGCCGGCCAGAACCGGGTGCACGTTGTTGCGCACGATTCCGCCGCCGGCAAGCACGGAATGGGAGGAAACGTCCGCGGCGCGGCCCTGCTGGATGCGCAGGGTGGAGATGTTGAAGGCTTGTACGTCCTCGCGCTCGATCATGAAGTGCGAAACCACGCTGTGATCCCCGGCTACCAGTTCCGTGGCCGCATTGCAGAGCGCCGGAGAGCTTTTCTCCGCGCCGAGGTTCAGCGAGATGTATTCCTCGATCACCGTCACCTGGCTGTTTTCGTCGGCCACGATCAGGTTGCGCGGATGTGTGACGATCGGCTCATCGTGGGCGGTGGAAACGAACAGCAGATGGATGGGCGCTTCGAGGATAGTGCTCCTGGCGACATGCACGTACGCGCCGTCTTCGAGGAACGCCGTGCTCAGCGCGGAGAACGCGTCGCGACCTGTATCCAGGTAGCGGCCCAGGTGAGGCTCAACGGACGCCGGATCGGCTGCAATTTGCGCGGCGAGGCTGGCTACGATCGCGCCCGGGGGCAAATGGCCGGGCGAGGAAAGTTCCGCCGAGAAACGCCCGTCGACGAAAACAAGTTCGTAGGCCGCGCCCGGCAGGCGATACGCTTCCAGATCGCGCCGCGAAGGACCATGCTGCCCATTGCGCGCCAACCGAAAGGGTGTCTGCGCGATGGGCGCAATATTCGTGAAGCGCCAGTCTTCGTCACGCAGGGTAGGGAAGCCGCGCTCGACGAAGCGGTCGAAGCCGTTCCTGCGAAGCTCGCGCAGCCACGGACTCACGGCACCCGCGGACTTTTCCAGGCCGCCGAATGCCTCTTCGTAGGTTTGCAATGCTTGCGTTGCGGTCGCCACTTTCTGTGTCCCCGTTTCCAATGTCACGCCCGCCCGGCCGCGCCTTCGATGTCGACGTAGCCCTTGTCTTCCAAGTGCAGGGCCAGCTCGGGCCCGCCGGAGCGGACGATGCGCCCGTCCACGAGCACGTGCACGCGGTCCGGCACGATGTAGTTCAGCAGCCGCTGGTAGTGCGTGACTACCAGCACGGCACGCTCCGGGCTGCGCATGGCGTTCACGCCCTCGGCGACGATTCGCAGCGCGTCGATATCAAGACCGGAATCGGTTTCGTCCAAAATCGCCAGCTTGGGCTCAAGTACGGCCATCTGCAGAATTTCATTGCGCTTCTTTTCGCCGCCGGAAAACGCTTCATTCACCGAACGATTCAGGAGCTTGTCGTCCATGTGGAGCAGTTTCAGCTTCTCGCGCAGCTTGGGAAGGAAGTCCATGGCGTCCATTTCTTCCAGGCCACGATATTTGCGCATGGCGTTCAGCGCCGAACGGAGAAAGTACGCGTTGCTGATTCCCGGAATTTCCACCGGATACTGGAACGCAAGGAAGACGCCTTCGCAGGCGGCTTCTTCCGGCTTCATGGCCAGCAGGTCCTTGCCGTTGAAGAGAATTTCGCCGCCGGTGACCTCGTAGGATTCGCGGCGGGCGAGCACCTGCGCGAGGGTGCTTTTGCCGGAGCCATTCGGGCCCATGATGGAGTGCACCTGGCCAGAGTCGATCGTTAGATCGATGCCCTTGAGGATTTCGCGATCGGCGACGCGCACATGCAGGTTTTTGATCTCAAGCAAACTCATTCAGTCTGTCCTCGCTTCGAAATCTCGGATGCAGCTTACTCCTTCAACTTCGTGATGATTGTGCCGCCCTTTTTGTGGCGCAGTTTGTGCTATCCAACACTGCCTTCCAGGCTGACGCTCAGGAGCTTTTGGGCTTCCACGGCGAACTCCATGGGCAGCTCGCGGAAGACGCGCTTGCAGAAACCGTTGACGATCATGGACACGGCGTCTTCGGCCTTCAGGCCGCGCTGACGGAGATAGAACATCTGGTCCTCGCCGATCTTGGACGTGGAGGCTTCGTGTTCCATGCGCGCCGTCGAATTCTTTACTTCAATGTAGGGGAACGTGTGCGCGCCGCACTTGTCGCCGATCAGCAGGGAATCGCACTGGGTGTAGTTGCGAGCGCCGGCAGCGTCCTTCATGATTTTCACTTGGCCGCGATAGGTGTTTTGGCCATGGCCGGCGGAGATGCCCTTCGAGACGATAGTGCTGCGGGTGTTCTTGCCGATGTGGATCATCTTCGTGCCGGTGTCGGCCTGCTGGTAGTTGTTGGTGAGGGCGACGGAATAGAACTCGCCCACGGAGTTGTCTCCCTGCAGGATGCAGCTTGGATATTTCCAGGTGATGGCCGAGCCGGTTTCCACCTGGGTCCAGGAGATTTTGGAGTTCTTGCCGCGGCAAGCTCCGCGCTTGGTGACGAAATTGTAGATGCCGCCCTTGCCGTTCTTGTCTCCGGGATACCAGTTCTGCACCGTTGAATATTTAATCTGCGCGTCATCGAACGCGATGAGTTCGACGACTGCGGCGTGGAGCTGGTTCTCATCGCGAATCGGAGCGGTGCAGCCTTCGAGATAACTGACGGAGGCGCCTTCATCGGCAATGATGAGCGTGCGTTCGAACTGGCCGGTTTCCGCGGCGTTTATGCGGAAATATGTGGAGAGCTCCATCGGGCACTTCACGCCCTTGGGGACGTAAACGAAAGAACCGTCGGTGAAAACAGCAGCGTTCAAGGCCGCGAAGAAATTGTCGGTGTAGGGAACCACGGAGCCGAGGTATTTCTTGACGAGTTCGGGATGCTCCTTCACCGCCTCAGAAAAGGAGCAGAAGATCACACCCGCCTCGGCGAGCTTGGCCTTGAAGGTGGTGCCGACCGAGACGCTATCGAAAACTGCATCGACGGCCACACCGGCGAGCATTTTCTGCTCCGCCAGAGGGATGCCCAGCT
>Ga0302324_100009239_pt1 | contig 20664 bp, 14 predicted proteins | sample Palsa_T0_1_FD_201949 | JGI IMG/M metagenome (GOLD analysis project Ga0302324, IMG submission 201949) | Peat permafrost microbial communities from Stordalen Mire near Abisko, Sweden - Palsa_T0_1 | ecosystem: Environmental > Terrestrial > Soil > Palsa > Peat permafrost | place: Sweden: Abisko...
AACCGTCCGTCCGATCGGCAATCAATCGGCCTCCGGCGACGACGATCTTCGCATTTTCCTGGCAGGCGCGTTGGATCGCCGATCTGAGCTTGGTCCGAACGCCCTCTCGCGCCATGGCAAGCAAATCGTGTATGGCCCTCCCCGGCGCGACCTTCAAATACCGATCCGTCGGTCCCAAAAAATAAAGACATTCGTATTTGCGGTTGATCAGAACCGCGGCCGGCGCGAGAATGTCGATAACTGCACGTTTGCAGAGTTCGGCAAGAGCCGCCTGACGCGAGGGAGCCTGTTCCAGCGCTGTTCGGGCGCCGACGCGTGTTCCGCCGTTTGTGCTCTTCGAGAGACCGAACTCCCCGGGTCGGCTGTGCCCGACATGGCGATAGACGCGCTCCGATTTGGAAATCAATTCGAAGCGGCCCTCGATGTTCCCGATCGTCTCCGAGCTGCCGACTAGAAGAATGCCGCCTTCACTTAGCGCGAAGTGAAAGACCGAAACGAGCATTGCCTGCGCTTCGGGACGGAGATAAATCAGAAGATTCCGACATGAAACCAGATCGAGGTGCGAGAACGGCGGATCGGCAAGAACATCCTGCACGGTGAAAACGACGGAGGTTCGCAGCGCCGGCAGCACTCGATAGCCATCGTCCTCCTTTACAAAGAAGCGTGCGAGTCTGGCGGGCGACACGCACGCTTCGATGGTTTCAGGATAGAGACCTTCCCGGGCGGTGGCCACGGCATCCGGGTCGACGTCCGACGCGAAGACCTGAAGTTTGATGTCGCTCTTTGCGGCGGCAATCTCTTCACGGAACAGCATGGCGAGCGAATATGTTTCCTCGCCAGTACTGCACCCGGCGATCCAGATGCGCAGGGGTCGGTCGACCGAATGATTGCGGATCAGGTCGGGAATAATGTTCTCCGCAAGAAATTCGAACACTTGGGGGTCCCGGAAGAAATTCGTGACGTTGATGAGCAAGTCCTTGGCCAGGAGATCGAGCTCCTTGGCATCACTGCGAAGAAGCGCAAGGTATAGGTCCATGCTGCCCGTTTCGATCGCCGCAAGCGCCATGCGCCGTTCTATCCGGCGCTGTAGCGTTCCCGGTTTGTAAAGCCTGAAATCATGCGTGGTCTTCGTGCGCAGCAGCTCGACGATTCCGGGGAGCCAATCGGCCGCCGAATCCGGAACCCGTGCAGCATTCGGGGACCGAGCTAGCGCCAGCCGGCGAGAATAGGAGGCAAGCGCATCGGGAATCATCGCAACCGGAAGCACGATGTCGACCGCGCCGGTCGACATTGCACTTCGCGGCATTCCATCGTAACCCGCTTCGCCGGGGTCCTGCGCGATGACGAGCCCGCTCTTTTCCTTGACGGCCGTCAATCCCAGGCAGCCGTCGGACCCCGTCCCGGACAGGATCACGCAGACGGCGCGCGACCCGAACTCCTCCGCCAGCGAATGCAGCAGAAAATCGAAAGGCAGGCGCGCACCGTGTTTGGCCTGCGGCTTCGAAACCCGCAATGTGCCGTTGCCAACGGAGAGATAGGTCCCGGGTGCGATAATATAAAGATGGTCGGGCTCGACGGCCATTCCGTCGGTTGCTTCCCGCACGATCATCGTCGTGTGACTGGCCAGTAGATCCACCATCATGCTCTTATGTGTGGGATCCAGATGCTGCACCAGCACGAAGGCCATTCCGCTGTTGGCGGGAAGCGCCGCCACAAGCTTTCGGCAGGCGTCGAGGCCTCCTGCCGAGGAACCGAGTCCGACAACAAGGAACCCGCCCGGGGCCCGAGGCGGAGCGCGTGTCGCGACGCTACGCCGGCTGAAGCGCCGCTGGCCCGAGTTCGTCTTGAGCAAAGTGTGGCCTGGCATCCCAAATCCGATCCCAACGAACGCACTTGAAGTAGGATAGTGAAGGATACTATCGCTATTTTCGAATCACAGTTCAAACATTATCGCCAAAACCCCTGGATGTATCTTCTGTCGACGCGAAGCTACAACTGTTCAATTTTGCTCACTTTACAGCTATCAACATGCCATATGCCGATTTATATTGTAACTGTTCAATTTTGCTCACATTTACAGCAATAAACGAAAAATCAATGTTTCTTAACGAGAATTAAGTAAACGTTCGTCAATATAGAGAAGCAGCTATGTGACGCTTGTAGTGCTTATTCAAACAACAATAAGTTAATCCAAGTTAGCACATTTGTTGAGTACATTCCGAACCTACCAAAACTAACATAAAGGCGTAGGTTCACTTCAAGCCGTGGAGTGGACCATGCAAACCAACGAGCACAACGCAGGACGTCAAAATTACGAGCGGGACGAAGCCGACCCCGAGCAATACGCCAACAGCAACGAGATTCCGGCCGCCGGTCCCACCGGGACGGCGGAGCAGGCCAAATCGGGCAAAGTGCCGCCGCCGCGGCCGACCCGGTGGATACCGCAAAGAAAAGCGGAAATCGTCGCCGCGATACGCGGCGGGCATATGAGCTTCGAAGAAGCCCGAGAACGTTATGCACTCTCGATGGAAGAATATCTCAGTTGGCAGATCGGCATCGAACTCTCCGGACTTGCGGGGCTGCGCGTTAACAGAGTGCAGCAAAACCGGCGCGTCAGAACGCGTTCGTCGAGCCGGTGATGAACAGAGCGCACTCAATGCGACGCTGCGAATCACCTGACCGGGAACGGGCAGCGGTGGGGCCCATGTCCGAATTCACGCTGCCACTTGGACCGCGGGACGAGGGGTGGATCGATCTTCGCAACAGGTTGGCCCGCACCGCGCGCGAACTGCATTTTGTCGCGGTTGCAAGCCAATCCGTGAACGGCTCCTCGATTCTTATGATCGCCGGAAGCTTCGCAGAATTGGCCATGAGCATTCCCATGCGGCCCGAAGATAGAAATGCGGGCAGTCTGTCCATGGGTAGCCTGGTTGACGCATCGACGCTGTTCGCCGCTCAGGCTCAGCAATACGGTCGTGCAGCGGATCGCGACGATAGCGACCTTACCGACGCCCTGCCCGACGTCTGACCGCACAGCCAAATTGCGGCTCGATACTGCGCGCGGCGGCGCCGAGGCGGATTGCGGGCGAAGCTCTCAACTTTGGGCCGCCCTTGTCTGCTGCGCAATATTTCGACAAATCCGAGGGACCCATGAACGCCAATGTCACCGCTTCCGCAGCTGCCGCCAACGATGCCGGCCAGGTCCGCCTCGCCAAAATCCGCGTCGACGAGTTGATTGTGAAATCCGGCGCGCTGCAGCAGGCCATATTGAACAGCTCCAATTTCTCCGTCATCGCCACCGACGAAATGGGGATTGTTCAGCTGTTCAATGCCGGCGCCGAGCTGATGCTGGGGTTCGCTGCCTCCGATGTCGTCGACAAGATTACCCCTGCCGATATCTCCGACCCTTTCGAACTGAGCCTGCGGGCCACCGCACTCAGCAAGGAGAATTCGATCAAGATCGCGCCCGGCTTCGAGGCGCTTGTGTTCAAGGCGGCGCGGGGAATCGAGGACATTTACGAGCTGACTTACATCCGTAAGGACAAAAGCCGTCTGCCGGCCATCGTTTCGGTCACCGCGCTGCGCACCGATGGCGGTCCGATCATCGGCTATCTGCTCATCGCGACCGACAACACGGTGCGAAAAGACGCCGAAGACAAGCGGTTGTGGGCCGAGGAGAGCTTCCAGCTCATGGTCGAAAGCGTGACGGATTGCGCGATCATCATGCTCGACCAGGAAGGCCGCGTGGAAAGCTGGAATGAAGGCGCGCAACGCATTCAGGGTTACAAGGCCAAGGAAATCATCGGCCAACACAATTCGCGCTTCTTTACCCAGGAAGATATTGCCATCAACAAGCCCGAGCGCGCGCTGCAGGAAGCTGCGGCCGCGGACCGGTCCGAAGACAATGGCTGGCGGGTTCGCAAAGACGGCTCGACCTTCTGGGCCAACGTCGTCATGACGGCCATCCGCGACGCAGCTGGTTCTCTGCGCGGCTACGCGACGCTCGAGCGCGACATGACGGAACGCCAGCGCGTCGAATTCGAACTGAACAAGGCCAAGGCGACGGCCGAAGCGGCCAATCTCGCGAAATCGGAATTCCTGTCCAGCATGAGTCACGAGCTGCGCACGCCGCTCAATGCCATTCTCGGCTTTGCGCAGTTGATGGAGTCCGACGTGCCCGCCCCATCGCTTTCGCAGAAGGTCAGCATCGATCAGATTCTCCAGGCGGGATGGTACCTTCTCGCATTGATCAACGAAGTCCTCGACCTTTCGTTGATCGAATCCGGAAGGCTGTCGCTTTCCCAGGAGAAAATGTCGTTGGCGGAGGTGCTGTCCGATTGCCAGTCGATGATGGAGCCGCTTGCGCTGAAGCGCGGGATCACAATGAAATTCCCCGAATTCGACGCGACCTGCTTTGTCATGGCCGACCGGACGCGCGTGCGCCAGATTCTGGTCAATCTTCTGTCCAACGCCATCAAATACAATCGGCCGAACGGATCGATCGTTGTCGAAATCGCGACGCGCTCGCTCGGATATGTTCGCTTGAGCGTGACCGACACGGGTCTCGGCCTGACGGCGGAAAAACTGACGCAACTGTTCCAGCCTTTCAATCGCCTCGGACAGGAGGACGGTGCCGAACAAGGAACCGGCATCGGCTTGGTCGTAACCAAACGCCTCGTCGAAGTGATGAAAGGCACCATCGGCGTGGACAGCACCGTTGGAAAAGGAACCGTGTTCTGGATCGATCTCGTCGCCACGACGCCGCCCCGGCACGACTTCACGCAAGCCGACATCGAAACGTCCGCACAGACATTGGCCAAGAACCCGGGTCCCGTGCGGACCGTGCTTTATGTGGAGGACAATCCCGCCAATCTGAAGCTGGTCTCGATGCTCATCGCACGCCGGGCCGATCTGCGGCTTCTGACTGCCGAGAACGGAAACCTCGGCGTGGAGCTGGCCCAGGTGCACCTGCCCGACGTCATCCTCATGGACATCAATTTGCCGGGCATCAGCGGCTTGAAAGTGATGTCCATTCTGAGCAAGGACGGCGTCACTGCGCATATTCCCATCATCGCGCTCAGCGCGAACGCCAACCCCAGCGACATCGAACGGGGACTGAAGGCCGGTTTCCTCAAATATCTCACCAAGCCGATCCGCGTCGACGAATTGATGGAGACGCTGGATCTGGGGCTCGCTCTGGCCGCCGTCAACAAGCCGCCCGTATCTACGGCGGCCTGAATCGATGATCGATACTTCAATGATTCTCGCCGGCAAAATACTGATTGTCGACGACCAGAGTGCAAACGTTCAACTGCTGGAAATGATGTTGCAGCGCGCCGGCTACCTCCAGGTCACGTCGACCATGGATCCAACATCCGTCTGCAAACTCCATCTCAAAAATAGCTATGATCTGATTCTGCTTGATCTCCACATGCCGGGGATGGACGGATTCCAGGTGATGGAAGAATTGAAGATCATCGAAAAGGACAATTACCTGCCGGTTCTGGTCATCACCGCTCAGCCAAGCCAAAAGTTGCGAGCGCTACAGTCCGGGGCAAAAGACTTCATCAGCAAGCCGTTCGACCGGTCGGAAGTGCTGACGCGTATTCACAATATGCTGGAGGTCAGGCTGCTAAACGAAGAGTGCAAGTCGCACACCAGGCTTCTGGAGGACCTGGTTCGCGAAAGAACGATTGACCTCAGAAAAAGCGAGGAAATGTTCCGGGAGCTTGCGGCGAACATTCCCGAAGCCTTGTGGATCCGGGATACCGAACAACAGACGATTCAATATGTGAACCCGGCCTGGCAGAATTTGAGCGGTCTGTTTGCCGTTCAGGGAGATCCGCTGACGAAAGTTTACGACATCATCCATCCCGACGATCTGCCATGGATCGCCCACAATCGCCGTAGGGGATCGGAACCGCAAACAAGCGCCGAATACCGGATCGTGCGTGCCGATCAGAGCATACGCTGGGTTCACGCCCGAACGTTCCCGATCGCAAACCCCACCGGCCACGTCCCGTGGGTCGTCGAGATCATCGAAGACATCACACAGCGCCGGGAAGTGGAGCGCCAGCTAGTGCATCTTGCGCGCCACGACGTTCTCACTGGTCTTCCGAATCGCATGCTTCTCTATGAATCGTTGCGGGATGCCCTTCTTCGCGCCGAACAGGACCAAATGGTCGTCTCAGTTCTGTTGCTGGACATCGACCATTTCAAGAACGTCAACGACACCCTCGGGCACACGACCGGCGACGTACTTTTGCAGGAATTCGCCGTGAGATTGGCAACATGTCTGAGGCCGGGCGATGTCGTCGGTCGGCTCGGCGGCGACGAATTCGCGGTGATTGTTCTCACGCCGGCCAATGGTCATGGTGCCATCGACGTCGCTACGAGAATCCAGATCGCGCTGCAAGACCCGATTGCCATGGAAGGGCAGGACGTTCCGGTAACGGCAAGCATCGGTATCGCAAGCTGTCCGACCGACACCTGCAACCTCGAAACGCTGCTTCGTTACGCCGATGCCGCCATGTACGACGCCAAAGCCTCGGGCCGGAATGCCTTTCGTTGCTACACGCCGGAATTGAACGCGCGGGCAATGGCCAAGTCGGATATCGAATCCGCATTGAGACTTGCGCTGACCAGGGACGAATTTGTCCTGCATTATCAGCCGAAGATGCAGATAGACACAGGAAAGTGGACAAGCGCCGAGGCATTGATCCGCTGGAACCGCCCGGGTCACGGCCTCGTCTCACCCGTGGCATTTGTTCCGATGCTTGAAGAGATGGGCTTGATCGTACCTGTTGGCGCATGGGTTATCGATACGGCATGCCGGCAAATTCGAGATTGGGAACTTTCTGGACTCGGTCAAATCCGTGTTGCGGTAAACGTATCGTCGCGACAGGTGCGCGAGCCACGTTTCGTTTCCGACGTTGCGGAAATTCTACGGGATCGTCGGATAGATCCGACCTTGCTCGAGTTCGAGATCACGGAAAGCACTTTGATGGCGCATGGCGAATCGACAAACATAGCGCTGCGCAACCTGAAGGATATGGGTATCTCCATTTCCATCGACGACTTCGGGACAGGGTATTCAAATCTCGCTTATCTCAAACGCTTCCTCGTGGATACGCTCAAGATCGATATCGCCTTCATCCGCGATGTCACGACCAATGCCGACGACGCGACCATTGCGATCGCGATCATCAACATGGCGCACAGCCTGCGATTGAAGGTCGTCGCCGAAGGAGTCGAGACGCGCGAGCAGCTCGAGTTCCTGCGTGTCCATGGCTGCGATGAAATCCAGGGTTACCTGCTTTCGAAACCGCTGCCGGCGAAGGAACTCGCCGCAAAGTTTCGCCAAGTCATCTTGCATGGCACCCGACAGCAGCCTGCTGCAAGACCTCCGCGACGGAGCGCCGCTCATGCCCAACATTGAACCGAACCCGGCGGCTCAGCTGCCCACTGATCGGCGTCCGGCAAGCACTCATCCGGTCCGGGAGCCGCGCAAGAAAACATATCTGTTCGGTCTGCTTGTGCACAGCAATGGAGCGTTTACGGCCGACTGCGTCGTCCGCAACATTTCCGTGGGTGGTGCCAAAATCACGCTGGCCAAGCGTCAGCTATTGCCCGGGGATATTCACCTCATTGTGGTAAAATATGGCCTCGCCTGCCGTGCCGACGTCGTTTGGCTCGACTTTCCCGCACGCGGACTGCGGTTTGCCGACAGACACTTCCTGGCGGAATCCCTGCCGCGGGAACTGATGTTCCTCCGGCAACTCTGGCTCGGCCTTTGCCCGCGATCCGGAGGCATTCCCGTCGTCGAACCATGGGATGCCGATCAACGTATGGCGCTGAGCGGCTTGGCATTCTAACGATTTCGATCGTCGAAACCTTTTCAAACAGGATACGGCTTCATGTTTATCGGCGATCTCCTGATAGCACACGGGCTCGTGACGACGGTGGACGTAACCGCGGCGCTCGATTACCAGAAAGTGCACGGAGGGCGCCTGGGCGAAGCTTTGATTACTCTCGGAAAGCTCCGCGCCGTCGATCTGGAAGCCGTCCTGCAAGGCGCGCCGCCCGTGCCAAACGCGATCGAGGATACCGGACTGCAGCTATCCGATCTGCTGAATTTGGTGACCAAGGTCATGTACACAAGCAGTGCTGAAACGCCATCGGCGATCGCCGATACGGTCAAGCTTTCCAACCGCCTCGTGCAATTGCTCCTGGACCAGGCTGCAGAACGCAAGCTTCTCGAGGCTCTCGGCAGCGTGAGCCTCCGTATCGGTGCCGAAATGCGTTACGCCCTTACCGAGAAGGGCAAGCTTTGGGCCATCGAGGCTCTCGCTCAAAACCAGTACGTCGGCCCTGCACCGGTTTCGTTATCGGCCTATCGCGACCGGATACATCGCCAGCGCATCACCAATGAACGCGTCGATCGCGAAGCAGTCGACCGCGCCTTTGCCAACCTCGTGATCTCGCGCGATTTTATTCAACAAATCGGTCCTGCGATCAATTCCGGACAAGCAATCCTGCTTTACGGACCACCGGGCAACGGAAAGACCACTGTCGGCGAAAGAATAGGCAGGATATTCAACGACGTGGCCTATATTCCGTATTGCTTCGAAGTAGAAGGCCAGATCATCAAGGTATTCGATGCGGGCGTTCACCAGCCCTTGCAGCAACCCGCGGAACCCCTGGTGAAAAGAAGTGCAGTGCGTCGCGAGGATTTCGATGCAAGGTGGGTGCCGTGTCGCCGTCCGTTTATCGTCGCCGGCGGCGAGCTTACTCTCGAAATGCTAGACCTCAGTTTCAACCAGAGTGCGAAATTCTACGAAGCGCCGTTGCACGTCAAAGCGCTTGGCGGAATTTTCATGATCGACGACTTCGGGCGCCAGATCGTCAGCCCCGAAGCGTTGCTCAACCGCTGGATCGTGCCGTTGGGCCGCAGGGTGGATTATCTGAAGCTTCACACCGGTAAGAGCTTTTCGCTTCCCTTCGACGAACTCATCATATTCTCGACAAATCTGTCCCCGCAGGACCTGATGGACCCGGCGTTCCTCCGCCGGATTCCCTACAAAATCGAGATCGGGGGGCCCAGCGTCGCCGAATACCGGCAGATTTTCGCGCTGCTTTCGAAGGCCGCCGGGATGGAGGCAACTTCCGAGACGATCGACCTCGTCATTGCAGCTCTCCGCGACCGTAACGGGACACCTTTGGCCAGTTTTCAGCCCAAGTTCATTATCGATCAGCTCAATGCGGCCTGTAAATTTGCCGGCATTCCGCCTCAATTCCAGCCTGGGCTGCTATCGATGGCGCTGGACAATCTGGCTATTCCCGGAAAACCCGACGCTGCCGTCTTACGGAATTGACATTCGCTGAACCTTTGCGGCTTGCCCGGTTGCTGCGGGCGGGTGCTGCATATCGATTGCGTGGCGTTCTCGGTCAGGCACGCCACTCGGTTCGCTGCGCTCCGGCCAGCGCGGCGCGCACAAGGTCGGAGAGACTGTGAGCTTTTATTTTGCTCATGATTCGTGCGCGGTGAACTTCAATGGTCCGCGATGAAATTCCCAATTCGCGCGCGGCACCCTTGTTTGTCTGTCCGGCTACGAGTTGCTCGAGAACATTGCGCTCGCGCGGCGTCAGCAGCTTCAGCGCATTTCGCGCGGCCTCGGCTTCGACGAGCCGGCCGTTCATTCGCTCGTTGATTTTCAGCGCCTCGTCCACGCATTTGAACAGAATTTCAACGTCAAACGGCTTCTCGACAAAGTCCAGGGCGCCGGCCTTCATCGCCCGTACGGCCATCGATACGTCGCCGTGACCAGTCATGACGACGATCGGCAAGTCGATCCCAAGTCTGACGATTTCCTCCTGCAAAGCGAGCCCATCCATCGCGGGCATGCAAACGTCCAGCATAAGGCAACCGCGTTTCCAGGGGCGATCCGCGAGAAATTCCCTGGCGCGTGAATATTCGCGAACCCCGAATCCGGCGGTTCCCAGCAGGGCACTGAGGGATTCCCGGACGCCCGCGTCGTCATCGACGATATAGATTACTGGTGGCTCGTTCATGCAGCAGCCTCCGCTCGGCGGGCAAGCGGCAATCGGACGTGAAACGCGACGCCTCCACCGGCGTTGGGTTGCGCCCAAATGCGGCCACCGTGCTCGGCGACGATCGACTGACATATCGACAAGCCAATACCCATGCCGGAACGTTTTGTCGTCACAAAGGGTTGAAACAGGCGCTTGGAGACTCCCAACGGGATTCCCGGACCGGTGTCCGCAACCGTAACTTCCGCGTATTCGGGACCGGCGAGGTCCGTGCTCAGCGAAAGCTCCCGCTTGTCCAGCGCGGCCATGGCCTCAATGCTGTTCCGGATCAGGTTGATCAGAACTTGCTGAATCTGGATCTTATCGACCAGCACCAATGGGACCGCGTCGCTCAGGTTCAGCCGCAGCTTCACGTTAGCTTCTGCGGCGCCGACAAATCCCAATGCAATCGCTTCCTCGACCACTTTGTTCAAATTCTCGGCGACGCGCCTGCCCTCTCGCTTGTCCACAAAGCCGCGCAAGTTTCTGATAATCTCGCCTGCACGGAGTGCTTGCCTGGCGGCCTTCTCCATAAACTCCGTCGCCCGCGCCGATGCGCCGGGGCCGTTCTCGACGGCTGCGAGCGTGCGCTTCGCCGCCATCACGAAATTTACAGCGGCGGTAAGAGGCTGATTGATCTCGTGCGCGATGGCAGCCGTCATTTGCCCCATCGCGCTCAGGCGTGACGCATGCAGCAACTCGGCCTGCAGTTCATGCAGGTGATTCTGGCTATCCGTGATGTCGCGCATGAAGCCAGCTGCGCACGTCCGATCGTTGCAATCGAACTCGACAAATACGATTTCCATGGGGAACGTGCTTCCGTCGAGCCGTTGTCCAACGACGATCCGCCTCTTTCCGGAAGTCCATTTTCTGCCCGGCCGGCCGAGGGCGGAGGGCCGATTGTCTCTGCCGGCACGATAGGATGTCGGCATCAGCAAGCTCACATGCTTGCCGACCAGGCTGGCGGGCACATATCCAAAGAGTCGCGAAGCGCTTTGGCTGAACGACTCGATCAGACCGGATGTGTCGATTACGACGATAGCCTCGGGAACCGCGTCGAGAATTGCTCGCAGCGACGCTACCTGTTCCGCCTGGAGACCTTCTGCGTTTATCCGATCGGCAAGGCGATGCATAACGCCGACGAGGACTCTTTCATTTCCCAACCTTGCCCTTCCGACCGACAACCGCAAACGAATCGTGGATTGATCCTTGCAGCGCCCCAGAACCTCGCGTCCAACACCCACTTTCATGCATTCCGCCGACCCAAAATCGAACGACGGCGATCCGCCACGATCTACTTCATGCAGGGGAGGAAACAATGCCTTTACGCTCATGCCAAGAACCTGACCTGAGGCGTAGCCGAAAAGTGACTCGAAAGCGGGGTTGCATGCTTTGATTACACCCTGCCCGCCGACGGCGACGATCGCGTCGGCGGCGCCCGCCATGAGCGTTCCAAAAAGCGATTCATCTCGCCGGGCGGCGTACGCACCGTTACGCATTTTACCGGGACCGCACTAACAGTCGTAACTTCCGCGCCCATTCGAGACTGCAACAGTAACCGGTATATCGGCCTTTGAACAGTGCACTTGCACAATTATTCAGTATTCGTTGACTCTGTAGTACTATTGATTGGCCTTACTCACCCTTAAGTACAAACACCTAAAGGATAGAACCCAAGTTCGATTAACTATATCAAGCGAGATAGCGCGAGACGGCGTACCGGCGGCTTGAGCTCCAATGTAACGGACAGAAACATATCATCCCCGGCACCCAGGCCCCAAAATGACAAACCGGCGCCATACCCCGGATCTATCGCTGACGCACTGCCGAGCCCTGAGCATCGAAAGCGTCAGCCCTGGCGGCCTCAAAGCGGCGTAAATTGGTGACGTCCGCAAAGATCACGAGTGTCGCCCCATTCGGCAGTCGGGACATCGTAAGCGAGATGCTCTTGCCGTCAGCACGGTCGATATTACCCCAATCGTTGCACCGTTCAGGCTCGTCGGACGCCAATCCGGCAGCAACGATGTTCCAGATGTTGTCGTGCCCCATCCGCGCCTCCGCAAGTCCAACCACTTTGTTGAAGTGCGGCTCTCCTGACAATTCCTCCTCCGTCAGCTGCCACAATCTGCCGAACATCCTGTTGTGAAGAACGAGGCGGCCATCGGGTGCGATGAATGCGATTGCGTCCTCAACCTGGTCGAGCGCCGCTCTTTGAACATGAAAAAGCATGTTGAACGAAGCTTCGAGCCGGAATCGATCGCTGACATCTTCGAACAGATAATAAACACCGCCAAGAAGATGGGGCATGGCAACAACGCGCAGGCTCCTACCGCCAGACAGGTGCCAGTATTCCTCCTTTTTCAGTCGAGCACTTTCGCGCAGCGCCAGATGCTCGCGCTTCCAGGCAACAAAATCGTGGCGCTCGGGCAGTTGCCGCGTTTCGCGCAATCGATCGATGATTTCGCTTTGAGATGGCCGCGTATCCAGCCACTGCTCCGAAAATCCCCACATCGTTGCGTAGGCGGCATTGTGGCTTGAAAGATGTTGGTCCTTACCGAAGACCGCGATGGCAATTGGAATTCCGTCCAGCATATCCGCAGTCGCATTTACGTCCAATTGCAGATCAGACACATCGAGAGCAGCCTCCGACACATCGATGGCGACGCCGGCGACTCCGACGCCAGGCATGCGCGAGTAACTGAGCGACAGCGCGCGGCGCTGGCCACCCATTGTCGTGAACCGCGCCGCACCGGCTATTTCGGACCCATCCCTCGCCGCTGCCGCAAGATCGCGATCCGGACGCCCGAAGGATGCATCCGTCGCCAATCCGTTCCGAAGCTCGCCGGTACCGGTCGCCGACAAGAACGCCCTGTTGCCCCAGCGTAGCCTGAGGTCATCGCCGCGCATCCAAACCGGTATCGGGAGCGCCTCCAGAACTGCCCGATAATCGAGGTTCAGATCGATCGATTGCATATCGCACATATACACGACCACCTGTCGTCCGATTGGCATGCCTCGAATTGCCAACGTGCCCGCGTCGCCGTTGCGCGCACGGAGCTCGAAAGCTTTCCCTGTCTTCAACAACTCATCAAGTCTCGTCGACAGAAGGAGCCGATCCGGGCCGGCAATTGCAGACTGCAGCAGAGCGTCGCCGCCACGTACCGAAAACGGAAGCTTCAGACCGCCTCCAAGTACCGCGACCGCATCCGAACCTCGCGCGAGCAAGCTATCGCGGAATCGGATAGCGGCAGCCGCCAATACCCTGTCCGTCTCGGCACTATGCCGAGAATTGAACAGCCTCGCGTGCGACCATGCAGCCCAGAAGCAGCACACGACGCCGATCAACCCTGCCGTGACGGCGAACGCCGCAACAGTGAAGTCTTCCTTTTCGGGCATGCGATGACCGGCTGACGGAAGCGCTTTCGACAGAATTGTGACCAGCGCGACGATCGGCGCTGCAAGCATTTGAATGATGTGCACGAGGAGGTGCAATTGGGCCTTCAGACTTCTGGCACGGAGACGTGCCGCGCGCGCGCGTGAGGCCGGGCAACCCGGACCAATTCGATCTCAGAGACGGCTCGAGTCCCGGCAAGGGCGCCGATCGCGCATCGCGCGCCTTCCAATTCAACCGCCGGATGACATTCGGTGATCCTCGACGTGAGCCTGTCACCATGCCGCGACATGGCCGGGATAACCGAATTGCCGCGACGTTCGGTCGACGACGGCGAATTCCGAACTTTTCTGAATCTCGCTGGCATTTGGCGCCTCAAATCTCGCGACCAATGGTGCGTCTCGACCGCTTCAAACATCGTTAAGTTTTCGGCGAATCAGTAGTTCGGAAATCCACCTAGGGAAAATATCCCGATTGGTAGTTAGGATTTTTACTCGCGCAGGAAGTGAATCGTATGGCGTTGCTGTCACGGCCGTCAGCTCAACGTGAGCACAAATGCTCACAGCGCGCGCATCGACGGCCGGAGCCATACGATTCGCAAAAATTCGGAATGATTTCCGGTTGTCGCGACGGCGTGCGCCGACTGAGAAGCTGCCGAGCGCGTTCCCATACGATTCTTGTCTAGCCCGCAACCGACGACGGCGTGTCCAGGGGCCTGGATTCCAACCAAATCTGGAGAGCTTCAGATGATGCCACGCAGGATGCTCTCAATTCGCCGACCAATTTGTGCGTCAATTCACGGTTTCCGTCGCGGCAGGCGGATTCCAGATTTCGCGCCAAGGAGCTAGTACGCATCGCGCCAAAATTGCCGGCCGAACCGACGATGATATGAGCCTCACGAGATACGCCTTCGATATCGCCATCGTCACTGCGATCTGCAATTCGTGCGAGATGCAACGTCAAGTCCGTGCGGTAGAGTGATAGGAGACCTTCGAGCTTGTCGCGGGACAGTGCTCTTTCCAGCTCAGCCAGTTTCTTGACATCGAGCACCTGAAACGCAGGGGACTTGCCGTTGATTGGAACCTGATCCACGAATCGCGGGACCGAATCCGGCGGCGAAGCTGGGACCGCTCCTGAACCCGCGGCGGCTATGTTCGCGAGCAGGGACAACAGCTCCGCGGGTTGAATGGGTTTCGAGATATAACCGCTCATTCCTGCAGCAAGGTATTCTTCCTTGGCGCCCGCCATCGCATTTGCCGTCATCGCAATGATCGGGATACTGCGCTTGGCTTCGCTCAGTGCGCGAATCTGGCGCGTCGCCCCAACACCATCGAGCCCGGGCATTTGAATGTCCATCAGAACAACGTCGAATTCACCGTCCCGAACCGCATCCACAGCCTGATGGCCATTTTCCGCCACGACGACGCTGTGTCCCGCCTTTTGCAGGAGCAGCGTAGCGAACTTTTGATTTATCTTGTTGTCCTCGGCGAGGAGGATTCGAAGCGAACGCTGAGCGAGGTCTTTGCCGGCTCCCTTGATATCCGGATCGGTCGCAGACTCCTGGTGCGATCCCCCCTCGGCACGTGCGCTATAAATATTGATCAAGGTATCGAGAAGGTCTTGATGCCGAATCGGCTTTTCGAGTATCGCCTCGAATCCCAACCCGGTCGTGTCCCTGACAGCGTTCCGCCCGCCCGAAGAAATGATGACGATCTTGGTTTCGGCAAGGTGCGGAATCGCCCGAATTCTGTGCGCCAATTCATCGCCGGCCAAGCCGGGCATCATCTGATCCAGGAAGACAAGATCGTAGGGCCGGCCTTGGTACCAAGCACGCTCAAGCTCCGCGAGACCTGCAAAACCGTCACCGGCGCCGCTAACGGTTATTCCCAGAGCCTTCAGCTGGCGTCCCATGATCACAAGGTTCATCTCGACGTCGTCGATGATCAGAACCCGTAGCGTTTCGAAGTGTGGTTGAAGCGTCTCCCGATCCGCAATGCGAACTGTCGACCTTTCGAATGGAATCTCAAACCAGAACATGGAGCCGGAACCGGAACGGCTAACTGCGCCAATCTCGCCATGCATGAGTTCGACAAGCTGCTTGCAGATAGCGAGCCCCAACCCTGTCCCCCCAAAGCGGCGGGTCATCGAACTGTCGGCTTGACTGAACTTTTGGAACAACCGTTCGCGTACGCTCTCCGCCATACCCATGCCGGTGTCCGCGATTTCGAAGCGAAGCGGCACGATCCGATCGCTTTCCGTGTGCATATGGCCGAGCTTGACGGCGACCTGGATTGAGACCCCACCTTTGTCGGTGAACTTGATCGCATTGTTGAGCAGGTTGAGAAGAATCTGGCGCACGCGGGTGGGATCGCCGCGGTAGGCGCCGCGCACTTCGGGCTCGATGAACATGGCCATATCAATCTGCTTTTGCCGCGCCTTGGGCGCCATGAGCACGGCTGCGCTTTCTACGGTGGCAACGAGATCGAACTCGACCGTTTCGATTTCCAGTTTCCCCGCCTCGAGCTTCGAAATATCGAGAATATCGTTCACGATTGTCAGCAGGGCCTCACCGGACTCCGCGACAACCTCGCTGAATCCCCGTTGTTCCGGGTTCAGGTCCGTATCGAGAAGCAAATACGTCATTCCCAGAATCCCGTTCATGGGGGTCCGGATTTCGTGACTCATATTCGCCAGGAATTCGGATTTTGCGCGCGTTCCCGCTTCGGCGTCTTCCTTTGCGGCAACCAGGCTGATGGACGTCGCCTTGAAACTGGTCATCGCACGCGCGAGTTGACCGATCTCGTCCTCGCGGTTCGATGCGGGAACTTTGGTGTCAAGATGTCCCGCCGCGAGTTCTCCCATCGCCCGAGCCATCGACAATAGGGGCGAAAAGACGGACCGCACCAACGCCATGAATAAGGCAGCCATCGCCGCCATAGCAAATAGCGTCGCACCCCAAATGACAAATTCGGAGCTTCTTTCAGTCGTCGTGGCCGTACGGCTGGCGTCGATGGCCTGTGCATCGTTGATTGCGATGAAACGATCGAGATGGTCGCTTACTCTGTTAAATTCCTCTTCGAGACCGCCTACGAAAAGCAATCGGGCATCCGCGAGTCTGCGCATTCGCATCATGTTCTGGAATCTGCCTGCGGTCAGTAAGGCACGTTCAATGTCTGCGTGAAGCGTGCGGAATAGGCTCTTCTCCTCGTCCGTCTTGGCCGACCCTTGCAGGCCTTCCAAATCGGCCCTTATCGGACCGCCGAAAGTCCCGATTGGGTCGTCCGCGCGGATCGCAAAATCGTTGGATACTGTCAGCATCTTCATCGCTTCGGCGTTGCGCAAATAGCCCATCTCTTCGTTCAGCCGACCGCCCAGGGCTACGCCCGGCAAAGCGTCCGAGATGGAAAAATCGCTGAGCCTCACCATGCTCGAAAACTGAAGAAGCAGAACGGCATGCATCGCGCAAACGAGCAAGAATATCGTCGCGAATGCCGTAAACAATCTCGATCTGATGGTCCAGGTTTTCATGAAAGGCATGCAAGGAGTTTTCCGGTCCGGTCCGCACGGCGTGAGGTGCGCTCGCAAAAGATCGAGAGGTCCGGCCGAACGGGGTTCCCGAGTTGCGCCGGACCTCCGCTTATCGCAACAGGGGCCGTCTCGGCGGACGTATCGCGCATGTCAGGCGTCCTCGGCTGCGGAATGACTCCGCTCGGCGGCCAAATGTTGTCGGATCCAACGCCGCAGAGACGGAGATTTCGCGCGCGAATGTTCTATGTCGGGTTAATCTCGCAGGATTAGAGGTGGGGGTTTTTACCTAAGCCCTGGCAGTGAGCGCGGCAACACCGGCGACTGCAGACAAAGGCTCATGGCAGACACGCGGATCATCCGGCGTCTCGCCGAAAATGGCGGTGAAGAGGACCTCGCAATTCCTGAGGACCCGCTTGTCCGGTTCCTGGAACAAGGACCAGAAAGTTGGAGGCAAGCCTGTCGCATAGGACGCGTGCACATCGCAGGGAAGATCATTGCGGCTTCCGAGCATCGTGGGCCGATTGATTGTGACGATTGATGCGACGACTGCCCCCAAGTTTACAACGATTCTAATTTTGAGGTCGCTCCAAGCCGAATATAGTTTGAAAGGGCGGCGCTCGGTCGCCGCGCGGGGCTGCGCCGGTCCGAAACGCTAAGTCGAAAGCGGCCAATGGCAACTCCGGCCCCCGAAAGGAAACACGACTGTGTATCGCCACCCTTTTGCGTGCCAATTCGATGCAGCCGAAAGTTGTATCAGCCCTCAGCACTCCCTATTCAGAGAGTGGGAGGCCGGGATTAACCCCGGGATCGATTTTTGTTACAGTTACACGAAGCGGCCTTCTGGTCGGCCGAGCGTCGAGCACATCTGGCGCGATTGCGGACTGTTAACCTGTGTTTCCTGCGCCAGATCGTCGGCCAATTCGAAAATACCGCAAAGCGCGCGCGAGTGCGCCTGGAGACGGTATTAACTCCAATAGACCGTCTTCGAATGCCCATCCTCCAAGGGTTGTTCGCCCCCCCCCTTTTCAAACTGCATCGCCGCCGGGCCTTCTCTAACAGCGAGAAGCATTGTAGAAATATTAATCCGGCCGCGACGTGTCATCTGATCGGGTCACGAGATCCAGTTATTCTGGAACTTGGGTTGGGAAATGGGATTGGGGTTGGGAAGTCGGGGTAGATGATAAAAGTTGTTAATGCGAACCGGACCACGAAGTCGTCACTTTCGGGCCCAAGCGATATTTGCACGTCTGCTAAATTGCGGATCGGCAAGATTCCGTGGCACACCGGGCACGACTATGAACTCACAAAATTGCCGGTTGAATTTCTTATAGCGGGAGACACGCATCGGAATTGGGCGCGTTCCCAGCGTCCGGTGCCTGAGAATGTAACCTTTGTGACAAGTGCGACACTTGCTGAAGCGGATTTGTTAATTACACACGTTGATCAGTGGATTTTCCAGGAAATCGAGAAACTTAGCCTGTTTCGCAGGTGCCTCGATATTAATGTTCCAAAAATCGTCATCAACCATGGCTGCAATATGGTTGATGGCTGTTCAAGCGAAGACATGCGCACGCTGGTGAACGGTCATATGGTCGTCTGCAACAGTGTGACCGCTCATGCACGTTGGCAGATTCCGAATTCCGTCTACGTTCGTCATGGCATGAGCCCGGAAGAGTGGCCCCAGACGAACTATGGCCGTCAAAACATTGTTGTCACACAACCACATTCCAAGATTCACTCCGCTTATCGCAATAATGACGCTATCGTTAGCTTTGAGGCGCTTACGGGCATTAAATTGGATTGGGTCGGACGCGATTATCATTTCGACACTTTCGATAAATATCGCGCATTCCTGTCCAAGTCGTCGATCTATTTTAGTCCATCGTTCGCATCGCCCAATCCGAGAGCGCGGACAGAAGCCATGTTATGCGGCCTGGTCCCGGTGACCACGGACTCGCACGGAGAGAACGAATACATCGAAAATGGCGTCAACGGCTTCTGCAGCAACAATATCGACCAACTTTTCGAGTGCCTGATTGAACTCAACAACAATCCGAGGAAATGCATGGAAATGGGAATGGCTGCGCGCCGCACTGCTCAAAAAGTCTTTAATATCTCGAATTTCAAATCTCAGTGGCGTTCTGTAATTAGCAAGGTGTTGGGGCGAAGTTTCGATGTCTGATACCGCTATCGCAGAAGAGCCACAACATGCGGGCACGCCGGCACCGGCGGAGAAGGTCGCCAGGATCAACGACACGAAACTCATGCCGTGTGTGCTGCGGCTGGCTGAGGAACGTGATCTTTACTTCGACTCGCTGCTGGATGTCGGTTGCGGCATGCGGCCGCTTAACCGCTGGTTCACGCGCTACGACAGGGCCGAAGCGCCGCGCCGCTACGTCGGTATAGACACTGATGGCGCTGTCGTCAAAAATCTCAATGAACAGGGAATTCTGGGGCTCCAGAACTTTAATGCCGATTTTTCCCTCGCAAGCGATCTGGTGATCGCTGCTGACGTCCTCGAGTATTTGAATCCCTCGTCTGCCAACTCCTTCCTCAAGAGGTGCGCCTCGCTCACTTGCAAAATGTTCGCGCTCTCCACGCTCAATGCACGGCACTGGACACGACGTGGCGTGAAGAAAGACCACAGCTGGGTCAAATGGATCCCGGAGAGCGTGGTCCAATGCTTTGCCGAAAACGAGACTGCCGCGCGCATTCGTAACCTCACCGACGCCGATCAGGTCGCAATGATGATGCTGGAAGCCTTCGACGCAGAGAAATTCCACATCGCGGTGTATGAAGCGTGGCCGTGGGAAATTCGCGACCTCGCGAACGGCGAGGGCGAATACTTTTATTTGAAGACATTTGCGGTGGCGATTGCTAAGGACGAGGCGTCATGAGTGTCTTGGGCGAGCGTGGGATTGCCAAACTGCTTGAAGGTGGCGCACCGAAGGCCGCCCTCTCCTATTTGCGGGCATCTGGGCGGGACAAGTCCCTGGACACGGAATCGTGGTTCTCGCTTTTGCGCGCCTGCGTGAAGGTGAACGATAACGAGGCATTGGCCGAAACAGTGGAAATGGTGCCGAAACTCGAACTTTCGCAGGCACAAAGCAGTGCAGTCATCGATGTCCTCGGGCGCGCGAACGCCGGTGCGAGCGAATCGGTCCTGCGCTGTTTAAGTTACCTGTCGTCCGGAAACGACAGGTTTGGTGCTCTCGAATTGAAGGCGAGAGTCCAACGCGCGGCGAAGCAGAATGCGGAGGCCGAGCAGACGTATCGAAGGATACAGGAAATCTACCCTACCAGCGTAAAGGGTTGGCTCGCCACCGCAAGCTTTTACAAAGACGGTAGAGACTCATCTCAGGAGGAGGCCTGTTTGATGCAGGCCCTTAAGTACAAGCTCAAGGACATCGCGATACTGAAGCGGCTTGCCGTGCTTGCCGCGCATCATCACAATCATAGAGAGTCACTCAAGTTGTGGCAGCAGGTCGTCCGTATAGATCGGACACAAGTCGATGCAATCTTTGGCGCGCTCCAGCAGCTCGTGCGCCTCAAGAGAGTTGCTGCAGCCGAGGCGTGGATCGCCAAATGGAATAACTACTTACCTCCTAGCGACGATCTTGTGAGGATCAAAACAACGTTGAAGGAATTGAGTGCGG
>Ga0302324_100009242_pt1 | contig 20661 bp, 15 predicted proteins | sample Palsa_T0_1_FD_201949 | JGI IMG/M metagenome (GOLD analysis project Ga0302324, IMG submission 201949) | Peat permafrost microbial communities from Stordalen Mire near Abisko, Sweden - Palsa_T0_1 | ecosystem: Environmental > Terrestrial > Soil > Palsa > Peat permafrost | place: Sweden: Abisko...
GGCTATCGCGTTCCCACGGCCGCCAACAGTGCCGTGCTCGGCTCGAACGGTGTGCTCGTGGCGCGGCTCGCGAGCTCGGAGTTTCTGATCGAGGCGGTCGATGCCGGGTTCGAGCGGGTGGCAAACGCGCGCGCGCGACTGCATCAGCGCTCGCACCCGAGCGTGGTCTACCCGGTGGCGCGCCAGGACCTGGCCATCGCCATCGGCGGCGCGGGTCTGAACGCGCTGCTGCGCCAGACCTGCAGTGTTGATTTCGCGCCCCTGCTGGCGGCCGCTGCGCGCGAAGGCGGCCCGGTCGTGCTGACCTCGATGATCGGGATCGGCGTCCTGGCGTGGCCGCGGCCCACGGACACAGGCCCTGCGCTGACGCTGTGGTGCGATCCGAGCTTTGCGCATTATTTCTGGAGCACGCTGCTCGCAGTCGGGCGAGACAGCGGCGATGTCACGATCCATCCATCGGTGGCGGGGAGTAGCACATGACACCGGACCAGGCGAAACAATTTTTCAGCGAGCACCAGACACGCTATGTGCTGGCGCAGTTCGTCGACATCCACGGGGCCGCCAAGGCCAAAGCCGTTCCGGTCGAGCACTACGACATGGTGATCGGCGACGGTGCCGGCTTCGCGGGATTTGCGGTCTGGGGACTGGGCATGGGACCGCACGGCCCGGACTTCATGGGCGTGGGCGATCCGAGCACGATCTGCGAGGTGCCGTGGATGCCCGGCTATGCGCGCATCGCCTGCGACGGCCACGTGCGCGGTGAGCCGTATTCGTACTGCTCGCGCGTGACACTCAAGCGCGCGCTGCAGCGCTTCAGCGAGCGCGGTTACACGCTCTACACGGGCATCGAGCCGGAATTCATGCTGTTGCGGCGTAGCGCGGAGGGCAAGCTGGCGCCGTTCGATGCCACCGACGGCGCCGACAAGCCCTGCTACGACTACAAAGGGCTGGCGCGAGTCAGTCCCATTCTCGACGATCTGTCGCGACATCTGCGCGCGGTCGGCATCGACGTGTATCAGATCGACCACGAGGACGCCAACGGCCAGTTCGAGATCAACTTCACCTATGCCGATGCCTTGAAGTCGGCCGACAACATGATCTTTTTCAAAATGGCGGCCAGCGAGATTGCGCACGCGCACGGCGCCATCGCCACCTTCATGCCCAAACCCTTCTCCAACCGCACCGGCACCGGCTCGCACTTTCATCTCTCGATCGGTACCGCGACCCAGAAGAACGCGTTCTACGACCAGAGCGACCGGCGCGGCATGGGGTTGAGTCAGCTCGGTTATTGGTTCCTGGGCGGACTGCTCGAGCACGCGCCCGCGCTCACGGCGATCTGTGCTCCGACCGTGAACTCCTACAAGCGGCTGGTCGTGGGCCGATCCCTGTCCGGCGCGACCTGGGCGCCGGCCTATATTGCCTATGGTGATAACAATCGCACCGCCTGTGTGCGTGTGCCATTCGGTCGTATTGAATTTCGCCTGCCGGACGGTGCCGCCAATCCGTACCTGGCCACCGCCGCCTTGGCCGCTGCCGGACTCGACGGCATCGATCGGCAGCTGGATCCGGGCGAACCCCTGAACATCAACCTGTACGAGCTGTCACCGGAGGAGATTCACGCGCGCAGCATCGGCCTGCTGCCGCAATCACTGTCCGCCGCGATTGACGCGCTGGCGGCCGACAGCGTGATACAGCAGGGCATCGGTCAGGAGCTGGCGACGGAATTCATGCGGCTCAAGCGCATGGAGTGGATCGAATATTCGCGCCACGTGGGCGAGTGGGAAACACAGCGCTACCTGGAAATGTTCTGACGAGGAGGCTCTCATGTGCGGAATAGTCGGTTTGCTGCTCAAGGACGCCTCGCTGCGGCCGCGCCTGGGTGAACTCATGGTGCCGATGCTGATCGGCATGACCGAGCGCGGACCCGACTCCTCGGGCATGGCCGTGTTTGCCGACGCCGTCGCCGGCGATCGCCGCAAGCTCAGTCTGTACTGCGCACACCCCGGTTTCGATTGGCGCCAGCTCGAGGGGGCCTGGATTGCGCAATTGGGGGCGGCGCAGTTCGAACTCAACGCCAACCACTGCATCGTGACCACGGCGGCGGATGTGACCCGCGCCCGGGAGTGGATTGCCGCCCAGTATCCGCCGGTACACGTGCTGAGCGCCGGACGCAGCATCGATCTGTACAAGGATGTGGGGTTGCCCGCCGAGGTGGCCGAACGCTATGGCTTCAGCCATCTCGCCGGTACGCATCTGGTCGGCCACACGCGCATGGCCACCGAATCGGCGGTCACGACCGAGAATGCGCACCCCTACACGGCCGGCGAGGACTGGTGCCTGGTGCACAACGGCTCGCTCGCCAATCCCGGCAGTCTGCGCCGCAAGCTCGAGAAGCTCGGCGAGCGCTTCGAGAGCGACTGCGATACCGAGGCCGCGTGCCGCTATCTGCACTGGCGCCTGAGCACGGGAGAGAGCCTGGAGCAGGCCATCGAGCACGCCTTCAGCGATTTCGACGGCTTCTTCACCTTTCTGATGGGCACGCGCGACAAGCTGGCATTGGTGCGCGACCCGTTCGCCTGTAAGCCGGCGGTCGTGGCCGAAACCGACGAATATGTCGCAATCGCCTCCGAGTTTCGTTCGCTGGCGCACTTGCCCGGCGTCAAACACGCCATGGTGTTCGAGCCCAAACCGGCACAGGTGTACTCGTGGTCAGTGTGATGGCCCCGGCCGCGCAACGCGTGATCTTCGACCTCAAGCGCCAGAGCGTGCGCGAGCTGAATCAATTCCTGCATGGCGAGCTCGACGGCGTGCGGGAAGTTCTGGTCGAGAATCCCGATGGCGCGCACAGCCTGGCGGTCGGGCTCAACGCTGCGGTTCGTGTCGACATCGGCGGTCATGCCGGCTACTACGCGGCCGGCATGAACAAGACGGCGACGGTCGTGGTGCACGGCAACGCCGGTCCCGGCGTCGCCGAGAACATGATGTCCGGCCGCGTCGAGGTGAGCGGGTTTGCCAGCGGCGGCGCCGGCGCGTCGGCACACGGCGGGCTGCTGATCATCCGCGGTGATGCCGGCCTGCGTTGCGGCATCTCGCTCAAAGGTGCCGATATCGTGGTCGGCGGCGAGGTCGGCAATTTCTCGGCGTTCATGGCGCAGGCCGGACGGATCGTGATCTGCGGCGATGCCGGCGATGGACTCGGCGACTCGCTGTACGAGGCGGTGATTTACGTGCGCGGCGCGGTGCGCTCGCTCGGCGCCGACGCGCGCATCGAGCCGATGAGCGAGCGCGACCACGGCGCGGTGCGCGAACTGCTGGCGGCAGCGGGGCTGTCGCATCCGAGCAGCGAGTTCAAGCGCATCGCCTCGAGCCGCTCGCTGTACCACTGGAACGCGGACGCCCGGCAGAGCTATTGAGCGTCAGGAGGATCGACATGGCCACATTGCCAGCGGATCTGCAACTCGAGGAGAGTGCGAGCTTTGATCGCCAGATCATCCAATACATTCAGCGCGCCGCGGCCACTGGGCTGTACGAGATCCGGGGCCTGGGAGCCAAGCGCCGCCTGCCGCACTTCGATGATCTGGTGTTCCTCGGCGCCTCGATTTCACGCTATCCGCTCGAGGGCTATCGCGAGAAGTGCTCGTCGAGCACGCTGCTGGGCACGCGTTTCGCGAAGCGGCCGCTGAAGCTGGCCATGCCCATTACGATCGCCGGCATGAGCTTCGGGGCGCTGTCGGCGAACGTCAAGGAGGCGCTGGGCCGGGCGGCCACCGAGCTGGGCACCTCGACCACGACCGGTGACGGCGGCATGACCTCCGAGGAGCGCGAGTCCTCCAAGACCCTCGTGTACCAGTGCCTGCCTTCGCGCTATGGCTTCAATCCCGATGATCTGCGCAAGGCCGATGCCATCGAGGTGGTGATCGGTCAGGGCGCCAAGCCCGGCGGCGGCGGCATGCTGCTCGGACAGAAGGTCAGTGCACGGGTCGCCGCCATGCGCACGCTGCCGGAAGGCATCGACCAGCGCTCGGCGTGCCGGCATCCGGATTGGACCGGGCCGGATGATCTGGCGATCAAGATCAAGGAGCTGCGCGAGATCACGGACTGGCAGACGCCGATTTACGTGAAGGTCGGCGCCACGCGCGTGTTCCACGACGTCAAGCTCGCGGTACACGCCGGTGCCGACGTGGTCGTGGTCGACGGCATGCAGGGCGGAACCGCCGCCACGCAGTGGGCGTTCATCGAGCACGTCGGCATTCCGAGCCTGGCCGCGGTGCGCCTGGCGGTCGACGCGCTTGAGGATCTCAACAAGAAGGAAGAGGTGCAGCTGATCGTCTCGGGCGGCATCCGCACCGGCGCTGATGTCGCCAAGGCGCTCGCGCTGGGGGCGGATGCGGTATCGATTGGCCAGGGCGTACTGGTGGCGCTGGGTTGCAACTCCAGCAGCTTCGTGCAGCACGGCCAGCACCTGTCCGCCACGGCCGATTACCACAAACTCGGCACCGCGCCGGGTTTTTGCCATCATTGCCAGACCGGCCGCTGCCCGGTCGGCGTCACGACGCAGGACCCGGTGCTCGAGCAGCGTCTCGAGCCGGCGGTGGGCGCGCGGCGGGTGCGCAACTATCTGCAGACACTGAACATGGAACTGACGATGATTGCGCGCGCCTGCGGCAAGCAGGACGTGCATCACCTCGAGCGCGAGGACCTCGCGGCCCTCACGATCGAAGCGGCGGCGATGGCCGGCGTGCCGTTGGCCGGGACATCATGGATTCCCGGTCGCGGCGGCAGTCTTTGACCTACTTACACTGAAATAACACGAACCGGAGGGCAATGCACATGGCGCGCGATCCCAAACACGACATTCTGTTCCAGCCGATCAAGATCGGGCCCAAGACCCTGCGCAATCGGTTCTATCAGGTGCCGCACTGCATCGGCGCCGGTTCGGATCGACCCGGCTTTCAGGCTGCGCACCGCTCGCTCAAGGCCGAAGGCGGCTGGGCCGGCATCAACACGGAATATTGCTCGATTCACCCCGAGTCGGATGACACGCACCGTCTCTCGGCGCGCATCTGGGATGCCGGCGACGTGCACAACCTGCGGGCGATGACCGATCACATCCACAGCTTCAATTCGCTCGCTGGCGTGGAGCTGTGGTACGGCGGCTCGCACGCGCCGAACATGGAATCGCGCGCCACGCCGCGCGGCCCGAGCCAATACGCCTCGGAGTTCGAGACCCTGACCTATTGCAAGGAAATGGATCTCGACGACATCGCCATGGTGCAGCAGTATTACGTCGACGCCGCGCTGCGCTCGCGCGATGCCGGTTTCGACATCGTTTACGTCTATGGTGCGCACTCGTATCTGCCCCTGCAGTTCCTGTCGCCGTACTACAACAAGCGTCGCGATGCCTACGGCGGCTCACTCGAGAACCGTGCGCGCTTCTGGCTCGAGACGCTCGAGAAAGTTCGTCGTGCCGTGGGACAGGACTGCGCAATCGCCACGCGTTTTGCGGTCGACACGCTGTACGGCGAGGCCGGCGTCGAGGCCGAGCGCGATGGCGTCAAGTTCGCCACGCTGGCCGATCCGCTGGTTGACCTGTGGGATATCGATGTCGGCGATATCGCCGAGTGGGGCGAGGACGCCGGGCCGTCCCGCTTCTATCTGCAGGGACACCAGGTGCCGTGGACGCGGATCATCAAGCAGGTGGTCAAGAAACCCGTGCTGGGGGTCGGCCGCTTCACCGATCCGGAGAAAATGACCGAGATCGTGACCAAGGGGATCGCCGACATCATCGGCGCGGCGCGCCCCTCGATCTCCGATCCCTGGTTGCCGAAGAAGATCGAGGAGGGTCGCATCGACGACATCCGCGTCTGTATCGGCTGCAATGTCTGCATCTCGCGTTGGGAGATCGGCGGACCGCCCATGATCTGCACCCAGAACGCCACCGCCGGCGAAGAGTATCGCCGCGGCTGGCATCCCGAGCGCTTTCCGAACAAGGGCTCCGATGATTCGATTCTGGTGGTCGGCGCCGGTCCTTCCGGCGCCGAGTGCGCGCGCGTGCTGCTCGAGCGCGGCTATACCGTGCACCTGTACGACAGCGCGGCCAAGATCGGCGGCCATCTGAACAGCCTGACCACGCTGCCCGGTCTGGGCGAATGGAGCTATCACCGCGACTACCGCGAGCTGCAGATCAACAAGCTGGTCAAGAAGAACAAGCAGTCGCAGGTCATGCTCGGGCAGAAGCCGCTGACGGCGGCCGCGGCGCTGGCCTACGGCGCCGACAAGATCGTGATCGCGACCGGCTCGAGTTGGAATACCGACGGCACCAATTGTCTGACTCACGATCCGCTGCCCGGTGCCGACGCCTCGCGTGCCGACCAGCTCACTCCCGAACAGGTGCTGGAGGGCAAGAAGAAGATCGGCAAGCGCGTCGTAATACTCAATGCCGACACCTATTTCATGGCGCCGAGCCTGGCCGAGAAGCTGGCACTGGCAGGGCACGAGGTCACGATCGTGACCGGCGTGCATCTGGCCAATTACATGCACTTCACGCTCGAGTATCCGAACATGATGCGGCGCCTGCATGAGCTGCACATCAAGGAGCTGGCGAGCACCTTTGGTTCGCGCATCGAGCCGGGCCGGCTGGAGATCTACGACATCTACGGCGACGGTTCGAAACGCACGTTCCGCGGCGCCGGCGTGCTGCCGCGCGATGCCAACAAGACCCATCGCTGGCTGGAATTCGATTCGCTGGTTCTGGTGACCGGGCGCTACTCGCAGGATGCGCTGTATCGGCAGCTCAAGGCTGACAAGGCCAAGTGGTCCGACAACGGCGTCAAGGACGTCTATCTGATCGGCGATGCGGAAGCGCCGCGGCTGATCGCCGATGCCACCTTCTCCGGACACCGTCTGGCGCGCGAGATCGAGGAGGCCAACCCGCAGTTTGCCAAGCCCTATAAGCGCGAAGTGGCAGTGTGGGGCGTGGCGCATCTGCCCGGCAGCAATCCGAAGCTGGAATACCAGACCTGAACCGAAGCCCCATGGCTGCAGCTGATGCCACGCGAGTACTGTTCGAGGACTTTTCCACCTCGGCGGTGCGGCTGTTCTATGTGATCGCCTACGCGGCGATTGCCGTGTTCTGCTATGGCGTCTACGTGCAGATCAGGAAATACCGGCGGGGTGCTCCCGCCGGTATCGGCCCCGGGCTGCTGCCGCGATTGCAGAGCATGCTCGGCACCGTGCTCAGCCATCGCACGATCGCCCGGCGCGACGCCAGGGCCGGTGCCGCGCATCGGCTGATTTTCTACGGCTTCGCGCTGCTGTTCCTGGGTACGGCCACGATCACGCTCGACTACGACATCCTGGGTCCGCTGTTCGGCGTGCATTTCTGGCACGGGGAGTTTTATCTCTGGTTTTCGCTGGTGCTCGATGTCGCCGGCGTGCTGCTGGCCATCGGTCTGCTGTACATGATGTATCGGCGCGGCTGGCTCAAGCCGCCCAAGCTCGATTACGCGCGGCCGGACCGTTCTCCGGCCGATCCGGACTACGACCGCAGCGGCTATCGCCGCGAGGACTGGGCCTTTCTTTGGACTCTGCTGGCCATCGTTGCCACCGGTTATGTGCTCGAGGCGCTGCGTCTGGTATGGCTCGCCGGCCGGCCGAGCGTCTGGCACGAGCGCTGGTGGTCGCCGGTGGGCGCGGTACTGGCGCAGCTCATGCGCGCGGCCGGAATGTCCGAGTTCAGCGGCGGACAATGGCGAGGCGAGCTGTGGTGGTTCCATGGGCTGCTGGCGCTGCTGTTCATCGCGCTGATTCCATTCACCAAGGTCAAGCACATCTTTACTGCCGCCGGCTCGCTGATGTTTCGCGACCCGCTGGCCGCACAGCGCCTGGCGCGCGTGCCGGCGGAGCAGACGCGCCCCGGCGCGCAATACATCACCGATTTCAGCTGGAAGCAGCTGCTGAGTCTGGATGCCTGCACCAAGTGCGGCCGCTGTCACGAGGCCTGTCCGGCGCGCGCGGTCGGCGCGCCGCTGTCGCCGCGCGACGTGATCCTGTCGCTGCGTGAATTCGCCAACACGACCCTGGACAGCGCGCAGCTGCCCGCCGAAGTCCAACTCGACGTGCACGGTAAAGGGCCGGGACAGGTGGCCATGGAGACGCTGTGGGCCTGCCGCACCTGCATGGCCTGTGTCGAAGTGTGTCCCGTGGCGATCGAGCACGTGCCGATCATCGTGCAGATGCGCCGCAAGCTGGTCGAAGAGGGACAGATGGACCCGTTGCTGCGCAAGACCCTGCAGACCATCCACAAGACCGGCAATTCCTTCGGCGAATCGCGCCGCAAGCGCGCCGCCTGGACCAAGAGCCTGCCGTTTGCGGTCAAGGATGCGCGCAAGGAGCCCGTGGATGTGCTGTGGTTCGTCGGCGACTATGCCTCCTTCGATCCTCGCAACCAGAAGGTGACGGCCGGCTTCGCGACGCTGCTGCACGAGGCCGGCGTCGACTTCGGGATTCTCTATGACGGCGAGTGCAATGCCGGCAACGATGTCAGGCGCGTGGGCGAGGAGGGCCTGTACGAAGTGCTGGCCGAGGCCAACATTGGCGCTCTGGCGAGCGCCTCGTTCAATCGCATCGTCACCACCGATCCGCACTCGTACAACACGATTCGCAACGAGTATCCCGACTTCGGCGGACAGTTCGAGATCCAGCACTACACCACGCTGCTGCTGCAGCTGCTGCAGCAGGGCCGGTTGCCGGCCGCGCGCAGGCTCGGGCTGCGCGCGACCTTCCACGATCCCTGCCATCTCGGGCGTTTCAACAAGGGCTATGAGGCACCACGCGAGATCCTGCGGCTGCTTGGCTGCGAGCTGGTGGAGATGGGGCGCTGTCGCGCCAACTCATTCTGCTGCGGCGCCGGCGGCGGCCGTATCTGGATTCCCGATCCTGTGGGCGCGGACAAACCCGCGCACAACCGCATGCGTGAGGCCGCCGCGATCCCGGGGCTGCAGGTGTACGTGGTCAGCTGCCCCAAGGATCTGACCATGTTCGAGGATGCGCTCAAAACCACCGGCAACGAGGGCAGGTTTGTGGTCAAGGAGCTCATCGAGCTCGTGCGCGAGGCGTTGACCCAGCCGCAGAGCGCACCGCCCGCGCCGGTTGCGGCCTGAACCACACAACGGAAGACCAACGGCACAACATGAAACTACTGGTGGCGGTCAAGCAGGTCGCGGCGCTCGAGGAGGACTTCGAGATCCGCGCCGATGGCAGGGACGTGGAGCCGGAATTTCTGGTCCACGACCTCAACGAGTGGGACGACTACTCGCTCGAGGAGGCCATGCGCATCAAGGAGGCCGCCAGCGTGCCTGTGGAGGTCGTGGCGGTGTGCATCGGCCCGGAGCAGGCCGACGAATCGCTGCGCAAGTGCCTGGCCAAGGGCGCGGATCGCGCCATCCGTGTCTGGGATGAAGCCATCGCCGGCTCCGACCCGTTCGCCATCGCGCAGCTCATCGCCGCCGTGGCCAGACGCGAGCTCCCGGACATGCTGTTCGCCGGCGTGCAGTCCTCGGATCATGCCTTTGCCTCGACCGGCATCGCCACGGCCGCCTTGCTCGATTGGCCGCACGCGGCCGTGGTCACCCAATTGAGCTACTCGCCGGGCGCGCGCAGCGCGGTGTTTCGTCGCGAGCTCGAAGGCGGACTGCTGCATGAGATGCAGATCGACTGCCCGGCGGTGTTGACCATTCAACTGGGCATCAACACGCCGCGCTATGCCTCCTTGCGCAGCATCAAGCAGGCCGCCGCCAAACCGATCGAGCTGCTGTCCCTGGCGCAGCTGGCCGTGCCGGCAAGCGCGGTCGGCGAACCCGGCTCGTTGTCGCGCGTGCGGCGCATGTATGTGCCGGAAAGAGGACGCGCACAGATGATCGAGGGCGGCGTCGAGCAACAGGCGGCGCGGCTGCTGCAGTTGATTCGCGAACTCGCCGGGGCGCGCACGTGAGCGGCGTGCTGGTGATCGCCGAACACCGGCGCGGCGAGTTGCGCCCCGTGAGCCTCGAGCTCGTGAGCGCGGCCCAGGCGGCCAGACGTGCGCCGGCCGATACCGTCAGCGTGGCGCTCATCGCCGAGTCACCCGAGCCCCTGGTGCCGGCAGTCAGTGTGGCCGGCGTGGATGAGGTCATCGCCGTCAAGGTGGCCGCGCAGGAGTTCGATCCGGACACCTTTGAAGCCGTTACCCGCGCTTTGATCGAGGCGCGCAAGCCCTCACTGGTGCTGGTACCGCACAGCATCGACGGCTTTAGCTACGCCGCCGCGCTTGCGGCGAGAAATCGCTACGGATTCGCCAGCGATGTGTTCCGCTTCGAGTATCAGCAGGATCTGTTGCTGGCGACGCGCGGTGGCTATGGTCAAAAGGTCAATGTCGAGCTGGACTTTCCGGGCAAGCCCGTGGTGCTGCTGGCACTTCGCGCCAGTGTATTCAAGCCGCCCGAAGGCGCCGGGACGCCGAGGCTGTCGAGCTTTGCGGCCCCGGCGCTGCATTCGCGTCTGCAGAGCCGTGAGTTCATCGAGCTCAGCGCCGGCGACGACGTCGACATGACCGCGGCCGAGTTCATCCTGGCGATCGGCCGGGGCATCGGCGAAGAGGCCAATGTCGCGCAGTTTCGCGAGCTTGCCGAGACGATCGGCGCGACGCTGGGCTGCTCACGGCCGATCGCCGATGCCGGCTGGCTGCCCAAGAGCCGCCAGATCGGTCAGTCCGGCAAGACCGCAAGCGCCTGCAAGCTGTACCTGGCGATGGGCATTTCCGGTGCGATTCAACATCTCGCCGGCATGAAGCACGTCAGCACGATCGTGGCCGTCAACGCCGATTCCGGCGCCTCGATCTTCAGCGTCTCTCGTTATGGCATCGTTGCCGATATATTCGAGATCGCCGAGGCTCTGCGCGGCCAATGGGAGAGGGGACAGTGAGCACGGCGGTGGACAACAGTGCCGCGGCAGTTGCGGACGCGGACAGCGGCACGTCGAGCGGCAAACTGGAGCGGCGCATCGACTGGACCGGCGCCTTCTGGGTCGCCAGCGGTGTGCCACCGCTGGTGTTGTTCTCGATCGGTGCCGTGGCGGCGATCGTCGGCAATCTGTCCTGGATCGTCTGGACCGCTTCGATTCTCATGGGCTTCATTCAATCCTTCACCTATGCCGAGATCGCCGGGCTGTTTCCGAACAAATCCGGCGGCGCCTCCGTCTACGGGGCCATCGCCTGGCTGCGTTACGGCAAGCTGATCGCGCCGATCTCGGTCTGGTGCAACTGGTTCGCCTGGTCACCGGTGCAGGCGATCGGCTCGGGGCTCGCGGCCGGCTATATTCTGAACGGCCTGTTTGCGCCGGACTCAGTCATCAACACTTGGCAACTGACGCTGCTGGATCTCGGTGCCGTCAAGAGCGGGCTGAGTCTGCGCATCAATGCAGTCTTCATCCTCGGCGCCGTGATCCTGATCGCGGTCAAGACCATTCAGGACGGCGGTATTCTGCGCTCGGCCAACACGACCAAGATCCTGGGCATCTCGGCGATGATTCCGTTGATTCTGATCGGTGTGATGCCAATCATCACGGGCGATATGGTCCAGGCGCATTTCTTTCCGCTGGTGCCGCTGATGCGCGATGCCGTCGGCAATGTCAGCAACGGCAGCTGGAACCGGGCCGGCTGGACCGTGATCGCCGGCGGCATGTTCCTGGCCGCCTGGTCGACCTATGGCTTCGAGACGGCCGTCTGCTACACCAGCGAACTCAAGAACCCGAAGACCGACACCTTCAAGGCCATCTTCTACTCGGGCCTGTTGTGCCTGGTGGTGTACACACTGGTGCCGTTTGCGTTCCAGGGATTCCTGGGGGTGGGCGAGCTGCTTCAGCCGGCGGTGCTGGATAGCCAAGGCAACGTGCTCGAGCCGGCCGTCTACAGCGGCATGCTGGCGCCGGATATCTACAGCGGCATGGGCGTCGCGCGGGTCATGGTGCGCATGGTGCACGTCGGCGGCAGCATCGCCGGTGCCTTTGTGATCGTGATGCTCATTCTGGCTCTGGTGCTGGCGCTCATGACTTCGATGGCCGGCTCCTCTCGTACGCTCTACCAGGCGTCGGTCGAAGGCTGGCTGCCGAAGTATCTCTCCAAGATCAACCACCATGGCGCGCCGACCAATGCCATGTGGACCGACCTGAGCTTCAATCTCGGTCTGCTGCTGCTGTCGGATTACGTGTTCGTGCTGGCGGCGGCCAACGTCGGCTATCTGATCTTCAGCTTCATGAATCTCAACGCCGGCTGGATCCACCGCCTGGATCGGCCGCGACAGGAACGTCCCTGGCGCGCCCCGACGTGGATCATCGCCGCCGGCGCGCTGCTGGCGTTCGTCAATGTGGTATTCATGGGGATGGGCGCCGACGTGTCGGGCGAGGGCACGCTGCGCAGCGGTCTGATCTTCTCGGCGCTGATCGTGCCGGTGTTCATCTTCCGGCATTACATCCAGGACAAGGGCGTGTTCCCGGCGGCGATGGTCGAGCAGATGGAGATCGGCGCCGGCGAGAAGCTCAGCAAGCGCGCCGGTGTACTGCCCTACCTCGCGCTGGCGGCGGGAATTGTGGTGCTGTACTTCACACATCGACTGGCCGTGCTCTGACATGCTGATCACAGGAATTCGCAGCAAACCGGTCTACGCGCCGCTGCAGCCTGATCTCGGCGGCCGCTATCACCTGATGGTCGGACACGGCGTGGGCGCAGCACCGTTGGCGCGGCTGCTGGCCGATTTGACACAGGCGGCCCCCGAGGCGCTGGCGCGCACGCGAGTCTGGTACGTCGCCGAGGTCTCGGCGCCGCAAAATCCGCTGGAGGTCTTTCGCTCCGCACAGGTCGCGCAACTGCGCACCTTCGGCGAGGTCGAGGCATTGCTGTCGGATCTGACCGCGGCGATGACGCAGGCGCTCATGGGCAGCCGGCTCTATGTCGCCGGCCCCGAGAGCTTCATGGGACTGGTCATGCGCATTGCCCATCAGTTCAATCTCAACAAGGACGAGGTGCGCGCGGAGGAATGCGGTTCGCTCGCGCGCCGCGTGCATTGCATTCACTGCCGCGCAACCATCGAGAACGTCCGCAGCAACATCGTGCAGTGCGGCTGCGGCCGCTGGCTCGTGGTGCGCGATCACTACTCGCGCCGACTGGCCGCCTACATGGGTGTGATGGTCGACGCCGAGTCCCCGGGCGAGCGGCCGGAGATCAAGGAAGTGTTTCTGTGAGCCACGCCGATACCATCCCGGTCCGCGTGGTCGCGGTCGAGCAGGTCACGCCGCAGATCAAGCGTTTCACACTGGCGCCGATCGCCGGCGGGCAGCTGCCCGCATTCTCCGGCGGCTCGCATATCATCGTGGTCATGCGCGGCGCGCAGCGGGTGTTTCGAAATCCCTATTCGCTGATGAGCTCACCCAACGAGCTCGACAGCTACCAGGTCAGCGTGCTGCGCGTCGAGGCCTCGCGCGGCGGCTCGCAGTTCATGCACGAGCAGGTGCGGGTCGGCAGCGAGCTCGAGATCGCGCATCCGGTGAATCTGTTCGCGCTCGAGAAGTTGGCGCGCAAACATCTGTTGCTTGCCGGCGGCATTGGCATCACGCCCTTCATGGCGCAATTGCATGATCTGCGCCTGACCGATGTGCCCTACGAACTGCATTACGCGACCCGCTCACCCGAGCACGGCGCGTACTGCGAGCTCATCTCGCAGGCCGAGCCGCGGCGCTCGCGTCTATATCACGACAGCGCCGGAAAGTTCATGGACATCGAGGGCCTGCTGTCGCAGCAGTTGCTCGGCACGCACGTGTACGTCTGTGGCCCGGCCGGCATGATCACGCGCGTGCTTGATACCGCGCGCGCGCTCGGCTGGCCCGACAGCCACGTGCATTACGAGAAGTTCAGTGCACCGCCGACCGGCGATGCCTTCGATGTCTATCTGGCGAAATCGGCGGTGGCCGTGCACGTGCTGCCCGACCAGAGTCTGCTCGAAGCGATCGAGGCGGCCGGTGTGGATGCGCCGTATCTGTGCCGCGGCGGGGTATGCGGATTCTGTCGTGCCGAGGTCGTCGCCGTGGACGGCGAGCTGGTGCACAATGATCACTTTCTATCGGCCGAAGAGAAGGCCTCGGGCAAGTTCATCATGCCGTGTGTGTCGCGCGCCCGTTGCAGCAAGCTGGTCTTGAATCTGTAGGAGCTGGCGTCATGAACGTTGCCTTGAAGCAGGGTGAGATTTTTCGCGGCGCATTCGGCTTTCGCAACAGCGCGCAGGCGATCCGCCGCTTTCCAATGCCGTTTCCCGAGGATCGCTACATGTACTCGGTGAACATCGAGCCGCACGTGGCCGGCCCCAGGGGATCGGTGACCGAATTCCCGATTGATGTCGATGAGCACTACGTGAATGAGTGCCAAGAGCGCGACTTGGTGCTGGCGGAGGATCCGCTGCGCTATCAGGCGCTGCCGCACATGATGAGCGCGCAGTGGGACACGCTCGAGCTGGGCATGGACTCACTGGCGCGCGCCTATCCGCACAGCTTCTCGCTCAGCAAGCACGGGCGGGCCTGGCACTGGATCAATCGCCCGCTCGGGCTCGACCAGCACTTCAGCTTCGGCGATCCGGCGAGCCTGCCGCGGCCGCCGCTGGAATACATCACGCGTCAGCTGCAGGGCGACTGGGTGGTGATGGATCAGCGCGACAATGATCTGTGGGTGGAAGCCGGCATGGTCACGGGGCCCGCGGACTGGTCGATGGATTTCGATCTCGGCATGAGCTTCAAGGAATGGCACGGACCGGTGCCGCTCGGGCACGAGATGGGCGTGTTCGATCGCGCGCTCAAGTTTCTGTTGAATCTGCGCCTGAACGAGCCGGTGCGACGGCTGAATTGGACCATGACCGTGAATCCGCGGCTCGATACCTCACCGCATAACTATGACCGATGGGGCCCTGAGCGCACCAGTGTGACGGCGCAGAACGTGGCGGATATCCTGCACCTGCGCGTGGAGCTGCAGGGGCTCTGGCGCCTGCCGCGCTCCAACGGCGTGGTATTCCTGGTGCGCACCTACATGCTGAGCCTGCGCGACCTGGTCACTATTCCCAAATGGGCGCGGCGTGTGCATCGCGTGTTGCGCGATCTGCACCCGGCATTGGTCGACTACAAGGGGCTCACGCGGCATCGGCCCATAGCGGTCGCGTACCTGAGCCAATTCGATGACGGCACTGCGACCACGCCCGGCACCGCGCCGGAATAGCCGCGCCAGCCGCGCGCCGCACACCACTTCAGGAGACAGCATATGGCATTGAGTTGGCGTTATTCGGTCCTGGCGGACCGGCATCGTGCGCTCGGATCGAAGCTCGAGGATTGGAACGGCATGGGAACTGCGTGGACCTATGCGCACGACATGGCGCTCGATCACGTGGCCATCAGAACCAAGGCCGGACTCATGGACGTCTCGGGCCTGAAGAAGCTGCATCTGGTCGGCCCGCATTCCTCGGCCATCCTGCATTACGCCACCACCCGCGATGTCAGCAAGATCTATCCGGGCAAGTCCGCCTACGCCTGCATGCTCAACGAGGCCGGACATTTCATCGAGGACTGCATCCTCTACCGCACCGCGCCCAACGCCTGGATGGTCGTGCATGGCAGCGGCGCCGGGCACGAGACGCTCACCCAGGCGGTGGTCGGCCGCAACGCCGCCATGGTGGTCGACGATGATCTGCACGATCTGTCGTTGCAGGGCCCCGCGGCGGTGGACTTTCTGGCCAAATTCGTGCCGGGGATACGCGAACTCAAATATTTTCATCACTTGCCGACCACGCTGTTCGGCCGTCCGGTGCTGATCTCACGCACCGGTTACAGCGGCGAGCGCGGCTACGAGCTGTTCTGCAAGGCCGAGGACGCGGGCCTGATCTGGGACACCGTGCTCGCCGAGGGCAACAGCTACGGCATCGTCCCGACCTGCTTTGCGACCCTGGACATGCTGCGCGTGGAAAGTTGCCTGCTGTTCTACCCGTACGACATGTCGCAGATGTATCCCTTCGCCCACGATCCGCCCGGCGATAGCCTGTGGGAACTCGGACTGGACTTCACCGTGAGTCCGGGCAAGAGCGACTTTCGCGGCGCCGATCAGCACTACCGCCTCAAGGACCGGCAGCGTTTCAAGATCTTCGGGCTGTTGGTCGATGGCGCGGTGCCGGCCGATATGGGCGATGCCGTCTATGCCGAGGGAAAGCAAGTCGGCGTCGTGACCTGCGGCATGTACTCGACGCTGACGCGCAAATCGATGGCGCTGGCGCGGCTGGACCGGCCTGCCGCGGTGCACGGCAAGCGCCTGGAGATTCGCGGCAAGCGCGTGAATGGTGCGGCCACGGCGCATACGCTGCCGTTCGACGATCCGGAGAAGAAGAAGCGCACCGCCGCGGGCTGAGCGCTGCGGCCTAAGCGGCGCGCCGCGCCCGGGCGGCGTGCAGCGTATTCTGCAGCAGACAGGCAATCGTCATCGGGCCCACACCGCCCGGAACCGGCGTGATGGCTGCGGCGACACCGCGAGCCTCCTCGAATGCGACATCACCGACCAGTCGCGACTTGGTGCCGGGTGCCGCGGGCAGGCGGTTGATGCCGACGTCGATCACGATCGCACCGGGTTTGATCCAATCGCCGCGAATCATCTGCGGGCGGCCGACCGCCGCCACCAGGATGTCCGCCTGCCGGCAGCGCCCGGGCAGATCACGGGTCTTGGAGTGAGCAATCGTCACCGTGCACTGTTCACCCAGTAGCAGCTGCGCCATGGGCTTGCCGACGATGTTGGAGCGCCCGACGATCAGGGCATCCAGGCCGAGCAGCGGGATCTGGAGCGATTTGATCAGAATCAGCGCCCCAAGAGGCGTGCACGGCACGATTCCGGGGCCGCCGGTGGCCACGCGGCCGACGTTGATCGGGTGAAAGCCATCCACATCCTTGGCCGGATCGATCGCCTCGATCACGGCGCCGCTGTCGATATGCCGCGGTAGCGGCAATTGCACCAGAATGCCGTCGACTTCCATGTCGGTGTTGAGTCGGTCGATCAGCCCGAGCAGCTCCGCCTGGCTGACTTGCGCGCTCAGGCGATGCTCGACCGAACGCATGCCCGCCTCGATGGTGCTGCGGATCTTGCTGCCCACATAGACTTCGCTGGCCGGATCACTGCCCACCAGCACCACCGCCAGTCCCGGGCGGATCCGGTGTGTGCGCGACAGTTCCTCGACGCCGGTGGCGACCTGGTGCCGCAGCCCTTCGGCAACCGCCTTGCCATCGATGATCAGCGCACTCATGTCACCACATCCTGCTCGATGATCGCGGCTGCGTCCAGATGCCTGGCTCGGTGACGAAGCACCTTAGTGCAGACCGGAGAACTTCAGCGCCAATGTGGTGCGCGCGCAGTCACGCGAGCCGCGTGTCTCGCAAATGCAACGTCAATGAATGTTGACCTGGATTCGCGCCGCATGATATTCGTATGCAACATAGTTCACTGCCATGCAAAAGCCTTTTTCAGGGTAGGCACGAGGTTTGCACCGCCGCTAGGTACGGCGCGCAGTGGGCACAGGTAGCAGACGACGGATCTGCCGCCGGTAACTTAGATTGCGACAGGCGATAACTAGATAGGCGAACGCCGCGGCCCTAGCGCGCGTACTCAAGTTTCATTCTGGGAGAGTCTCACATGCCAAGACTGCAGCGTACTGTCGATACAGGGCGCACTGCGCCTCATCAGTCATTTGAGGGCCTGGGAATGCGCCTCGCAGTCGCGGCGCTGATCCCGCTCGCAGCGCTGAGCGCACCTCGGCTGGCGCGGGCCGCCGCGGCCGATACGCAGCCCGACGAGGAGTTGCAGGAAATCGTGGTCTCGGCCGAAAAGCGCGCCTCGACCGTGCAGGAGACACCGATCAGCCTGTCCGCGCTGAGCGCCGAAGACCTGCAGAATCGTAACATCACCAGTTTGGAAGATCTGGCCGGTGCGGTTCCAGGTGTCTCGATGCGCACGGCGGGCCCCGGTCAGACCGAATACGAAATGCGCGGCCTGACTTCCGCCGGCGGCTCGACCGCTACGGTCGGTTTCTACGTCGATGAGACGCCGCTGTCCGCATCTGCCGTGGCGCTGAACGGCCGCACCGTCATCGATCCGGACCTGTTCGATCTCAACCACGTCGAGGTGCTGCGCGGGCCGCAGGGCACGCTCTATGGCGCCGGATCGATGGGCGGCACGATCAAGCTGGTCACCAATCAACCCGAGCTGGGCAAATACGATGCCGCTGCGGATTTGAACACCTCGTACACTGATTCCGGAGGCAGCTGGAACGGTGGCGGCAGCGTGATGGTGAACCTGCCGATCGGTGATGACGTGGCGCTACGCGTCGTCGGCAGCGACAAGTACATCAGCGGCTGGATCGACCGCGTCGTCGATTCCAATTTCCCGTTCCCGACGGGTCCGTACGGGACGCCGGGGACGCCCTCGGAATGCGTCTACTACTACTGCAATCGCGGTGACGTGCAGGACGCGACGCCCTCGAAGATCATTACCGGCGCGAACCTGGAGCGATTCACCTCCGCACGAGCGGCGCTGCTGGTGAAGCCGAGCGATCAGCTGTCCTTGACGACCAACATGATGTATCAGCGTATCGACGCCGATGGCTATAACAACTACCAGGCCACGGGCACATCGCCCTCGCCTTATCCGACCACTCCGGGGGTATACCAGCCGTACGACATCGAGGAGCCGTATTACGACTCGTTCAAGATGGTGAGCCTGGATGCCGTCTACGACTTCGGCCCCGCAACGCTGACCTTCGCCCCGGCGTATTGGCGCCGCTACGTGTTTCAGTCGACCGATTCGACCGAGGCGCTGCAGAACATCAATAATCTGACCGCCTTCCTGCCCAGCCTGTACGTGGAGGAGGATCCGACCACCCAGGACAGCTTCGAACTGCGCCTCGCGTCGAATGGCACCGGCCCGCTGCAATGGCAGGGGGGCGTCTACGGCGCCGATCTGCATTCGGGCTACGTCACTTTCAACGAGAATACGCCGTATGCAACCGCATTGACTTGCGGTGCCCCATCGCCTGCCAACCCGGTCGGTGGTCACTGCCCGCCCGATGAGCAGGGCAATCCCAACAGCATATATCAATATCCCAACGCGACCCTGCCGCCCTATTCGAGTGGCGAGGCCGCCAACCCGAATGGCGTCATTTTCAACGACAACAATCCGAACGTCATGAAGCAGGTCGCCATATTCGGCGAGACCTCCTATAAGATTCTGGACGATCTCAAAGCGACCGTCGGTTTACGCTTCTTTCACTATACGATCGCCAACCACGCGGATCAGGCGGGCCTCGGCACGGCGGCCGAGAACCAGGACCACACGATCCTGGATGTGCGCCAGAATGGCAGCGCGGTGTTGCCGAAGGTGAACCTGTCCTATACACCCACGCCAGACCTGACCGTGTACGGCACGGTCGCCAGGGGCTCGCGGCCCGGCGGCGTGAATCTGCCGATTCCGATCCCGAGTGTGCAGCAGCTGGAAGCCAATCCGAACGGCTACAACTGCAACATTCCGCTCGCGAACCAGCTCGATCCGAGCCTGAAGGTGCCGGCCGGATCGTACGTGTCGCAGCAGCCGCAGTATGGGCCGGACTCGGTATGGAGCTTCGAGCTCGGCGAGAAGGCGCGGTTCGATGATCGGCGCTTTACGATCAACGCCGACGCCTATTACATCAAGTGGTCCCAGATTCAGCAGGTCGTGTCCCTGACCTGCGGCTATCCGTACGACACCAACGCCGGCAATGCGCGGGCGTTCGGGCCGGAAGTGGAGACCTCGACGCGGCTGACGGACCAGCTGACCTTTGACGTGTCCGGCGCCTATACGAACGCCAAGATCAACGACCCCAGCCCTGCGGCGCAGGCAGCCGGTTTCTACCCCGGGATCGATGTCATCAACGTTCCGGAGTACACCGTGGTTGCCTCGCTCGATTATCACCGTCCGGTAACGGCCGCGCTCACCGGCATGTTCCATTTGTCGAGCTCGCTGGTCGGGCCGATTCAGGACCAGGCGTACTACCGCGAGACGCTGCCTTCGCACAACACCCTGGATCTCAGAACGGGCGTCTTAAGCGAGAAATGGGGGGCATACTTCGTTGGCACCAACCTGACCAACAAGCTGGCGGCGCTGACCATCGACAACACCGTGTTCGCGTGGCAGCAGCCAACGATTACGCGCGTATCGACCAACCAGCCGCGTACACTGGGTGTCGATTTCACTTATAAGTTCTGATCTGGGGGGGGGCTCGCCATGAACAGACTGACGCTGCTGCTCGCGAGTGCGCTCGTTCTGCCGGTGCCGGTTGCCACCTGGGCCGCCGAGCGCATCGAGGTGGTCGAGCGCGCGCTGACCGACGCCACGCTGGATCTGGGCGCCAAGGGGGATTCGCTCGGTGATCTGCTGACCTGGGCCAACCCGGTGTTCGATGCCGGCAACAAGACGCAGCTCGGCACCGACCAGGGCTACTGCGTGCGGGTGGTCGTGGGCAAGAGCTGGGAATGTTCGTGGACGCTGTTCCTCAAGAACGGCCAGATCTCGGTCGAGGGACCGTTCTTCGA
>Ga0302324_100009244_pt1 | contig 20659 bp, 24 predicted proteins | sample Palsa_T0_1_FD_201949 | JGI IMG/M metagenome (GOLD analysis project Ga0302324, IMG submission 201949) | Peat permafrost microbial communities from Stordalen Mire near Abisko, Sweden - Palsa_T0_1 | ecosystem: Environmental > Terrestrial > Soil > Palsa > Peat permafrost | place: Sweden: Abisko...
TTCGCAACGCTGCGTGGGTACGGCGTCGAGCTCGATGAGGTGACCCTACAAGGCATGCCTCACATTCACGATCTGATCGAGCCACAGATCCCGCAGGAGCAGACCGAGCTCGTCTACCCGGTGCTGATCGAACTGATCGAACAGCCGCCGTAGCGCCGCCGCCGCGGACTCGGCGGCAAAAGGTGGGGTTGCCCCCCATCCGCCGTGGTTGCCGGGCGTGCTAGCATAAGGCCGGGTTCACTCGCATTTCCTTGGGAGCGTTCATGCGACTGCGGCTACCGCTTTGGGTTCTCTTCATCACCGCAGCCGCTGTCGCTGCCGGCTGCAACGGCGGGGGTGGATCGGGGCCGACCGGTTACGTCGCGGCGCCGACGTCCCCGCCGCTGGCTGCAGCGATCGGGACGCTCACCACCAGCACCACGGGGTCGACGTCGCTAACGCTCGGGCCGTTCGCCGGCGGGTACGGCGGGACGTTCACCGTCCCGCTTGCGAGCACGGTGGCGCACGTGCAGGTCGCGATGTCGCTCACCGCGCCGGCCGGGGTGCCGGTGGTGCAGAACGTTCGCCGCCTGCCACGCGACATCAACGCGGCGAACATCAACCCGTTCGGTTACGTCACGTTCACGCCTGACACCAACGTCACGCTGCCCGACTCGTTCGTCATCGTGTGGAAGTTCCCGGCGGGCTCGACGCTGCCGGACCCCAAGCATTCCTACGTGGCCATGTACGATCCGAACAACACCGCCGCCGGCTGGACGCTGGTGACGGGTCCCGCGACGTTCAGCACGGATGCGGGCGGCGATCTGTTCTTCGACTGGCCCGAGCCGAACGTGCCGCTCGTGGCAGTCGCCGGCACGGCGTATCAGCTCGTGCTGTTCAGCACGACCTCGACCTTGACGACGCCGACGCCGCTGCCGACGCCGTCTCCGACCGCAAGCCCGACCCACTCGCCGAGCCCGACGCCGAGCGCGAGCCCCACCGCGACGCCGTCGGTGAGCCCGACGCCGACGGGCAGCCCGACCGGATCGCCGACCCCGACGCCGCGTCCCACCGTCACTCCGACGCCGACCGCGTCTCCGACGTTGACCCCGACGCCGAAGCCGACCGCGACGCCAACTCCGACCCCGACGCCGTCGCCCGGTGGCTTCTCGGTGGTGACGGCGACCGCAAACGGAAATGGAACCGTAACGATCCCGGTCGCGTCCGGCTCAACCGGCGCGTTCGCGGTGGCCGCGGACAACGGAACCTTGAAGAACTATCCTGCCGCCGAAGCGATCGTGCAAACCGGAACGCTGCCGCTGCTCGGCACGATCTGCCAAACCAACCCATCGAACGGACAGTGTCTGTCAACCCCGGCTTCGGCCATCAATGCACCGTTTACGGCCGGTGAGTCGGAGACGTTCTCGGTCTTCCTGACCTCGCAAGGGACCGCGATCGTCAACGGTACCGTCACCGTCACGTTCCAGGACGGTTCCGGCAACACGCTCGGCTCCGCGAGCGTGATCGTCAACACGCAGTAACCGTCAGCCGTCGCCTGGCCCGGGCGAGACGCCGCCGATGTCCGATCCGCCCGCAGTCGGATCGGGATCGTCGGTGTTCAGCTGAACGTCGACTCCGACGTCGGGTAGCGGCGCATCGGTGCCGTCGCCGCTTTCGTCGTCGTCCTCGACGTCGTCGGCGACGTCGGCGCTCTCGTCGGCGACGTCCTCGGCTTCGTCCAGCGTGAACTCGTCGATCTCACTGGTATCGCCTGCACCTGTCATCCGTCGTTCGCGCCTCCGTCGATCGTGTTGCCCAGACCGCCGCCCAACTCGTCGCCGATGACATCGGCGTCCTGCTCGTGCGCATCGGCGAGGACGTTCTGTTCGTCGTCGTCGTGCGCGGCACCGGCGACCTCGCTCGACGGTCGTCCTTCACTGTCGCTCATGAACGCTTCGTTCCCACCTGGAGTTGCCTCGAAAGGAGCGGCGGGACCGATCGGGTACGCTCGGGCCGTGCGGTACAGAAAGCTGGGGCGCTGGGGTGTCAAGGTCTCGTCGGTCGGTCTCGGATCCTGGCTGACCTACGGCGGCAGCGTCGAGGAAGACGCTGCGCGCGCGTGCATCCAGCGCGCGTACGAGCGCGGCGTGAACTTCTTCGACACGGCGAACGTCTACGCGCGGGGCCGGGCCGAGGAAGTGGTGGGCCGGGCGATCCAGCCCTTTGCGCGCGAGTCGATCGTGCTCGCGACGAAGGTCTACTTTCCGATGGGCGACGGTCCGAACGATCGCGGGCTCTCGCGCAAGCACATCCGCGAGCAGATCGACGCATCGCTGCGCCGCCTCGGCGTGCAGTACGTCGATCTGTATCAATGTCATCGCTATGACGTGAACGCGCCGCTCGAAGAGACCGTCAAGGCGATGGACGACCTCGTGCGCGCCGGCAAGATCCTGTACTGGGGCGTGAGCGAGTGGAACGCCGATCAGATCGCGTCCGCCGTCAACCTTGCCCGCGCGCGCGGTTGGTCCGAGCCGGTTTCGAACCAGCCGCAGTACAGTGCGCTGTGGCGGCGCGTCGAACAGCGCGTGTTTCCGACCTGCCGCGAATACGGGCTCGGTAACGTCGTCTGGTCGCCGCTGGCGATGGGGATCCTCACCGGCAAGTACACCGATGCCGGCAACCCGCCGGCCGGAACGCGCGCGGCCGGCCGAGCGAAGGACATGATGGAGGACTACTTCACCCAGCCGGTGCTCGACGCCGTGCAGCGACTGCAGCCGCTCGCCCAGCGCGCGGGCTGCACGCTCGCGCAGCTCGCGCTCGCGTGGTGCCTGCGCTACGAGGTCGTCTCGTCGGTGATCGTGGGCGCGACGCGACCCGAGCAGGTCGACGACAACGTCGCCGCGGCCGATCTCGACGTCGATCCCGCGATCTTCCGCGAGATGGACGCCGTTCTGTCGCCGGTCGCGCCGTTCGAACCCTACGTCGCCTAGCGTCGCGATCGCGCGCCGGCCGTTACTTCTCGTCGCGCAGCGAAGAACGAAGCGCGTCGGTCAGCTGCGGCCCGGGTGCATGGCCATGACTGGAGACGGCGTGCTCGGTCGCGGCTTTGAGGACCTCGGCCTCGGTCCCGGAAATCGTCAGCGAGCACTTGCTCTCGCTCGGAAACTCGCGACAGTCGATGACTTTTCTGACGGACGTGTGCATGAAGCGTCTCCTCTTGCGGTCTCGGTTTTGGGTGACGGCGCTCGGTGAGCGCCGTTGGGCTCATGCCTTCTTCGCGTAATTGCTCGCGCCGAACCAGTCGACGACGACGACGGGATCATCGCCGACCACCCATGCGTCGTGACCTTTCGGCAGCGACGTGACGTCGCCGGGGCCGGCGATGAACTCGGTACCGTCGTCCATTCGGATGGCGAGCTTGCCCGACACGTGATATTGAAAGTGCGGCGCTTCGCAGCTGGGCGTCTGCGCAAGCGGCTGAACGTCGGTCGACCACCGCCATCCGGGGCGGAAGACCAGCCGACCCACCTCGGCCGCGCCGACGGTGAGGATTTCGGCTTTGCCGTTGGGAAACTCGCGAACCTCATCGGGCTTCGAGAACGTCTTGTGTTCGGTTCTCTGCTCGTGACTCACCATCTCCGTGCTCCTTCGCGCAGGGCTGCACACGGCGACGAAGCGCCGCGGCCAAAGTACTCGAGGGAATCGGTCCGGCCGGACGGTGGAAGTAGGATTTTACCTACTAGTAGGATTATATTGACCTGGAGGTCAAAGTCAAGGGATAATGGCCATGATGAGAGCTAGCCGAAGGCCGGCGTCCGAGATCCCGGTCTCGCAGCGGATCCTCGAGGTTGCCGAACAGCTCGCCCAGACGCGAGGATTCAACGGGTTCAGCTATGCGGACGTCGCGGAGAAGCTGCACGTCACGAAGGCGAGCCTGCATTACCACTTTCCGTCGAAAGCGGACTTGGGCCGTGCGCTGATCGAGCGATATCACGTCGTTTTTGTCGCGGCGCTCGAAGCGATCGATCGAGAGGCGCAGGGGGGGCCCGACAAGCTGCGACGGTATGCCGGTTTGTACGACTCGGTCATGCGCAACGACCGGTTGTGCCTGTGCGGCATGCTCGCGGCCGAGTACTCGACCTTGCCCGCTCCGATGCAGGCGGAGCTGCGGCGCTTCTTCGACGCGAACGAGGTCTGGCTCGCGGCGGTGCTCGAAGACGGGCGGCTCGCCGGCGAGCTCGCCTTTCGCGGAACGCCGAAACAACGGGCGCGCGTCGTTCTCGGCGCGTTGGAGGGCGCGATGCTCGTTGCGCGCGCGTACGACGAAGGCCGGCGCTTCCAGTCCGCGGCGAAGCAAGTACTGGCCGACCTCAGCGCCGTTTAATTCTCGCTCGGGCTCGGGTGCTCGTCGGCGTCGGGGACGAGCGTGCCGAGGAATGCGCCCAGGATGTCGGCCGGGGCGTTGTTCTGCGGGCCGCCGATCACGCTCCAGTCGAAGTACTCGTTGACGTCGGAGCGGCGCAGCGTGCTTTCGAGCGTTTCGAGCGCGGCGTCGGACATGATCATCCAGAGCAGCACGACGGCATCGACCTCGCGCGCGCGCTCCATCACGTGGTAGCGGTAAGCCCAGATGACGCCCTCGTCCTCTTCGATGAAGGCTTCGTTGAGCTGAGCGACCCGGTTCTGCAGAAATGCCGTCGCCGCGTCGGCGTCGAGCTCGTACCACGCCGGCCGCGGGATGAACGTCGTCAGGTAGAACTGCGGCGGAGAGTCCTCGTCGTCGTCGTCGTCGTCGTCGTCGTCGTCGTCGTCGATGTCGTCGATATCGTCGATGTCGTCGTGCTCGTCGTGCTCGGGCGGATCGGTCGGGTCCAACGGGTCCATTGAGCCCTTGTACCCTTTTAGACGTGTGCTCGCCTGGCTCCCAAAGGGGATCGCTCTTCGCGATGAACGTCTTCGACCGTGCGCCCTAGCCAACCTGACGCCTCCCAAGCGAGTGGGGTATTGCGGACAACCGCGAACTGAGGGATAATATGGGCAGGATGAGCGGCGGAACGAAGCGTTAGCGACTGACTCGGCATCGACAGCCGGCGGCTCTCGGGAGCTACCGGCTTTTGTGTTTCATGATCAATCCGCCCGGGGTGTCGGTGGAGGACAGCCTTCGCATGCAGCAGGCCCAACAGAAGGAGAATGTCGGCCGTAAGGTCACGACATCTAGAACTCGGGCCCTCGGAATCCGATGTCTTCTCTTTGCGTACCGGGCGCTGTTTCTGATCGGCGTTGCCCTAGGGATTGTATACGCCATCGCGCCGGTACTTTATCAGCGATCGCTCAACGGTATGTTCTACGCCATCCTGCTCATGGTGCTGCTGTTGCGCTACGCGTGGTGGAAGGGTCGGAGATAGCCGTCACAATGGTTTTAGACCGTGATGACGAGCAGCTCGCGACTCACCCGGTTGGCCTGAACCTGAACAGTGTAACGCGGATCCGCGAGAACCCTGACGACTTCGTCTCCGGTAGACAGCTGCTGGTCGCGATTCTTATCTTGGCACTTGGTTTGACCTGCACGCTGCTCGAGCGAGGAGGGATGGCGGCAGTTGGAATGGTGGGCGAGCCGGCATTGCTAAAATGACTTTCTGGAGCTCGACCCCACGGCAAGAATTCCGCAAGACGATTTCTGGGAGGCGGAGGTTAGCGATTGCGAGCTCACGATTGAGGAGCTACCGGAATACTGCGGCGCCACAACGATCCTTGGGCCTAGTGCAGCGGATGATGCGAAGGCGGTGCACTGGGATCTTGCCTTTGCGGCACCGCTGAAGCTGCACGACCGTTGCGTATTTCGCGTTCAATTTCGAGTCGCTGCTGGAGGGATGAGAATTGGCATAGGGGATTCGGACTACTACAGCTATGATCTTGAACGATTCCCCGTTAAGACCCTCACGTTAAACGTAACTTTGGACGACGCGAGCGCAGTAGCATTACGAGAAGCGTGGGTTGAAGTCGATGCGTCGCTCGAGAAGCGGGTGAACGAGGCTGAGATGGCTCGGGTGAGCAGAAATGTCACGTCGCTTCCATGTGGCTATCAGTATATAGTGCGCTTCCCGTTGATCGGTGCGAAGTACAAGTTTGGGTGGCAAATGGGTAAGCGTCTAGCCCTGCCCCTCAAATGAAGTGTACGAACGACGGCGTGCAGAGAGCTTAGTCATAGACGCCGCGCACGCTCCATGCGTCGTGCTCGTGCGCGATGCGCAGCAGCGAACCGTCTTCGAGGTAGACGTCGTACTCGTCGCGCGCGAGCGGTGCGCCTTCGCCGGTCACGGTCGCCCACCAGCCGTCCTCGACGCGCCACGGCCCGGCGATCTCGACGGCCTGTTGCGGCGGCGAGCCGACGAAGCGCGGCGCGCCGTCGAGCACGCGCACGTCGATCGGCCGGGGCGCGACTAGCCGCAGCTGCACCGTCGCACCCGCCGAGGCTCCTTGGGCGCCCGGTGGATCGGCGAACGCATCGCGCCGCTGGGGATTCCTCGTCGCGATCTTGTCCAGGGTGAAGGGCTCGAACGCGAAGCGGCGCTCGATGCGCGGGCCGTCGAGCACGCGCGCGCGCAGCGCGCGTCCTTCGCCGAGCACCGCGTCGAGGCGCGCGAGCACGACGCCCAATGCATCCGGGTCGGGATCGCTCGCGGCGAACAGCGGGAGCGTGACGCCGCCAGCGGTGAGCTCTTCGGCCGCCAGGCGCAAGCCGACGACCGGCGCGCCGAGCGTGACGCCTTCGAGCCGCGCGCGCAGCAGCTCGAACAGCGTCGACGGCACCGCGGTCGGCTGCGCGACGCGCACGGTGAGCTCGCGCGTCTCGCCGTCGTCGCAGTCGAGCGTGAGCACGAGCCGGCCGGCGCGTTTGCCGGCCGCGCTCAGGTCGTCGACGACCCAGCCGACGAGGGTGCGCAGGGCGAACAGCACCTGTTCTTCGGACGACGCTTCGCCTTCGCCGTAGAGCGCGCGATCGACGCGCAGCGCGCGCGCCCGAGGGCGCAGCGGACGTTCGTCGATGCCGCGCGCGCGCGCGTGCCAGACGGCGGCGTCGCTGCCGAAACGGCGCACGAACGGACCGTGCGGCAGCGCGGCCAGCTCGCCCAGCGTCGTCACGCCCAGCAATCGCAGCCGCTCGCGCACATGAGGATGGATCTCCAACACGTCGATCGAGAGCGGCGCCACGAACGCCGCGGGATCGTCGCTCGCACTACATATACAAGCCTGTCCTGAGCCGAGCCTGTCCTGAGCTTGTCGAAGGGAAGGGGGACCGAGAACGGTCGCGGCGTGCGCGACGAAACGGTTCGGGCCGATGCCGATGCGAACGGGAAGCTCGATCGCGTGCGCGTCGCGCAGGGCGCCGAGCGCGTTGCGCACCGCGGCCACCCAGCCGGCGGGGCCTCCTGCGATACCGTGCATCTCGAGAAACGCGCGTCCCCAACCGTCGTCTTCGACGATCGGCGAGGCCGCGTCGAGCGCGTCGAGCACCTGCGACCACACGCGCGCGCCGGCGGCCGGATCGTCGAACACGGTGCGCGCTTCGGTTGCAACGGCTTGCGCTTGCACCAGCGTCATCCCGGTCCGCACGCCGAGCGCCGCTGCGCTCAGCGTGCGATCGACGACCCGTCCCCGCTCGACGTGATCGGCCAGGATCAGCGGTGCGGCGAGATCGATCGCGGGCTGCATCAACCGCGCGACGGCGAGCCGAAAGGCCGGGATCCACACGCACGCGACCGGCACCGTAACGTCCTCAGCGGCTCGAACGTTGATCGTGCATGCTGTTCGCGCTCCTCCTGGCGCTCGCGATTCCCACTTCCGGACCGGTGCCCGCGCCCACGCCTTCGGCACCGGCGTACCTGCGCGTGCCGACCGCGCCGGGTGAAGCGCTGATCGTCAACTCGGGCTCGACGAACCGCGCGGGGTACCGGCTGCGAGTGCACGCCGACGGTACGGCGGCGCTGCAACGGATCGAGCGTTCGATGAGCTCAGAACAGGCTGTTCCGATCGAGAAGCAGCTCTCCACGACGCTGGTCAAGCGATTCTTCGCGGATCTGCAAGCCGCCGGGCCGCTCGATCAGCTGACCGCGCCGCACTGCATGAAGAGCGCGTCGTTCGGATCGGTGACGCAGATCGGATATCTCGGCAAGATGTCGCCCGACGTCTCGTGCGGTGGGCCGTCTGCGATGCACGCGCTCCAGATCGACGCGGACGCGCTTGCCGGCGCAGCGGGCGTCTCGATGCTTTCGCGCTGAACATGAGACGGTCCTGAGAGCGGGGTGAGCTTTCGCTGAGATCGGGTGTTGCGACGCACCTCGACGGCGTACGATGATCGTGTCCTCTCGATCCTTCGACGACCGGCTCGACGAGGAACGCAGCAATCATCGCCTCAGGAGGTATTCGATGCTCACCAAGACCCTGCTCGCCACCGCGCTGTTCGCCTCGTTCATCGCACCGCTCGCCGCCAGTGCCGGTGAGGTCGAGAACCGCATCCATCACGAGAACGCCCGCATCGACCAGGGCGTGCGCAACGGTTCGCTGACGTACGGCGAGTACCACCGCGTCGATCGCAGCCTCGATCATATCCAAGCCGAACGCAATCGCGATCTGCGCCGCGACGACGGTCATCTCACGGGCGCGCAAGTCCGCAGCCTCAACCGCCAAGAGAACAATCTCTCCAGCCGGATCTACTTCGACAAGCATAATCTCGCGCGTCAGCATTAGACCGCGACGGCCGCAGCGATACCAGCGGCGGCCGGTCTTCGAACGGATCGCAACGCACGAGCGCGTCGCCCACCGGGGCGGCGCGTTTGTGTTTGCGCACGACCGCGCGCACGTCGTAGCCGGCGAGCTCGCAGAGATGACCGGCCGCACCGTTCCAGCGCACGCGTTCGATCGCCGTTTCCAGCCGCAGCGACGCGAAGTAGCGCAGCTCCGCCGAGGCTTCGTCGCCGACCGCGACCAGCAGCGCGTTGGCGCGGTGCGCGAGCCCGGCCAAACGCGTCCAGGCGGCCGCGCCGGTCGCGCGGCCGCTCGGCAGCGCCGGGATGACGACGACGGTGAACGCGCCGGAGCGCACGACGATGTCGGCGGCGCGGGCGATCGCGACTGGCTCGCCGGCGCGCACGATCAGCAGCCGCTCCATCCGCACGCCCGCCGCGGCGAGCGCCGGCGGGAACAGGTCGATCCCGACCATCGCGCCCAGCCCGCGCCGGGTCGCCGCCGCGAGCAGTCGGGCCGCCAAGGCGCTGCGACCCGAACTGGGCGGGCCCTCGATGCTGGCGATCGTTCCGCGCGGAAAACCGCCGCCGACCGCCGCGTCGAGCGGGGCGATCCCGGTGCGCACCAGCGCCTCGTCGCCCAGCGCGAAGGCGGCCGCCGTCGCCTCGCGGTGGTCGCGTTCGAGCCGCTCGCGCAGGGCCGCAAAAACCTGTCCGGAGGCTCGCGCAGGAGCAGCATCGGCACCCATCGGACGCTCATCCTAATCGAACATATGTTCGATTGTCAATCCGCTTGGCGTGGCTCGTTTCGGCGGGTCACGAGGTAGGCGGTCAGCACGAAGACGAGGACCTCGCGGTGGGTCTGGTCGAGCTCGTAATCGGCCATCGCCTCGTCGACGAGCGCGAATGCGCCGAACAGCGCGGTGGCCAGGGTGAAGGCCAGCTCGTCCTCGTCCAGCGCGAACGCAACCGCGGCGACCGCCTCGACCGCGGCGGCACCGGCCAGCAGCGTACCCAATAGCGGCCGTGGCAGCCGCAGCGGGAGCAAGAGCTTCTCCATCGCGGCGAGGTTGTGCGAACGCCAGCGCGCTGCAGCGGGGACGACCCCGAAGGCCGCCGCGAGGTCGCACACGTTCTTGAACGCGGCCAGGCCGTGCCAGACGGAGAGCACGCTCAAGAGGGTGCGGCGGACGGAGATCATGTGGCCCCTCTTCCCAGAAGGGACAACGGTCCGGTGTGGGGATGAAGCGGAGAGCCCGTGACCGTACCGTCCACCATCTCCGCCTCGGCGATCGACGTCGCCCCGCTCCGTTACGTCGACCGCACCCTTGCCAACGGTCTGCGGGCCATCGTCGTCCCCGACGCGCGCGTACCGTCGGTGGCGATCAACGTCGCGTACCGGGTCGGCGGCAAGGACGATCCGCCCGGACGGTCCGGCTTCGCGCACCTGTTCGAGCATTTGATGTTCAAAGGCACGGCGCGTTCCAGTCCCGAGACGATCGACCGCCTCACCGAAGATATCGGCGGCTTCAACAACGCCTTCACCACGGAGGACATCACCAACTACTACGAGGTGATTCCGTCGAACCACCTCGAGCGGCTGCTGTGGGCGGAAGCGGACCGGCTGGCGGCGCTGGTGGTGAACGAGAGCAATTTCGTGACCGAGCGCGACGTGGTGATCGGCGAGTACGACCAGCGCATCCTCGCCGAGCCGTACGGCATGCTCGACGAGCTGGTCAATCGTGAAGCGTACGTCGTGCATCCGTACCGGCGCGGTGTTATCGGGAGTCCGGCCGAGCTCAACGCCGCGTCGCTCGAGGACGTCGTCGCGTTTCACGCGACGTATTACCGGCCCGACAACGCGGTGCTCGTCGTGGCCGGCGATCTCGACGCCGAGCGGACGTTGGGCTGGATCGAGCAGTATTTCGGATCGATCGCGACGCCGCCGTCGCCGGTGCCGCGAGTGAGCGTTGTCGAACCGGAGCAGACCGCGGAACGCCGGTACGAATACCGTGCGGCCAACGTGCCGCTGCCGGCGGCCGAAGAAGCCTATCACGTCCCGAGCGCGGCGCATCCGGACGCCGCTGCGCTCGACGTTCTCGAGACGCTGCTCGGCGCCGGGCGATCGTCGCGGCTCTACACGTCGCTCGTGTACGAGAAGCAGCTCGCGTCGAGCACGTACGCGTCAGCCGATCTGCGCGAGCAGCCCGGCTTGTTCGGCGTGCGCGTCACCTGCGCGCGCGGCATCGAGCTCGCGCGGGCGCGCGCCGCGCTGGAGGCCGAGCTCGAACGCGTGCGCGCGCGGCCGCCGGACGAACTGGAGCTCGAGCGCGTGCGCACGCAGATCGCGAGCACCGTCGTGCGCTCGCGGCAGACCAACAACGGCGTCGCGCTCACGATCGTGCGCGCGGTGACCGAGCGCGGCGATCCCGAGCTGGTCAACGGCGATCTCGCGCGCTATCTGGCAGTCGGCGCCGACGACGTGCAGCGCGTCGCGCGCACGTACTTGCGGCCCGAGAACCGCACGGCCGTCGAGTACCTGCCGCAGTGAGCGCGTCGACCGTTCCCGCCCCGGGGCCGCCGCGCGACGCGACGCTGCCGGCGCCGGTCGAGCGCGTGCTCGACAACGGCTTGCATGTCGTCGCGTTCGCGCAGCGCAACCTGCCGCTGATCGCGGCCCAGCTGGTGGTGCGCTGCGGCGCGGCCGCGGAGCGCGAGGACGAAGCCGGCCTCTCGGCGCTCGTCGCGGCGCTGCTGACGCAAGGAACGACGGCGCGCGGCGCGGTCGAGCTGGCCGCCACCGCCGACGCGCTGGGCGCGCGGCTCGACGCCGCGTCGGGCTACGACGCGTCGGTCGTGAGCGTGAGCGCGACGACGCCCGCTTTTCCCGCCGCGTTCGCGCTGCTCGACGAGATCGTGCGGCAGCCGGCGTTCGCGCCGCACGAGGTCGACCGCGTGCGAACGAAGTCGATCTCCGATCTGAGCCTCACCTACGCGAACCCAAGCGCGCTCGCGCGCCTGGTCGCGCAGCGCGTCGCGTACGCCGGCGCGCCGTACGGCCACCCGCTGGCCGGGACCGTCGCGACGCTGACGGCGCTCAGCCGCGACCGCGTCGCGTGGTTCCACGAGCGTTTCTACCGGCCCGACGACTCCGTGCTCGTCATCGGCGGCGATCTCGAGCTCGACGACGCGTTCGCGCTCGCCGATCGGACCTTGGGCTCGTGGCGCGGCGCGGGGCCGTTCCCGGAGCTCCCGCCGTTCGCCGAGATTCCCGCGCCGCGGCCGCGCGTCGTGATCGTCGACAAGCCCGATGCCGGACGAACCGCGCTGGCCTGCGGCCGCGTCACCATCGAGCGCGCGTCCCCGGAGTATCACGCGGCGGTCGTCGCGGTCGCGGTGCTGGCCGGCTACAGCGGCCGGCTCAACCAAGAAATCCGGGTCAAGCGCGGGCTGTCGTACGGCGCGGGCGCGGGGCTGGCGGCGCGCCGAATGCCGGGGGTGTTCGTCGCCTCGACGCTGGTCGATCACGCTCGCGTGATCGAAGCGACCGACGTGATGGCCGCCGCCATCCGATCGCTGGCCGATGCGCCCGCGACCGACGACGACTTGCTCAGCCGCAAGGCGACGGTCACCGGCGCGTTCTACCGCTCGATCGAAACGATCGACGGGATCGCCGCCACCGTCGCCGAGCATGCGCTCTACGACGTGCCGCTCACCGAGATCAACGCGTACACGCGCCGCGTGCAGGCCGTCGACGCCGAGGCGGTGCGCGCGTTCGCCGCGCACGGCCTGATCCCCGACGATTTCACCGTCCTCGTCGGCGACGCATCGAAGTTCGCCGCCGACCTCGCCCGCACGCATACCGAGCTGCGCGTGATCCCGTTCGAAGCACTCGACCTCGGCAACGTCACGCTCGAAGCGTGACCTCGGGTTAGGGGATCAGGAGCAGTTTGCCGGTGGTTTTGCGGGCCTCGAGGTCGCGGTGGGCTTGTGGGGCTTCGGCCAGCGGGTAGGTTGCGCCGATGCTGACGTGCAACTTGCCGGCGGCGATCGCGGCGAAGAGATCGCGCGCACGGCCGAGCAGGTCGTCGCGCGTGGCGATGTAGTTGACGAGCGTCGGACGGGTGAGGAACAGCGAACCGCCCGAGGCGAGCCGTGCCGGCTCGATCGCCGGTACCGGTCCGCTGGAGTTGCCGAAGAGCGCCAACAGGCCGCGCGGGCGAAGCAGGCTCAGGCTGCGTTCCCACGTCTCCTTGCCGACCGAGTCGTAGGCGACGTCGACCGCGTGCTCGCCGATGAGCCCGCGCACGGCCTCGGCGAAATCGCCGTCGGCGTAGTTGATGACGTGATCGGCGCCGTAGCTCTTCGCGAGCTCGACTTTCTCTTTGGTGCCGGCGGTGGCGATCACGGTGGCGCCGCGCGCTTTCGCCAGCTGCACGAGCGTCGAGCCGACGCCGCCGGCGGCGGCGTGCACGAGCGCGACGTGACCGGCGCGCAACGGAAACGTGTCGGTCACCAGGTAGTGCGCCGTCATGCCCTGCAGCATGATCGCGCAGGCCGTGCGATCGTCGACGCCGTCGGGAATCGACACCAGCACGCGGGCCGGTAGCGCGTTGAGCTCGGCATAGCCGCCGAGGTTGGGCGACGTCGGGTACGCGACGCGATCGCCGGGCTTGAACTCGGTGACGCCGTCTCCTACCGTCTCCACGGTGCCGGCGCCCTCCGAGCCGACGATGAACGGCAGGTCGCGCTTGTACAATCCGGTTCGCTGGTAGACGTCGATGAAGTTGACGCCGGCGGCGCTCTGCCGAACGAGCACCTCCCCGGTGCCGGGCGAGGGCGTCGGCACGTCGGCGACGGTGAGGACTTCGGGACCGCCGAGGCGGTCGATGCGGATCGCTTTCACGACCGCTGCGACCGCAAAAGCGCCGCGACGGTTTCCGGCTCGCGCGGGCGTGGTACGCTCACCAGGTGGAACGCCGAGATCTCTACGAGGACGACTTGACCGAGGAGCGCCAGCCCTCGCCCTCCGAGCGCGACGACGTCGCCGAGAGCGAGACGCTCGACCCCGACGAATCGTCGGACGACGACGAAGCCTCGGACGGCGACGACAAAGAAGGCGAGCCCGACTAGCCTGGCCCGGTCCCGGGGATCCGCGGGACGCCGGGGGCGCTGAGCGAATCGTCGGCGACGCTCGTGGTCGACGCGGTGAGCGCGTCGTCTTCGGCGTGCATCCCCATCGTCTCGTTCTGCGCTTGGGTGGTGCTGCCGGTGGCGGCCGCGCTGGCGGCGTGGAAGAGGTACGACGACGAGGTCGGATCGAGCGCGCCCGACGGTGCCGCGTCGACCATCGCCGCGAAATGCTGCAAGTCGTGCTGCAGCCGGCGTTCGAACTCGCCGCCGCCGCCGAGCGCCTCGCCGAGCTGTCCGAGAACGCCCGCCGGCGGCTGGTACGACACGTCGACCGTCAGCCGCGTGCGGTCGTCCGGCGCCGGATCGAAGCGCACGCGCCCGCTGTTGCTCAGGCCGTCGAGCGAACGCCAGCCGATCTGCCGGTCGGCGATCCACCCTTCGTTCACCGCATCCCATTCGTGCCTGCCGACGACGTCGACGACCCAATGGCTGCGCGTGTCGTCGAGGTAGGTGACCTCTTTCACGAAGGTCATGAACTTGGGATAGTCGTTGAAGTGCGAGTAGAGTTCGTAGACCTGGTGGACCGGGGCGTTGACGGTGACCGATGCGCTGTGCTCCGCCATGGGGACGTGTCTCCTGTCGTCGAGTGACGATACTCTACCCGTCCCGCCGCCCGTGAACGCGGGTACGATAGGCGAACACATGCAGCTGGGCTTCGACCTCGTCAAGGAAACGTACCAGCGCTTCGGGGCCGACAAGGCGCCGCGCCTGGCTGCCGCCATCTCGTTCTCGACGATCTTTGCGATCGCGCCGCTGTTCATCATCGTCATCGCCGTCGCCGGCTACGTCGTCGGCGTCGCGAATGGCACCGGCCACGGCCACAGCATCGTGGAAGAAAAGATGCTGGCCGCGATCCGTCAGTCGGCGGGAGCGGGAGCGGCCGACGCGGTGCGCGACATGGTGACGGCGAGCTTCGGGCGGCTGCAACAGTCGATCGTCGCGCAGGTGATCGGGTGGGTCACCTTCGTACTCGGCGCCGCCGGCGTCTTCGCTTCGCTGCAGGACGCGCTCAACACGATCTGGCACGCCGAACCGCCGAAACTACCGCTCTGGAACGCGGTGCGCGATCGGATCGCGTCGATCGGCATGCTGCTGGTGATCGGCTTCCTGCTGCTGGTGACGACCGCGATCAACGCCGCGATCGCGTACGTCTCCACCTACGTGGCGCACGCGCTGCCGTTCCCGGGTGCGGGCTGGGTATTCGGGCTCGTCAACGTGCTGATCTCGCTCGTGCTGATCGCGCTGCTGTTCGCGCTGATGTTCAAGTACTTGCCCGACACGGCGATCACGTGGCGCGACGTGTGGACGGGCGCGCTGGTGACGGCGGCAGCGTTCGTGATCGGTCAGACGATCATCGGCTTCTACCTGGGCCGGGCCGGCGTGGCCTCCGCCTACGGTGCCGCCGGCTCGCTGCTCGTGCTGCTGCTGTGGATCTATTACTCGTCGATGATCCTGCTGTTCGGCGCCGAGTTCACCCACGTCTACGCCGAACGGCGCGGCTCGCGCGCCGACGTCGTCCCGCCCAAAGCCGCATAGTCACGATCGGACGGCGCTGCCGCTTATCAGGCGGGTTCCCGACCACTTCTCGTACGGCTGCACGCGGCGAAAGATCGAGAACCAGCCGACGATCGCGAACAGGCTTCCGACCAGCGAGATGTAGCGGCCGATCGCGCGCCCGATGCCGATCCGGTCGCGGTTCGCGCCGACCACGCGCAGGTCGGCGACCATCATGCCGAAGGTTTGTCCGACCAAGCCGACGAGCAGGATCACGTAGACCGACATCGCCAGCGACAGGATCCCGTTGCCGCCGAACGAGATGTTCACGTGACCTTGCGACGCATGGCCGACCAGGGCGGCAACCCACGACGGCGTGTCGCGGTCGGCACTGAGCTCCTTGAGCGCCGCCGTCGCCGCGGGGTCCGGCGTGAACGTCCGTTGGACCGCGAGCGCCGCCGGAACGATCGCCTGGATGACCGCCAAGTCGACGACGAGGGCGGTGGCACGGCGCCAGAAGCTCGCGTAGACGGCTTCGCGCGCGTCGGCGACCGGCGCCTGGGCTGCGTTCTCGGCGAACCGCTGCGCCCACCGCGCGTACAGCGGGTCGCGCGCAAACCGGTGCAGGGCTGCGATGCGATTGGTCGAGTACGGCGTCGACGCGGTCCACTCGGCGATGCGCAGCGACGGTTCCTCGTTCAGCTCGCGCAGCTGCTCGGCGAACGCGCCGAGATCGACCTTGCGGCCGATGCTGCCGAAGGTCGAGACCGCGATGGCGCGGATGGCGGCGTCGAGCGAACCGCAGCACAACAGGCCGACGCGGTCGGCGGTGTAGTCGATGCGGCGCAGCCACGCGCCGAAGGCCAGCGCGATGACGCCGGTCTCGCGGCCGTTCGCGCTCAGCAGCGACGTGAAGCGGGTGTGGCCGGCGGCGATGTGGCCGAGCTCGCGCCCGATCAGAAACCGCAGCTCGTCTTCGCCGAAGTGCTCGACGTACTGCGCCGAGAGCACGATCGCGTACGGCTCGCCGATGCCGATCGCGACGACCGGGACGAACGGATCGTCGCGCACGAAGACGTGCGGCGTCGGCATGCGCATCCGGCGCGCGCACTCGTCGACGACTGCATAGACGTGTCCGAACTGGCCGGCGTGGACGCGCAGTCCGCCGCCCAGCAGACGCCCGCGCGCGAACGACACGTAGACCATTGCCACGACGACCAGCAGCGCGATCTCTTGCCAGGTGATCGCGTGCTGCAGCACCCAGCCCAGCACGACGACGGTGATCGGCAGCGTGAGCAGCGTCCACACGAAGGTCGACCGCTCGCCGCGGACGCGGAGCGAATCCCTGCCGGCGAACAGCGCCGTCACGATGCCTCCTACTTCAACATGAAACCGGTAGCGTGGCCTTGGCGTTCGTAGCTGAACTTCCCGTCGGTGATCCGGTAGAAGTAGCAATTCGGATCGAGCACGTCGCCGTAGGGCCCGAACTGGTAGTTGCCGGTGATCGTGTTGTAGCTGCCGCCGTTGGCCAGGGCGCGGATCATCGCCAGGCGGTTCGTCACGTTCATCCGCGTCGCCGCGTTGCGGACCAGCTGAACGGCGGCGTAGCCGAATGCCGCCACCGGCGTGATCGCGCCGTACTGGTTCTCGTAGTCGGTGAGGTACTGACGCGTGCTGGGCGCCATCGGATAGTACGGAACCGGTGCGGCGACGACGAGCCCCTCCGCTTGCTTGGCGAACTCCTTGAGGGTGATCGCGTCGAAGAAGCCCTGCGTCGCGACGAACCGTCCGGTGTAGCCCTTGGCGCGCAGCGGCGCGATGATCGGGCCCATGTCGTCGGCGTTGCCGGCCAGCACGACGCAATCGGGGGCGTGGCTGAGCACCGCGGCGGCCGCATTGTCGTAGGCCGGATTGTCGAGCGAGAACTGCGTGCCGACCGCGCCGATGTGCATCGCTCCGGCCCGCCGCAGGAATCCGGCCGCCACGTCGGGGCCGTACGGCCCGTCCTGCGAGACGACGTGCGGCGCTTTCGAGCCGGTCGAGATCGCGTAGGCGGCGACCAGACTTCCCTCGTCGGAATCCTTGGCCGGCAGTCGGAACACGTTGCGGAAACCGCGCTCGGTGATGCGGTCGTCGGTGACGGTCGGCACGATCAGCGGGATATTCGCGTTGGAATACACCTGCAGCGTCGCCAGCGTCGTCGTCGCGCTCAAGTGCCCGACCACCGCCATCGCGTCGGGCGCGCCGGTCGCGAAGTCGGCTTGGACGGTCGCTTCGGCCGCGCTGTTGTGGTCGTCATACGCGTTGTAGAGCACCAGCGACTGGTACGACGGGCGCTCGCGGTTGATCTCGTCGACCGCACCGCGCACGCCGTCGACCAGCTGTTTGCCGATCCGTCCGTCCGGGCCGCTCTGCGGGCAGACGACCGCGATGCGAAACGTCGGCGTGTAACCCGGCAGGATCTGCGCGATCTGCACGCGCCGCAGCGAGTCGCCGCCGAGCGCGGCCGCACCGGCCAGAAACTGCGCGCGGATCATCCGACCAGATACGACGCGAGGGTCGTTCCCAAGAAGCCGACCGAGAACGCCATGTTGGTGAGGAACACGCGCTCGTTGAGGACGAAGACGTCCTTGGCCAGCGCGACGAGGCGTTCTTCGTAGACGGTCACGGCCAGCGCCAACGCGACGCCGACGTAGTAGAGCCAGCTCGCGTGCGCGATGAGGCCGGCGCCCAGCAGCGACAGCGTCATCACGACGTGGAGCACGATCGGCCACAGCCGGGCGCTGGACTCGCCGAACCGCTGCGGGAACGAACGCACGTCGTGCTCGACGTCGAACGGCAGATCCATCAGCGCATAGAGGATGTCGAAGCCCGCCACCCAGACCGTCACCGCCAGAAACAGCAGCAGCGCGGGGACGGTCACCGTACCTGCGACGGCGACATACGCGCCCAGCGGCGCGCACGCGTCGACCGCGCCGAGCACGAAGTGCACCGTCCAGGTGAAGCGCTTGCAGAGCGGATAGCCGACCGCGCCGAGCGCGGCGAGCGGCAGCAGCTTCACGCACAGCGGGTTGAGCATCGCCGCGCTGAGCACCAGTAGCGCGAGGCCGGCGACGATCGCCCAGATCATGACCGCCGGCGACAACTTTCCGCTCGCGACGGCGCGCTTGGCGGTGCGCGGGTTCGCCGCGTCCATCTCCTTGTCGAAGTAGCGGTTGGCCGCCATGGCCGCGGTGCGCGCGCCGACGACCGCCAGCGTGATCCACAGCAGCTGCCACCACGCCGGCAGGCCGTGGGCCGCCATGACGGCGCCGACGTACGCGAACGGCAGCGCGAACAGCGTGTGCTCGATCCGAATGTCGCGCAGGAACAGCTTGACGTCGTTCATTCGGCCTTCGGTTCGGGTCGCGCTTTGAGGCGCTCGGAGCGCGGCGGCACGTCGTTCGGCGATGCCGGAGCGGACGCGAGGAGCCGGCTGAGCCGGTCAGGGCCTTGGCCCGACCACGCGTCGGCGGTGCCGATGCGCATCAGATCGCCGATCCCGTACTCGGCCCAGCGCGCGCTCACGCGCTCGCGCGTCTGCGCGTCCATGCGAATCTCCGGCGGCCAGTCGCGTTGATAGCCTTCGTCCGCCCGCTTGCGCGTCGCGTCGATCCCCAGTTTGTGGCCCAGCGCGAGATCGTACGAGCCGGCATGATCGAGGTCGTCGACCGGTCCCGGCATCACCACGAGGTCGCGCGACGCGTCGATGTTGTTGAGCACGTACCACACGACGCCGCGCACGTCGTGGACGTCGACGTCGTGATCGACCACCACCAGGCAACGCGTAAGCATCATCATGTGTCCCAGCCCCCACAGTGCGTTCATCACCTTCATCGCCTGACCGGGATACGATTTCTTGACCGCGACGATGGCTAGGTTGTGAAAGCCGCCTTCCACCGGCAGATTGTAGTCGGTGATCTCTGGGACGACCATTTGAAGCAGCGGGAGAAAGATGCGTTCGGTGGCCTTGCCCAGCCACGCGTCCTCCATCGGCGGCTTGCCGACGACCGTCGCACCCCAGATCGCATCGGGCCGGTGCGTGATCGCGCTGACGTGCAAGGTCGGGTAGAGGTCGGCCGCGCTGTACACGCCGGTGTGGTCGCCGAACGGACCTTCGACGCGCAGATCCTCGTTGTCGACCCAGCCTTCGATGATGAAGTCGGCGTCGGCCGGCACGTCGAGATCGACGGTCAGCGCCTTGGTGACTCTCACCGGCTTTTCGCGCAGGAAACCGGCGAACGCGAGCTCGTCGACCACCGGCGGCAGCGGCGCCGTGGCGGCATACGTCAGCGCCGGATCGCCGCCGACCGCGATCGCGACCGGGATCCGTGCGCCCCATTTGTCGGCGTGCGCACGGCCGTGCTTGTGGCGCTGCCAGTGCATCCCGGCCGTGCGCGCGTCGTAGATCTGCACGCGATACATCCCGACGTTCGGCCGCCGCGTCTGGGGATCGCGGGTGAACACGAGCGGCAGCGTGATGAACGGACCGCCGTCGAGCGGCCACGTGGTGAGCACCGGCAGCAGGCCGAGATCGGGCGGCTCCATCACGACGCGCTGCGACGGCGCGCCGCTGACGTGGCGCGGAATCGCCGACGCACCGGCCGCCGCCAGCCCCGCCAAGCGGCCGAGCTTCCCGCCGAGCGTATCCGGCAGCGCGACATCGATGGTCGCACGCAAGCGCTGCTCGACCTCGCGCAGCGATCGCGCCCCGAGCGCGAGCGCGGTGCGCCGCTCGCTGCCGAACTGGTTGGTCAGCACCGGAAACCGCGAGCCGCGCACGTTGCGGAACAGCAGCGCCGGGCCGCCTGCCTTGACGACGCGGTCGGTGATCTCCGCGACCTCGAGATACGGGTCGACCGGCACCTCGATCGTCGCCAGCTCGCCGGCATCCCGGAGCGCCCGCACGAAGGCGGCCAGCGATTCGTAGGCCATTCACCGTTGTTAGACGGCGGTCTGGGGCGGTCTTTTGTGGCCGAAAAGGCGCTGGTAAAGCAACCGAACCTCCGGTATGCTATGGCCATGACGAGATCTGGGCCGAGCGGAGCAAGGGGCCCATCTGGAGGAACGCTCGAGCACGCCCTCGCGGTTCTGCGCTTGCACGCGCCGGAGCTACAGGCGCGTGGAGTACTTCACGCATCCGTCTTTGGGTCCGTCGCACGCCGCGAGGATCGTCCGGACAGTGACCTCGATCTTGTCGTCGAGGTGCG
>Ga0302324_100009245_pt1 | contig 20659 bp, 17 predicted proteins | sample Palsa_T0_1_FD_201949 | JGI IMG/M metagenome (GOLD analysis project Ga0302324, IMG submission 201949) | Peat permafrost microbial communities from Stordalen Mire near Abisko, Sweden - Palsa_T0_1 | ecosystem: Environmental > Terrestrial > Soil > Palsa > Peat permafrost | place: Sweden: Abisko...
AGACCGGCACGCTGACGCCGTTGCCCGCCAACCACCTCAACAATCTGCTTGCCTCCTCTCCGGACGATTTTTTCCTGACCTCGGTCTGGATGTCGGGATATGGGCTGGCTTCGAACAACAGTGGCGACATCTACTTTGTCACCGGCAATTCCGACTACAGCGGGACAACCTACAACAAGAAGACGAACCTCTCCGAAAGCGTGGTTGCACTCTCATCGGACCTGACGAAGGTGAAGAGCTATTTTTCTCCGGCCAATCTCCGCCAGCTCGAGCAGGAGGACGGCGATTTTGGTTCGGGAGGGCTTACCCTGCTGCCGCCTCAACAGGGCTCGGTGCGTGATCTCGCGGTTGCTGCCGGAAAAGACGGAAATCTCTACCTGTTGAACGCAAAGGCTCTCGGCGAGCGAAACAACTACCTGAACGTCCAGCAGATCGGTGCGTGTTGGTGCGGCCAGTCCTATTTTGAGGGCTCCGACGGCGTCGGCCGGGTTGTGGCCAGTGGCGGTGGCAACGTCAACATCTACGGTGTGCAGACCCAGCAGAACGGAAATCCTTCGCTCTCCTGGCAGGCAGGCTCCGCCGCGGTTCCCAACGGCCAGTTCCCCGGATTTTTCACCTCGATATCGTCGAACGGCAAGCAACCGGACACCGCGGTGATCTGGGCCGTCAGCCGCCCTACCGACAGCGATCCGGCCGACATCTATCTTTATGCCTTCGATCAAAGCGGAAACACGCTGTATTCCGGCCTCGCCGGGACCTGGCCCAATGTCGGCGGCGATTCCAACACGGTGCCCACGGTGGCCGGCGGCAAGGTCTATGTCGCAAGCTTTCAGACGCTCGCGATTTTTGGCCTGGGCGCCAATGAGCATGTGAAGCTTCCCGCGACCAGGGTCGTGGACATGCGCGTTGCCCTCGCACCGGGAGAGCATGAGATCCATGGCCTGGTCCGCGCCATGAACGGCAATCTGATCACGGTCGCCAGACGCGACGGCACCCTCGTCAGAATCGATTCGACGCTGGCCGAGAAAAATTCCCATATGGCCGAAGCATCGGTCGGCAACGGGTTGCTGGCGCGCGGAACCTTCGACGGCACGGGCATTCTCCGCGCCAATACGATCCTGCACGCCTTCAAGAACCCCGCCATGTGGAAGGCAGACCGGTAAGCCGCATTTTCGGGCCCGGAGGTTCGCAGCACCCGATCGGGCTTCGAACCTCCGCGCATCGGCATACAGGGCCTAAAGCAGCACACGACCGCGCCGCGTGACAGCGACTCCGCAATCCGCATAATCGGAGATTCGCGAATCAGAGGCGCCCGGCTTCATGGCCCAGACGAAAGCCGCCTTCGGGCTTTTCGATTCCGTGGGCCACGGCACGACGAGAAGACTGGGAGCGCTTCTCGGCAATGTTCGTGTCGTAGTCATCGCCTCCGTTGTCCTGATCTGCGGCAGCTTTGCGAGTGCGGCAATCATCCAGATGCGGCTTGATCGCGAGCAGGCGCTGGCGCAGGCCGCGACGTTCGACATTCAGCGCGCCAGGAGCCTGGCGGCGGAATTGTCGTCTGCACTCGACCGTTTTGCCGCAATCGGGCAGGGATTTGCCGAAGCGTCGCTCGATGCAGAATCCGCGGCCGCGCTGGCCGAGGCCGGCGGCGCCGCGATGCGCAATGTCGCCGTGCTCGATGCGGGCGGTCATTTGATATCCGAAATGAAAAGCGCGCCGCACGGGCTTTTGCCGCTTTCTCCCGCTATCCTCGCACAGGCGCGGGCGCGCGCCTTTATCGGGCCCTCCGCCGACGGCCGCAGCCTCGTCATGGCTCTTCCCGCGGGCGGTCGCATCGTGGCGATCGAAGTCGATCCGCATGCTTTTCTTTCGTCGATGCCCGATGCGCTGATCGCATTTCCGTCCGGCAGGCTGCTCGCGCTCGGCAACAACTGGAACGATGTGCCGGATGTGGCCGCGATCGCCCTCAACGATGAATCCACTGCAGCGAGACTCGTGGAATTTCCGAAAGACGCGCGGCTGGTTTCCCTGGCAAAGCTGTCCGGCTGGCCGCTCGTCGCCGGCAGCTCCGTGGATGTGGGCCGCGCGCTCGACGCGTGGTACGGCACACTGCCGCTCTTCCTGTTTATCGTCATCGGGCCCGCGCTTGCGGGAGCAGCGCTCGCGGCCCTGTTCGTGCACGAATTCGAACGGCGCTTGCGCGCGGCGAAAGCCGTGCGAGCCCTTCGCTCCACGCGTCCCGAGGAAGCCCGGCTTCTCGTCCGGCTCGCGGACGCGGAGCGTCGCGCCATTCACGCCGAGCGCGCCAAAGCCGAGTTCATGGCGCATATGAGCCACGAGCTCAGAACGCCCCTGAACGCCATCATCGGCTTTGCGGAGGTGATCGAAACAAGCCTGTTCGGCGCCACCGGTCATCCGAAATATGTCGAATATGCGCGCGACATCGGCCGCGCCGGCCGTCAGCTGCATGGACGCGTGGGCGAGATCCTCGATTTCGTCGACCTGGATGCGCGCAAGAACGCGATCATACCGGCGTCCGAGGATATCTCCCTCCTCGCGCGCGAATGCCTGGGAGCGATCCTGCCCGATGCGCGTCATCGCGGCGTACAGCTCCTTGCAGCGTTGCCGAACAATGCGCGCGCGCTCGCCGATGCGTCCGCGGTGCGGCGCATCTTCGCAAGCGTGCTTGCCAATGCCGTGCAGTTCACGCCGAAGGGGGGCGAGGTGCGCATGGCGGTAAAGCGCGAAAAGGACTTCGTCGTCGTGACCGTCCGCGACTCGGGCCTCGGCTTCTCCGCCGCGGAGAAGGACATGGCCGGCGAGGCGTTCCGCCGTTTCAACAGGCCGGGACACTCGACCGGTCTCGGGCTCGGCCTTGCAGTGGCGACCACGCTGGCGCGCCACATGGGCGGCACATTGCGCATATCCAGCGCCCAAGGAGAGGGAACGACGGTCGAATTGCGGCTGCCGGCAGACGCGGCGCGCGCGTGAGATGCAGGGCCGGCTATGCGCCGGACGCGTCGCTACAAATACCAGTCATATTCCGCCGCCGTGATGACGCGGCGCAGGCGATGGGCTTCGATGCGCTTGGTCTCGCCATAGAGCGCGAGCGTCTCTTCGCCCAGATAGGCCTTCAGCGCCGTTGCCTGGCCGAGCTTTGAGAGCGCGTCGTCGATCGTGAAGGCGAGCGCGGAATCCGGTTCGCGCGAGACATTGCCGATCGCGGGCAGCCCGGGATCGAGCTTGAGAGTAAGTCCGTGGTGGACGCCGGCAAGAACGCCCGCGAGCGCGAGGTAGGGATTGGCGTCCGCGCCCGAAACGCGATGCTCGACTCGCCTAGCCTCACCCGGCCCGGCGGGAATGCGCAGGCCGGCCGAGCGGTTGTTGAATCCCCAGCGGCGGTTGACGGGCGCGAACATGTCTGGCTGGAACCGGCGATAGGAATTCAGATTGGGCGCGAACAGCGCCATCGATTCGGGCATCAGGGCCTGCAGGCCGGCCACTGCATGGCGCAACTGCTCGGAGCCTTCCGCCGTGCCGTCGTCGAAAATGTTGCGGCCGGTTTCGTCGACGACGCTTAGATGGATGTGCAAGCCGCTGCCGACGCGATCGCCGTAAGGCTTGGCCATGAATGTCGCTTCGAACCCTTGCGCAAGCGCGGCCGCCTTCACGATCTGCTTGAGGAAGATCGCATGATCGGCCGCTTTCACGGCCTCAGTCTGATGTCTGAGATTGGCTTCGAACTGGCCCGGCGCATATTCCTTGCTGGTGGCGCTGAGTGGAACACCCTGACCCTTCGCCGCCGCTGCAAGCGCATCGAGAAACGCTGCGTAACGGTCGAGGTCGTCGATTCCGAAGACCGATACGCCGCGCTCGCGCGTGCCGTTGCGCGGACAATGCGGCGGCTGCGGAGCGCCGTCCGCATTTCTCTTGCGGTCGATGAGGTAGAACTCGAGCTCGAGCGCGGTCACAGGCTTGAGCTTGAGCTCCGCGAACAGCTCGATGACGCGATCCAGTGCGGCGCGCGGCTCAGCCGGATCGGCCGATCCGTCATCGTTGCGCAGCGTCATCAGAACCTGCGCGCGCGGCGCGCCCGCGCCGCAGACGCGCGAAAGCGTTCCCGGAATGGGCCATGCGGTGCCGTCGGGATCGCCGTCGCTGACGCCGCGGCCGAACGGATTTGTCATCTCCCCATGCGCATCCATCAGATAGATGGATTTCGGAATCTGCATGCCGGATTCGAACAGCCTGGCTCCTTCGCCGAACGGCAGGCGCTTGCCGCGCAAGGTGCCGCAGATGTCGGCGAACACCGCGTCGATGTACTGAAAATCGGTGCCGCGCAGCGCGTCGAATTCCGCACGCGCCTCTGCAACGAAGGCGGGCGGCGCGAATTGCGGAACGGCAGTGGGCTTGTTCATGACAAGGCTCTTGATGCGCAGGGAACCTGCAGGCCGATGATAGGCCGGGCAACGCCAAACGCAATTCGGCTTATGCGCGCAAGGCCTCCGTCAGAGCCCTGATCAACGCCGCCCGGTCCGAAGCCGAAGTTGCCGGAAAACGCTGGAAATCCTCGCCCAGGCGCATATCCGCGAACAACTCCGGCCCATGCTCATGAAAATGCAGAAAGGCGCGTCCGGACCGATAGAAAACGCCGCGTGAGCGCTCCTTGAGAGCCTCAATCTTGCGGAGCCGGGCGAGCAGCGGCTCCGCCCGGTCCAAAGCTTCGGGCCCGGCATGCTTCATCCGCCGAGGGAATCAGGTTGGCGCAGAAAGGGCAAGTCCACGACGGTTGCCCGGACCACGCGGAGCTCGGGCCGGTAAAGACCGGGGGGCAGCGTTAACGTGAGCTGCGTGCCGGTTTTTGCCGCGTTTTCCGCGATCTCGGCAAGCGCGATGGCGCGGCGCAGGCAGGGCGAATAGTGAGAGCTCAGCGTATGTCCCACCACATTCCCGGCCATGCTCAGGGGCGTGTGCGGCGCGGCGTGCTCGGAGTCGATCTCCACGCCCGCCAGTCGATGCGTTGGCTGTTTTGCCGCCTTCAGGAAATCCTGCCGGCCATTGAAAGCGAGGTGTTCCGGGTCGATGAGCGAATCGAGTCCGAGCCGTCGCGGCGAAGGCTCGGCTGCGCTGCCATCGGTTGCGGGAACATAGTCGCGATAGGGCCGTGGAATTCCCGCTTCGACGTCGAGCACATCCATCGCCGCGGCGCCGACCGGCGCGATCGCGAATGCGGCGCCGGCTTTCATGATGCGGTCCCACACGATGATCGCGTCGTCCGCCTCGCACCACACCTCATATCCGCCATGCTCGCCGAACCGCGAAAGAATGATCTCTAGTCCGCGCCATGACGCTTTCCGGAAGGTCAGTGGCTCCAGCTTCGCGTCGATACCCGCTTCATCGAGAATTGCCCTTGCGTGGGGGCCTACGAGTGCCAGACCGTTCCGTTCAGCGGACATGTCACGCAGGTCAACGTCAAAGAGCGAAGCCGCCGCAGCGATCCACGCGAAATCTGGAGACTGGGACAGAAGCCAGAAGGAGTCCCGGCCAAATCTGGCGACCGCAGCCGCGCCGCGCACGCCGCCGCCGTCCGCAAGCCAGAGCGCCTTGAATGCGGTGCCGGGAGACAGCGCGGCCACGTCGCGGGTCAGCAAGCGCTGCAGGAGCGCGAGCGCCCGCGGCCCTTCCAGTATCAACTGCCAGAGCGCTCCCAGATCGACAAGCCCGGCGCGCGAGCGCGCCGCAAGCGCCTCTTCACCGGTGTCCGTGTAGACCGCCGCCAGAGTGACGTCATTGCGCGTGACCCATGCGTTCGACCGATTGCACGCGGCGGTGCGGGCGTGAAAGGCTGATGCGCGAAGCGTTTCCTTCATCGTGATCCTGCCGCAGCGATCGCAAGCGTCGCGGCAATCCGCCCCGGCCGCCCGGAGACGGCGGGCGCAACGTCCGCGTCTGCTCCGCACAGATAGAGTCCCCCGATCGCCGTCTCCACGCGCGCGGGCCAATCCGCCATCATGCGTGAAACATCGACCGTGTCGGGCTCCGCGCCATAGCGGGAGTGAAGAACGTCCGGCGTCAACACGTCGATCGCCACGACATGGTCGACCAGGCCCGGAATTCGACTGTTCAGTCTCGAAACCACCTTCGCGGCGAATGCCGTCTTCGATGCCTCCCAGCCCCCCGCGACGTCGCGCGGCACGGGTCGCACGAGCACGCTTGCAATGTGCCGTCCCTTCGATCCGAGCGAGGGATCGGCAATCGTTGGAAACGTCACTTCCATCAGGAGATCGTCCGGTATGCGCCCCGCGCGGGCGTCCGCGTGGGCAGCGCTGTAGTTCTCCAGCCGCTCCGCCAGAATGAGCCGGCCCTTGAGCAAGCCCGAGAGGCTGGCGCCATCAGGGATCGTGTCGAGCGCCAATAAGACCTTCGCCGCCGCGATTTCCGGCGCATCGCCTGCCGCGCTCTGTTCGGCCAATCCAAGCCCGGCTCCGCGTGCAAGCTCCACCAGCGTCGTGCGACGCGAAAGGCTCGAGAGAACGAGCGGGGCCGTCACCAGGTCGCCTGTATGAAGACGTGCGCCGCAGTTACGGTCGCCGTCGATAACCAGCTCGGCGACGCCGCAGCTCGTTCGGATTTCGACTGCCGCGGCTTCGCAGGCTTTGGCCAGCGCCAGGGAAAGAGCCCCAGGGCCACCGGCGGGAAACGCTACGGACGCCTGCAAGCCGCACATCTCCTGTGCCGCGCGCCAGGCCAGAAGAAGCGCTGAGCCCGCGTCGAGCGGCGACAATGCCGAGGCATCGAACGCAAGAAGCGCCTTCAATGGGTCCGATTCGAACCATGAATCGAGCCATGCGCCTGTGCCCGTTCGGGCGATTTGCTCGATGAGGCGATTTGGAGCGGGTTTTCCGCCCGCTTCCCACCACAGCGCGCGCATCGAGCGGCCCAGCGCGAACAACGCGCTGTGGTAGCGCGGCCACGCTTCCGCGTCGGCCTTCGAGCAGGCGGCGATGTTGCGTGCGGCCGCCCGAATGTCGCGCGGAAGAACAAGGTGATGGGTTGCATCTTTCAGGAGAGCGATCGTCGCATCGCGCAGCGCGAATTTCAGCCCGTAACGTGTCAGCCTCAGCTCCGAAGTGACGCGCGGATCGAGCGCGTAAAGTGTATGGGCGACCATAGGGGCCAGACCGCCGTCGCCCAGATCCGCTGTCTCGCAAAGGCCGCCCAGGGTTTCTCGGGCCTCGACGAGCAATGTGCGTTTTCCGCCTCTTGCGAGGTAGGCCGCAGCCGTCAGTCCGTTGACGCCGCCGCCGATCACCAGCGCGTCATAGGTGTCGGGGGTTTTCATCGCTCCGGCGCCAGGTTGAAGTCGGCCATGACCGCCTCGGCCGCGAGAACGCCCGCAGCGCAGGTCGCGATCGGCCCTAACGGTGAGGATGGACCGGCAAGATAAAGGCCGCGAATGGCGGTGCGCGGCGCGCCAGGATCGGCCCAGGGTCTGAGATCGAGCATTTGATCCGCCGCGATTTCTCCCCCCCACACATCGCCCTCGGTCGCACCGAGCGCATCATCCATGTCGTTGGGCGTGATCACCTCGGCCGCGATCACCAGACCGGTTACGCCCGGGAATACGAGCTCTGCCGCAGCGATCGCGCGATCGCGCAGGATGTCGCGCTTCTCTTTGGTCCAGGCGCCGTCGAAAAGACGAAACGGCACTGCGCCGATGGTCGCCGTCATCACCGCGGATCCAGGCGGTGCAAGACTGGGGTCCGCCGCCGATACAATGCGAAGCGTGACCGGCAGTTCGCCTGCGATACCGCCCGAACGCCAGGCGAGATTGGCTTCGGCGAATTGGGAAAAAGCGGGCGCAGCATGGATGGGTCCGCGCAGCAACTCCGGCTCCGTAAATGCCGGCGGGCTCTTCAGCGCGAACAGCACGCGTGCGGCCGCGCCCGCCATGCGGAATGCGCCGACGCGGGCGATCAGTTTCCTCGGCAGTGCCTGCCACGGGAACAGCGACAGGAACGTGCGCTTCAGGTCGAGCGTCGAAATCGCGTTTCTCGTTTCGAGTTCGCTGCCGTCGACGAGCGCAACGCCTGCGATGCGGCCATTGTCGAGCCTGAGATCGCTGGCATCCAGGCCGAAACGAATCTCGGCGCCAGCGTCTTCGGCGCCGCGAACAAGTGCGTCGGCAAGACGCCCAAGACCACCCATGACGACGCCCGAGTGACCCGAGCCGGGAGCCAATGCGTGAAGGCCGCTGCCGCGCAGGAACGGATCCGCAGAGCGGCCGCAGAGGGCAAGGGCGGCAAGATGTGCCGCCGCGTCTTCGTCGGCGAGCGCGTTTGCCAGAAGCGCATGCAGCGAGCGCGCCGTCCATGGCTCGCCCGGCCACGGCTCTGCGGGTTGCCGCCGCGCGGGAGAAAACATACCGCCCTGTGACCGCCCTGCCTGCTTCCGGACGCGCGCGACGATATCGGCGCGCACGCCGGCGAATGCATCGAGAAGAGAGGCTGCCGGTGAAGACCCGGATTCGCTGACGAGGTGATGCCGGTTCGGCCACACGGCAAGCGAGCTGGGCGCCGGCGCGAAAATTGCGCCGCGACGCGCAAGATCGAGCGCCCAGTGAATGCGCGGCGGGACGGCCGCGATTTCGTCCGCATAAGGCGAGGCGCGAAAGCCGGGGTGGAATTCGAGCGTGGACAACAGTCCGCCCGGGTGGTCGCCGCGCTCGATGACGACGGTTTTCAGTCCTTTGCGCGCAAGCATGATTGCGGCGGCCAGTCCGTCCGCGCCTGCACCGATGATCGCCGCGTCGTAGCGCACCCGTCATTCCTGCCCTTGGCCGAAGTGAGTGATGAGCCATAGCGTTGCCGCTGGCAATGACCGCCAATTTTCACCGTGAATGGATAACGGCGCAAAGAAAAAGGGCGGAAACGGCATGGCCGGTCCCGCCCCAATCGTGCGAGGTGAAGCGGCGCGCCTAGAGCACGCCGCGTTTATGTTCGCCGATGACGATGCGGCCCGGATTGAAGGCCGCCTTAAGCACGGAAAGCGCCTTTCGCGGTTCTGCGTCGCCGCACATGAACACATCGAAGGCCGCATAGCCGCGTTCAGGCCATGTATGCACGCTGATATGACTTTCGGAGAGCACGGCCACTCCAGATATGCCGCCGCCTTCCGAAAATGTGTGCAGATGTATGTGCAGGAGCGTCGCTCCCGCGGCATGCACCGCGTCGACCAGCGCCTGTTCAATCCGATCGCGGTCGTCGAGAAACTCGGCGTCCCATAGATCGATGATCAGGTGACTGCCCGCATAGGTCAGCCCATTTCTTGTGATGAAGTGATCCTTGCGGTCCTCATCCCCAGGGGGAATAGGAACCGGGACGGTCCTCGCCGGAGCACGCGCCTTCATTGGCCGTGTTCCATTGATCGCCGCCACGAGTTCAAGTCGAGCCATCCTGGCACCTACCCTCTCAGAGCGTTGACACCTGTGGTGCACCTCACCTCGCGGATCGGGGCACCGCTAAGAAGAAAGCGGCGGGAGGAGGGGGAAACCCTCCGCCGCGCCGCCTAGCTCCGTTGCCGGAACAGCTCGGAATATAGGGCTGTTGTCCCCCCACGCAAGAAATTTTGTCATGCAAACGTAATTTTTTTCCGACAACGGCCCTCAGCGACACACTCTGCGACGCGCTCGTTGCAGCGCAACGCGCGTGCGCACACAAGCGCGTGTGGACAGCACTGCCTCCCGGCCCTATATCGGCGCGCCTTTTTGTTAACGCCGAAGGAGCACGCGCGATGTCGAATATTTTCACCGAACGCCTTCACAAAGGCTACGCCCAGCAAATCGAGCTCGCCGGAAAGCCGCTCGTCGAAGAAAAGAGCCAGTTCCAGAAGATCAGGATCTTCGACTCGGAGGCGAACGGCCGCGTTCTGGTGCTCGACGACATCGTCCAGATCACGACGCGAGACGAGTCGGCCTATGCCGAGATGCTCACCCACCTGCCTCTGCTCGAGCACGGCCACGCCGAGCGTGTGATGATCGTGGGCGGCGGCGATCTCTCCATCGCCGACGAAGCCTTGAAGCATAAATCGGTAAAGGAAGTGGTGCTCGTCGACATCGACGGGCGCGTGTTGGAGCTCTGCCGCGAGCATTTTCCCGAGATCAACGCCAAGGCGTTCAAGGACAAGCGGCTCAAGATCGAGATTGCAGACGCGTTCGAGTATCTGGGACGGCCGGAGAGCAAGGGACGCTTCGACCTCATTATCGCCGACCGCCCGGATCCCGTGGGCCCGGGAAAGGCGCTGTTCGGTGAGACGTTCTACGATCGCGTGAAGGCGGCGCTCAGGGCCGGGGGTTTCGCGACGTTTCAGACCGGTGTGCCGTTCTACCAGCCCTGGGAGATCACCGAGGCGTTGAACGAGCTTTCAGAATTCTTCCCGCGCAGCGGTCTCTATCTGACGGTGGTGCCCACCTATATCGGCGGGTTCATGGCGCTGTCATGGGCCGGCAAGGGCAAGCGTCTCGGCACGCCGCAGGGCATCGCCCGCGCCCGCGCCGCGTTCCGGCGCCTCAAGCTGAAGACCGATTATTACAATCCCGAAATCCACGCAGCCGCCTTCGCGCTTCCGGAATGGATCAAGCGCCTCGTGCCATAGAGCGACCTACTTGCTGGCGACTTTGGCGTCCCCGGTCTGCCAGCCGCCGCCGAGCGCCTTGTAGAGCGCGACGAGATCGGTCGACACCGCGCCGGTGCTGTCGGCGAGCGACAATTGCGTCGCCAGAAGCGTGCGCTGCGCATCGAGGACATCGAGGAAGGTCGTCAGCCCGTCGCGATAGCGCCGTTCGGCGAGCGCGAGCGCGCGACGATTTTCCCCAACTGTCGCTTCCAGGGCCTGGCGGTGCTGCTGCTCGGTCGAATAGGTGACGAGCGCGTTCTCGACGTCGTGGACCGCGCCGAGGACGGTTTTGGCGTAATCGACCGCGGCCTGTTTCTGTTCGGCTTCCTGCAGCTTCACCGTCGCGTGGAGCTTGCCGCCCTCGAAGATCGGAATCGTGATGGTCGGGCCGATCGCGTAGAACGCCGCGGCCCAGGAGGCGAGGTCGATGGGGCGTGCCGCCTGCAGACCGAAAGGAGCGGAGAAGCTTACGCTCGGATAGAGATTCGCGACGGCGACACCGACCTGTGCCGTCGCGGCGTGGAGCTGTGCTTCCGCAGCGCGGATGTCCGGGCGCCGGCGGGCAAGATCGCCGGGAAGACCGATCGGCACCTCGGGCGGCACGGGCGGAACCGCGCGCGCGGTCTCAAGCTCGGGTTTGAGCGCGCCGGGCTCGAGCGCGAGCAGCAGGCTCAGCTGGTTGATGTCGCTGTCGATCTCGCGCTGAAGCAGCGGCAGCTGCGATTGCGTCGAGGTCACTTGCGCGGCCGCATTGTCGACATCGAGATCATTGCCGAGCAGCGCCTTGCGGCGGTCGCGCGTCAGCGCAAGCGTTTCGCGCTGCGTCCTCAGATTTTCATTGGTGATCGAAAGCTTCAGCTGCGCGCCGCGGAGATCCATATAGGTGCGCCCAACCTCACCCTCGAGCGAGACCAGCGCATCATGCTTCTGCTCGACCGCGGCTTCCGTGCTGGCGCTCGCGGACTCCTCCGATCGCTTCACGCCGCCGAACAGGTCCGGCTCCCAGGAGGCGTCGAAGCCCACCTGATATTGGTCATATGGGTTGGGATAGGCCGGGATGGAAAATCCCGGAGGTCCTTTCAGGCTGCCCAGCGCGCCGAACAGCGAACCCTGCGCAGTCTTGGTGCTGAACCGTGTATTGGCATAGGACGCATTGCCGCTCACGGTCGGCAATTCGGCTGCAGAGGTGATGCGCTCCTGGATGCGCGCTTCCGCGATGCGCAGCGCCGCGTCCTTCAGGTCGAGATTGGAGGCGCTCGCCCGCTCGACGAGGGAGGTGAGCTCGGCGTCGTGAAAGCTCTGCCACCAGGCGTCATTCGCAGGCGGGACGGGAATCGCGACGCTGCCGCCCTTCGACCGCAGTGCGGTATCGGTCCAGCCTGGCGGCGTATCGGCTTTCGGCGAAAGGAAATCGGGACCAACCGTGCAGCCGGACAAGAAGGGAAAACTCACCACGGAGACACGGAGAACACGGAGAAGCGGTCTGGTCGCGGTGCTTTTCTTGGCGGCCTCTGTGTCTCCGTGGAGAATTTTTTTTGTTGCCATCTCACTGCACCCTGTTGCGGAACATCCAGGTCGCCGCACTGAGCGTAAATGTGGCGATCAGGGCCATCGGCCAGAGATAGGGAAGCAGCCGTCCGATGCCGATGCCTTCGAGATAGACCCGCTGGGTGATGGTGATCGCATAGCGCAGCGGGTTTATCAGCGTGAAGTACTGGAACACTTCGGGCATGTTGGCGATGGGCGTCGTCAGGCCCGACAGGAGCGCAAAGGGCATGATCAGGACGAAGGCATAGAGCATCGCCTGCTGCATCGTCCGCGAGATAGACGAAACAAAAAGTCCGATGCCGACTGCGGCCAATACGAACAGGATCAGCCCGGGATAGAGCGTCAACAATGATCCCTGAAAGGGGATCCGGAACCACAGCTCTGCCACCAGCAGTATCGTGGTAGCCTGCACGAGGCCGATCAGCATCGCGGGCAGGGCTTTGCCGATCATGATCTCGAAGGGCCTGAGCGGCGTGACAAGCAGCTGATCGAAGGTTCCCTGCTCGCGCTCGCGGGCGACCGACATCGCGGCGAACATCATCGTCTGGATGAGCGTGATCGTGCCGATGAGGCTCGGGATCATGGTCCAGCGCGTCTCGAGCCAGGGATTGTACCACGAGCGCATGGTTACCCGTATGGGCGGAGCGGAAAGCCCGTGGTCGCTCTGCCAGTCGGCATTGAAGCCGTCGACGATGGCCCCGACATAACCTGTCGCGATGGCCGCCGTGTTCGAATTGCGTCCGTCCGCGATCAGCTCGACATCGGCCTGTTTGCCGAGGAGAAGGTTGCGCTCGAAATCCTGGCCGAAATGGATGACAAGCAGGGCCGATTTGTCGTTGATGACATTGGCGATGTCTTCTGCGCGCACGAGATTGGCGACACGGTGGAAGACGCCCGTACCGTCCATCCGTCCGACCAGCTCCCGCGAGGCGGCGCTGTGGTCCTGGTCGAGCACCGCATAGGGCACGTTGTTCAGGTCATAGGTCGCGGCATAGCCGAAGATGAGGCACTGCAGGATGGGCGGGAGAAGGAAGCTGTAGCGGCTGCGCGGGTCCTTCAGAATGCCAAGCAGCTCCTTGCGGACGAGGGCGGCGATTCGGGAAAGACTTGCCCACATCGTCCGCCTCACGCGATCTTCTTGCGCGTGGCGCGCACGCTCGAAACGAGCAGGACGACGACCATGGCCGCGAGCACGGCGGCGTTCGGCAGGATGATGCTCCAGATGTCGCCGGCGAGGAACACCGTCTGCATGATCGAGACGAAATAGCGCGCCGGAAACGCCGAGGCGATCACATAGACCGCCGTCGGCACGCTTCTGAGATCGAAGATGAATCCGGAGAGCATCAGCGCGGGCAGATAGGTGACGAGCATCGTCAGCTGGCTTGCGATCAGCTGGCTCTTCACGGCCGATGAGATGAGGAGGCCGACGCCGAGCGCGACGAGCAGATACAGCATGGACGAGCCGGCGAGCACGATGAGCGAGCCGCGCAAGGGGACGCCGAAAAGAAAGCGTGCCGCCAGAATGACGAAGGCGAGCCCAAGCATCCCCATGGCGAAATAGGGCAGGGTCTTGCCGAGCAGGATCTCGCTCGCGTGCACCGGCGTGACGAAGAGCGCTTCGAGCGTCCCGCGCTCCCATTCGCGTGCCATCACCATGGTGGTGAGAAAGGCGCCGATCAGCGTCATCACCATCACGATCAGGCCCGGCACGAGGTAATAATGGCTGTCGTTGGCTTCATTGAACCACAGACGGCTGACGACATTGACGGGGCCGCCTGCGACGCTCTGGCCGCCCTCCACCTGATGCGCCGCCCATTCCGCCACCGCGCCTTGCGCATAGGCTTCTATCGTGCGGGCGCGATTGGCGTCGCCGCCATAGACGACGATCTGGATCGCCGCATTGCCGGCCGCGAGCTGGCGCGCGAAATCGGGCCTCAGCCTGACGATGCCGTCCACCTTGCGCTCGAGCATCAGCTCCTCGGCCTCAACCATCGAGGTGATGATCGTCGCGCTGAAATAGGGCGAGAGGCGAAAGCCCGCCGCCAGCTCGCTCGCTGCGGGCGAGGGATTTTCGAGCACCACCGCCACGGGAACATTCTTCACGTCCAGCGACAGCGCGTAGCCGAACAGCAGGATCAGCAACAGCGGCATCGCGACGCCGATGATCATGCTGGAGGGATCACGGATGATCTGGAAGCTCTCCTTGCGCACGAGCGCGATCACCCGTCTTGCGCTCGCCTGGACACCGTCCATCACGCGGCTCCTTTCGCGGCGTGCTGCGCCTTGTCGCGCGATTTCTCCACGATGGCGATGAAGGCGTCTTCCATCGTCGGCTCATGACCGTCGTTTCGCTGGCCGAGCTTGCGGATGCCGGAAGGCCGTCCCTGCGCGAGGATGCGTCCCTGGTCGAGGATGACCACGCGATCGCAATATTCGGCTTCTTCCATGAAATGCGTGGTGATCACGACCGTGGCGCCGGCCTCCGCGAGGGCCGTGATGCGGCGCCAGAATTCGCGGCGCGCCAGCGGATCGGCGCCGCTGGTGGGCTCGTCGAGGAACAGTGTCTCCGGCTCGTGCAACAGCGCTGCCGCCATGGCGAGCCGCTGCTTGAAGCCGCCGGGAAGCTGCGCGCTGGGCAGATCGCGCAACGGCTCCAGCTCGAACTGCTCGAGCGCCCATGCGATGCGGGCGCGCCGCCGCTCTCGCGGGAGTCCGTAAGCGCTCGCAAAGAACTCGAGGTTTTCGGTGACAGAAAGTTCGCCATAGAGCGAGAATTTCTGCGCCACATAGCCGATATGCGCGCGCGCCGAAGCCCGCGCGGTCCGCAGATCGAGCCCGGCGACGCGCAGCGCGCCGCTCGTTACCGGCAGAAGGCCGCACAGCATGCGAAACGTCGTCGTCTTGCCTGCGCCGTTGGGGCCGAGCAGCCCGAACACCTCGCCGCGCTTCACGTCGAAGCTGATGTGGTCGACGGCCGTGAAATTGCCGAACATGCGCACCAGATCGCGCACTTCGACCACGGCGTCGCCTCCGTCGGCATGCGACTGCGGCTCGAAGCTCGGCATCGCGGCGGCCTTCCTGCGGTCCTGTTCGCGCAGGATCATCATGAACCCGTCTTCGAAGCGCGGCGCGACAGCGGTCGCCTGGCCATCCTTGAGATAAGGCGTCGTGCCGGTTTGTCCGTCGCGGCGCACGAAGCGCACGCGACCCCCATCGGGCACCGCATCGACGATGCCGTCCTCGTCGAGCAGGCGCGCCTGCAATCCGCGCGGGGATTGCCCTTCCGGCGGATCGACCGTGAAGACATGACCCAGCGCAAGCCTGCTCACGTCGCCGGGCGGGCCTTGCGCGAGCACTTTTCCCTCGTGCATCACCACGACATGGCCGCAGCGTTCCGCCTCGTCGAGATACGAGGTCGCGATGAGAAGCGTCGTCTGTTCGTCGTGCACGAGCTGGAAAATGATCTGCCACAATTCGTGGCGCGAGAGCGGATCGACCCCGGCGGTGGGCTCGTCGAGCAGCAGGAGCTCGGGCGCGCGCACGAGCGCGCAGGCGAGACCCAGCTTCTGCTTCATCCCGCCGGAAAGATTGCCCGCAAGCCGCCGCGTGAAGGCGCCGAGCGCGGTCATCTCCATCAGGCGCGGATAGCGTTCCGCGCGCTCGCGTTTGCCGACGCCATGGAGGTCCGCATAAAGGTCGACGTTTTCCCGCACCGTCAGATCGTCGTAGAGACCGAAGCGCTGCGGCATGTAGCCGACGCGATCCTGGATCTGCTGCGCTTCCCGCACGCAGTCGAACCCGAGCACCGCGAGCGTGCCTGCGTTGGGCGTGATGAGGCCGCAGGCCGTGCGGATGAGGGTCGTCTTGCCCGCGCCGTCGGGGCCAACGAGAGCGGTGAGCGTGCCGCGTTCGGCCCGGAACGAGACATCGTCGAGCGCGTGGACGATCTCGCCGGTATTGCGCTTGAAGTCGCGCTTCAGACCGCGCCCGTCGAGCACAAGCGGCGCTGGCTTCCCGCTTTCGCTCACGAGCGCACACCCGGCGGGGGCGCCTTCGACAATGCGATGTGCACCGTGGCCGGCATGCCCAGGCGCAACACGTCGGACGGATCTCGCACGAAGACGCGCACCTCGTAGACGAGGCTCGTGCGCAGATCCGTTGTCTCGATATTCTTCGGCGTGAATTCCGCGACCGAGGACACGAATCCGACCCAGGCGGGAAATGTGCGTCCGGGAAAAGCGTCCACGCTCACGCCCGCACGCATGCCGGGATGCACCTTGCCGAGATCGGGCTCCGCCACATAGACGCGCACCCATTTGGGATCGGTGACGGCCAGCGTGAAAACGGCGCGGGCGGGCGAGGCCATTTCGCCGGGCTCCATCACGCGACTCCTGACGGTCGCGTCGGCGGGCGCATAGAGTTCGGCGTCGCTCAGCTGCTGGCGGATGAGGGCGAGCTGTGCTGCGTCGGAATCTTCATGCGCGGCGGCGGAATCCATCGTCGCCTTGGCGGTGTCGAAATCCTGCCGGCTGACGGCGCGTCCGCCCGACGAGCCCCACAGCGTGGCCATGCGGTCATATTGCCGTTTCGTGTTGGCGTAATTGACCTTGTCCACTTCGACATTCGCAGCCGCCTGCGCCGCCTGTGGCGCGAGCCGGCTCGTATCGACGCGCGCGAGCAGCTGGCCGCGATGCACGCGGTCGCCTTCCTCGACAAGCTCCTGGATGACGCGCTCGGCATTGTTGAAGGCGAGATCGATTTCGCGCAGATCGACATTGCCGTAGAGCGTGAGCTCGGTGGCGGGTCCCTCGCGATGGGTGAGCCACCACGCAAGGCCGGCGGCAAGGCCGATGACGATCACGATCAGCACGATCAAAGGCGCACGCTTCATACGCTTCTCTCCGGACGCCCATGCTCCACTATTAAATCGTAATTTAAAATGCTGATTTGAGCCACCGTCTTTTTCTGCTACACTGCCGCACCGATGCCGCATGACGCCGCCCCTCGCACGCCCCGCAGCCGCTGGACCAAGGCGCCGCCGGGGGCGTCCGCCGCGGAGACGGGCCGGTCCACCCGCGCACGCGTGCTGGAGACCGCGGGCGAGGCCTTCGCCGAGATGGGCTTCGACCGCGCCACAAGCAAGGAAATCTGCGCGCGGGCGGGCGCCAACGTCGCGGCGGTCAATTATTACTTCGCCAGTATCGAGGGGCTTTACGCCGCCGTCCTTGACGAAGCGCAACGTCGCTTCATCACCTTCGACGACATCGCCGCCGCCGTCGCCGGCAAGACGGACGCGAAATCGAAGCTCCGCGCCCTCATCGACCTGGCGGTGGCGCGGCTCCTGGCCCCGGCCTCTTCATCATGGGCCTTCCGTGTGATTGCCCGCGAGATGGCGGCGCCTTCGCCGGCGTTCATGGCGCTTCGCCAACGGGAGATCCTGCCGCGCGCGCTCCTGATGAAGTCGCTCGTGGCCGAGATCGTGAAGCTTCCGCCGGAGCATCCGGCCGTGGCGCGCGCGACCCTCACCATCATCGCGCCTTTCGCAATGCTCAGCTTCGCCGACCGCAGCATTCTCGACCGCGCTTTCCCGAGCCTCGCGCTCGACGAACAGGGCAGCGCGGCGCTTGCGGATCATCTTTACCGCTACGCGATGGCGGGGCTCGCAGAGGTGCGGAAACAGCCGGGGCGCAAGAGGGCATGACGAAGGGCCGGCGCGGCGATCGGGTCTTTATGTGTCGCACCGTTACCGGTATCTGATGGCCCGGCAGATGTCGGCAAAGCGGGGAGCGGGAATGCGAAGGGTGTTGTGCATGCTGGCGTGTCTCACGGTGCTTTCCGTTCCGGCCCGGAGCCAGACGCTGGAGGGTCTGAGCTGCAATATCGGTCCCCTGGCGAAGACCTATGGCGGCTCGAACTGGCAGGTGTACAGTTGCAGCGACGGCAAGACCCTCGTTGTTGTCGCCGCGAAAGGCAGCGCGGCCGCGCCGTTCCATTTCATCTTCGCGCCGGACGCTACCGGCTATGATCTTAAGGGCGAGGGAAGCGGCAACCGCAAGGCGACGGATGCGGCGTACAAGGATTTGAGCGCCTTTTCGGCGTCCGACGTGAGGGCGCTGATCGCCGCGACCAAAAAGCATTGACTGCCTCCCGATGCCCGCCAGGAGCCTGATTTTGACCGGCTTGCAAGGCTCCGGGGGCTCGTCTAAAGGGGGCGCCCCGTTTGGGGGATCGTCTAACGGTAGGACTGCAGACTCTGACTCTGCCTATCTAGGTTCGAATCCTAGTCCCCCAGCCAATGTCTATCCGAACCTTCGCTAGAGCCCGCGGAGGGCTTGGCAAACCCAGGAAACCCCTAGATATCCTATTCCGTCATAACCCAGAGCACCCCGCTCTACGCCACATGCCTGACGGTATTGTTGACGGTATCGGGATGACGACCGGAACAGGATACCGTCAAATGCCACTGACCGCATTGGGCGTCAAAAACGCTAAACCGCAGGACAAGCCTTACAAGCTGTCGGATGAAAAAGGCCTCTACCTTCTGATCACGCCTTCCGGGTCGAAACTTTGGCGCTTCGACTACCGATTTGCGGACAAGCGGAAGACGCTCGCCTTCGGCAAATGGGATGATGTGGAACTCGCGCGGGCACGGGAACGCAGAGACGCCGCGCGTAAAAGCCTGGCGGCGGCCCGAGACCCAGCTATTGGGGAGGCACATGACGAAGCGGTCGTCAAGAGCAGCTTCGAAACGATCGCACGAGACTGGCACGCGGCAACCAAAACCGCGTGGACGCCGCGGTACGCAAAATTGGTCCTCGGACGCCTGGAGGCTGATATTTTCCCGCATTTGGGCAACGACGACATAGACACAATCGAACCGCCTCGACTGCTGCAAGTGATCCGCAAAATCGAGGCTCGCAATGCGCTCGAAATGGCCAAGCGGGTCAAGAACTACTGCAGCGAGATATTTCAATACGGTATCGCTGAAGGCAAAGGCCGTCGCGACCCGGCAGCGGAAATTCATCGTGCCCTGAAGAAACCACGCCCAAAAAAGCACATGGCTGCGGTTTCTCCTGCGGAGTTTCATACGCTCGTGGCCCGCATGCACGCCTACGATGGCGACGAGCTAACCAGGCACGCCTTAGTCTTCACCCTCATCACTATGGTACGAACGCAAGAGACCCGTTTCGCGAGCATCGATGAATTTGAGAATCTTGATGGCCAAGAACCTCTTTGGCGTCTCAGTCCCGAGCGCATGAAGATGAGGCGCGAGCATCTCGTACCGCTACCTCATCAAGCGGTGACGATCGTCAAACGTTTGCGGGAAAAGTCCCGCGATAGCCGATACCTATTTCCTGCTAGTACTAAGTCCGGCGTAATCAGTGAGAACACCATGCTTTATGGCCTTTATCGCATGGGATATCACAGCCGACAAACCACGCATGGGCTGCGCCGTTGTGCCTCTACGATAATGAATGAAAGCGGCAAGTTCGAGCCTGATTGGATCGAGACGCAGCTTGCGCACGCTGACGATGACAAGGTGCGCGGCGCATATAACGCGGCCATATATCTACCGCACCGTCGCCGCATGCTTCAGTGGTGGGCAGACTTCGTGGAAAAACCGACGAACGTCTATCGATTTGCCGCTTAGATAAGCTGCGCCCAACTGGAAAAAATGCTCGTAATGGCACCCGGGTCTCGTGATGAAATGCGCGGACTGATCTTTGTTTTCCACGACTTACGCGCACTGAAAGGATGGCAATTTTGGCTTCAGCTCGCGGATGAGTTCGATCAGAACTCGAAGGCCCGAAGGTAAAGATAAGAAGGACCGCGTCGATGACGCGCTCAATGCAACGAAGGCGGCAGTCGCGGAAGGCATTCTTCCCGGCGGCGGCGCGGCGCTCCTCTACGCCACCAAGGCGCTTGCAGGCCTTGTCGGCGACAATGAAGACCAGAACGCGGGCATCGCGATCGTGCGCAAGGCTATCCAGGCCCCCCTGCGTCAGATCGTGGTGAACTCCGGCCTTGAGGCTTCGATCATCGTTGGCAAGCTGCTCGAGCAGAAGTCGAATACCTTCGGCTTCGACGCACAGTCCGAGAAATATGTCGACCTCGTCGAGGCCGGCATCGCGGACCCCACCAAGGTCGTGCGAACCGCGCTTCAAAATGCGGCTTCGATTGCGGGGCTCCTGATCACAACTGAGGCTATGGTCGCGGACCGCCCGAAGGCCGAAGCGGCAGGCGGAATGGCCGGCGGCGGCATGAGCGGAATGGATTACTAGACGCAAGGTTGCGGCCATCAGAACGTCATTCGTCGCCGACATCTGATGGCCGACAAACCTCCTTCACGCACTCTCTGACTGCAATTGAAATTGGACAATCGCGGCGTCTCGAGACTTCAAGAAGCGAAGTGGGCTGTCCTGTTCGACGACGAACG
>Ga0302324_100009247_pt1 | contig 20657 bp, 16 predicted proteins | sample Palsa_T0_1_FD_201949 | JGI IMG/M metagenome (GOLD analysis project Ga0302324, IMG submission 201949) | Peat permafrost microbial communities from Stordalen Mire near Abisko, Sweden - Palsa_T0_1 | ecosystem: Environmental > Terrestrial > Soil > Palsa > Peat permafrost | place: Sweden: Abisko...
ATGGTGAAGATTGGCAGCGCTTCACCGCCCGTTAAGCCCCGTTAAGCTAAGTTTGTCATCCGTATACGAGGCGTCGGGACGTTTCCGGCGCGGCCAGGACGCGCATGAGCGGCTACAGATTCGACCGGCTGAAGCTTCTCGTCGTCGACGACAACGCGCATATGCGCAAACTCGTCGTCACGATCCTTCAGGCATTCGGCACAATCCAGATCTTCGAGGCGACCGAAGGCGAACGCGCCTGGGCGATCCTGCGCGACGCCAATCCCGATGTGATTTTTCTCGACTGGATGCTGGAGGGAATGAACGGACTCGATCTGACGAAAATGATCCGCACTTCGACCGCGAGCCCCAACCCCTTCGTGCCCATCATCATGCTGACCGGCTACACCAGCCTCGACCACGTGCGCCAGGCGCGCGATGCAGGCGTCAACGAATTTCTCGCCAAGCCCGTTTCGGTGAAAGCCATTCTCTCGCGGTTGACGGCCGTGATCGAGCACCCGCGCCCCTTCGTGCGCACCCAAGCCTATTTCGGCCCATGCCGGCGCCGGCGCGGCAATGCCGAATATCAAGGTCCGGAGCGGCGGTCGGACGCAAATATGAGCGCCATCGAAGAAGAAGCAGCAGCCTGATCGGGGGATTTATGGCGAAGCAACAACCAATCGAAATATTCATGCCGCCCAACATGTTAAAAGCCAAGGTCGGCGGCTCCGGCGTCGGCCTGGACATGGGCGCTATCAAACGCGCCGAGCAAGCGATGGAAGGCCTCAAGACGGAATTCGCCGATTGGATGGCCGACGGTGTGCGCCAACTGATCGAAGCCCGCGATTTGTTCGCCACGGCGCCCAGTGACGAAACGCAGGAAAAATTGTTTCAGGTCGTCCATGACCTGAAGGGCCAGGCGCTCACGTTCGGTTATCCGCTGGCGGCGCGTGTCGCATCTTCTTTATGCCGCCTGCTGGAAGGCGGCAGCCAGAAAGCCGCAATTCAACTCATCACCGCCCATGTCGAGGCGATCCGCGTGATCGTGCGCGACAACGTCAAGCAGAACGCACCCCAGGTCGCAGCCATGCTGGCGGCGGAACTGGAAGCACGCGTCGCCGAAGTGCTGCCGGAGACGCAGAAGAGATAATTACATCTCGTCGCGCAGCGATGCGCTCGTCTGCTCGTAGCCCGCATCGTCGCGGATGCGCAGGGTATTGCCGTTCGGTCCGGCTTCGATCCAGGGTGTCACCGTCACGGGCGGCGCAACACGCGCGGCCTTCAAAGCCTCGGCCACCGTCTTCGAGCGCGCGAGTTTCATCAGATTGGCTTTGGTCGGGAAGATCACGTTCCATTTCTTGCGGTCTGCGATCGCATCGTCGGGACGGATCCAGACCGAGTCCACGCTCTCGCGGCCGTCATGGCTGCCGGCGTGTCCCACGGGAGACGACGCGAGAAAGAAATGCGTGTCGAACCGCTTCGGCATGTTCTCGGGCGTGATCCAGTGCGCGAAGCGGGCGAGCTCGTCGCAGGCGAGCCGCAGATTTTCGGCGCGCAGCATGTCGAGCAGGCTGATCTCGGCTTTCTCGAGCTTGTGGCGATAGGGCTCGAGCCTCGCGAGCCGCGCTTCGCCCACGAAGGCGCCCGTGGCGCCGTCGCGCGCCATCAGGATTCCGGATTCCTCGAACGCTTCTCGGATCGCCGCCGCGCCAAGCGCGCGCATCTCGTCCGACCAGTCGGCGACACCATCGGAATATTTCGCGAGTTCGGAGTCGAAGTCCGAGCGCTGCGCTTTGCCCCCGGGAAACACCAGCGCGCCGGCCACGAAATCGATCTGGTGATGGCGCTTCACCATGAACACTTCCATGCCGTTCGGCGCGTCGCGTACCAACAGGATCGTCGCGGCTGGAACGGGCGCAACGGAAGGCTTGTTCTCGGTCATGTATCCTCGCTTTTCCGGGAGCCTAGCGGCTCGTTGCGGCCGCGGCCACTGTGACGGTCAGAACTGCGGCGAGAAGCGCGAAAAAGCTGACCGGACCCAACAGCGTCATCGCCCCGCCTGCGGCCAGCGGCCCCACAATCGAGCCCAGGCCGAACAGCAACACAAGGCCCGCCGTGGCAGCCACGCGGACGGTCGGCGCAACGGCATCGTTCGTGTGCGCCACGGCCAGCGCATAGAGCGGAAACAGGAATCCTCCCACCAGAGCAGACGCAGCATAAAGAAAGACAATCCCCCTGCCCTCCGCCCACACACCGAAGAGTGACGCCGCAACACCGGCCGCGCACATCAGCACAATGGTGATCCGCCGTCCGAGCGCATCCGATACCCAGCCGAACGGGAATTGGACTATCCCGCCCGCCACCAACGCTGCGCCCATGAAGATGCTCACTTGCGGCACGCTGAAATGTTCACTGCGGGCATAGACCGGACCGAAAGTGAACAGGATGCTCCATGCCGTGCCGGCCATCATGGTCGCGATGGCGCCGAGAGGCGAGACGCGAAACAGATGCGCGAGGCCGAACGGTTCGGGCGGTGCGGCACCAGGCGCGTCTTTCGCGAGAAAGACCACCGGCAGTGCACTGGCGAGGAACACGAGTCCCGCCAACACGAACAGACTCAAGGATTTCGGATCGCCCGCAGCGAACAGAAATTGCGCGGCCGTCATGCCGATCATCTGAACCACAATATAGACGCTAAAGATGCGGCCGCGCACGCGGTTCTCGCTGCGCGCGTTGATCCAGCTCTCGCCAGCGACATAGTTCGAAGCGAGCGCGAAACCGGAGACGACGCGCAGAAGCGTCCATATGAGCGGCGTCACGAAAATGCCGTGCAGCACGATCATGGCTGCCGCGAGCGTGAGCCCGATGGCGATAGTGCGCACATGGCCGAGATGGCGGATGATGGTTCGGATCAGGAGCGGCGCCGCGGAATAGCCGACATAATAGCCCGCCATCAGCACGCCGATGGTCCAGGGCGGAAACGCCTCCTGCCCCGCGCGCACGCCGAGCAACTCGGTCTGCAATCCGTTCGCCATCTGGACGATGCCGCCCGAGAATATGACGGCCCAGACGGCGGCGAGCGCAGCGCGCATGAATGATCCTGAGGTTCCCCGTGGCGCGTCTTATGCGCAAGCGAAAGGCTTAAGGAGAGGTGCGATGGGATGCAACTATCGGCGACATTTGCCAAATGTGTTCCATCTTAAAGTTTATGTGGCTATCCCCTCCTTCACCATGGACGGGCTTGACCCGTCCACCCAGCCGGCGAGCGTCGGCGAGCCGAATTATGTCTGTGCGATACCGAAGAGAGTCATTGGCCGCGTGGACACGCGACCGCTGGGTGGCCGGCCCGGGGGCCGGCCATGGAGAATATTTTATTGCATCCGGTGCGCATGCCCGGACGGCGCGTGGAGCTTGCCGAGCATTTCGACAACGTCTGACGTGACCGCGAACGGCGCTTGCGGCAGGCTGGCCAGCGAGGCGAGCGATGACGTGCCGCTCGCGGAATAGAGCTGCAGTGCGGCCCATTGGTTTGAATTCGCGAAAGCGTAGTCGCCGCTCACCACGGTCGGCGCATTTGTGATCGGCGCCGCCGCCGGCGCGTCGTTCGGCTCGCCATCAAGCGCGCGTGAAACCGTCGGCTGCTTGAGCGCCCAGTCATAAACGTCGCGAACCGATTTGGGTGTGCCGTCCGCTTTGTAGAACACGCTCTTGTTCGCGCTGGCGGCCGCGGGAAACGCGCTGGGCGCGCTCGCGGCCGGCTGGTTCTCGCTCATCTTGATCAGCTTGCAGGCGGCTTCCGGCCCGAGGAAATGCGCGGCATAGAGTTCGCCGTTGCAGACGCCGCGGCCAAGCGAGGATTCGAGGGTCGAGCGGGTCTCGTTGGCATACTCGCCTTCCATGAGCGCCGACACTTTCGGGTCGTTGCGCAGGGCAAGAATTGCCTGGCGGTCGGCCTGGTTGTCCGCTTCATAGCGGCCGTCGGAATTCTGCTGAATGGCGTTCGCACAGGAGCCGAGGCCGTATTTGGCGCCGTGCTGCTTGACGAGGCCGAGCCAGGTCTGGTCGACGAACTGGAACAGGCCCGTGGCGCTGGAAGTGCTTGATTTTGCTTGCGGCTTCAGGCTGCTCTCGCGCATGGCGGTGCCGAGCAGATAGTCGAAATTGGACCCCGTTTCAGCGCTCGCCTGGTGCAGGGCGGCGATGACATCGCTCCGGGTCGGGGTGGCGGCGGCGGCTTCTGCCAGCATGACGCGCAATTGTCCGTAGGTTTCTCTCTGGTCCCACAGACGCAACCCTCGTGCCAGTTTGGGGCAGGCTAATGCGCGGCCTGCAATCGGGCCACGAAAACAGCCTGTGCCGCAGCTTCATAAGGCTGCGCCGCGCCCCGCCCCCAGACCGGACCCGGCCAGGCGAAATCGCCCGGACTGCGCGCCACAACATGCACATGAAGCTGCGGCACGAGGTTGCCCAGCGCGCCGACATTGATCTTGGCCGCACCGGTCAGCGTTTTGAGCGCGCTGCTCGCGCGCGCGATCTCTTCCATCAGCACCGCGCGATCGGCGGCCGGCAGATCATGCATCTCGGTCAAATCGGCGCGGCGCGGCACCAGCACGAGCCACGGATAGCGCGCATCGTTCATCGCCAGCACGCGCGAGAGCGGCCAGTCGGCGACGAACGCAGTGTCTGCCTCCAGGCGCGGATGAAGAATGAACTCGGGCATGCGATACACTCGCGTTTGCACTTCCACCCGCGCCCAAGCGATCCTGCGCGCGGCGCGAGTCACTCTAGCGCGGGAGATGGATTTGCGCATCGGCATCATCGGCTGCGGAATCGCCGGACAGGCAGCCGGGATCGCGCTTGCCCGCGACGGTCACGAGGTCGTTGTCGTCGAGCGTTTCGCGGAAGCCAAACCGCTCGGCGCGGGGCTGTTGCTGCAACCGTCGGGGCTTCTCGCGCTCGATCGACTGGGGTTGCCGGACGCAGCTCTGCAATGGGGAACCCCGGTTGCGCGGCTCTTTGGCAAATCCGTGCGCGGCCGCACAGTGATGGACCTTCGCTATGCCGACATTGGGGAGGACGTGCATGGCGTAGGCATTCATCGCGCGGCCCTGTTCGATGTGCTGCACCTGGCGCTGATCGCCACCCGCGCGCAGATTCGACTCGGCTTCGATGTCAGCCGGATCGAGGATCTGCAATCGCCGCGGCTGATCGCGCTCGACGGGCGCGTGGAAGGTCCGTTCGACCTCGTGCTGGATTGCGCCGGCGCGCATGACGGCTTGCGCGAAACGCTGGGTGCGCGGGTTCGTGCGCCGCTTTATCCCTGGGGCGCGTTGTGGGCGACCTGCCCCGATCGCGCGGGTGCTTTCGGCGGCGAGTTGCGGCAGGTCTACGACCGCGCGCATCTGATGATCGGCATCCTGCCCATCGGCCGCGCGCCGGGAAGCGCGCCGCAAGAGAACAGCGTCTCGTTTTTCTGGAGCCTGCGTCTGGAGGACTTCGCGGCCCAGCGCGACGCCGGACTGGATGCGTTGAAATCGCGCGTGCTCGCGGCTTGGCCCGAAGCGGCGCCCATCCTCGACGAAATCAAGTCCTTCGACGCGCTGTCGCTCGCGACGTATCGCGATGTGCGCCTGCGCCCCGCGTTCAAGGGGCGCGTATTGGCAATCGGTGACGCCGCGCACGGCACAAGTCCGCAACTCGGTCAGGGCGCAAACCTCGCATTGATCGACGCGGTCGTGCTGGCGCATGCCTTGCGTCGCGAAGCCGATATCGACCCCGCTTTATCGACCTATGTGAAGCAACGTCGCGCGCATCTCCGCTTCTATCAAATGGCGTCGGCCGCGCTGACACCGGCTTTTCAATCCGACAGCCGCGTGATCGCGTGGGCTCGCGACATTTTCCTCGGCCCGACGGGTCGCCTGCCGGGATTAAGGCACATCATGCGCACCACACTGGCAGGCACGCGCAAGTTTCCGTTGGGGATTTATCGCTTGCCAGAGAAGTAAAAATACCACCCACCCCTTGAGGGCGGGTGGAGTCTTCCTTACCCCATCCCCGGCACGTGCGGCAGATGATAGCCCAGGCGCGAGGCGAGGAATGCGCCGTAGCCGACATAACACAGGATCAGAAGGAATCCGCGCGCGCGCGTCAGCCGCCAGGAAGAAGCCAGCAGCGGGATCAGCAATATTGCCGTGCCTGCCATTACCGGCGCGTCCACATTCGCGATCGTCGGCGCGATGGCGAGCGGATGCAAAGACGCCGTCACGCCCAGTACGAACAGGATGTTGAAGATATTGGCACCGATCAGCTGGCCGACCGCGATATCGGAGCGCCCGCGCGCAGCGGCGAGGAAGGTGATCGCGAGCTCCGGCAACGATGTGCCCAGCGCCACGACCGTCAGGCCGACGGTTGCCTGCGGGACGCGATAGGCTTCGGCCATCGCGACGGCGCCGTCGATGATGAAATGGGCGCCGAAGAACAGGCAGACGAGTCCGAACAGAAACAGAAACAGGCCGACGCCCCCCGAGACCTGCCCCGTGTGCGAATGCGCGCGGCATTCGGCGACGGAATTGTGGGACGACCTTCGCCAGTCGGTGGCAAAGGCGAGCACGAGATAGACGACAAATCCGGCGAGCAGCATGTAGCCGAACTGGCGCGTGATCGTGCCGCCCTGGGCGATCAGCAGGAGCGCGAGGCTTGCCGCTACCAGCGTTCCCCCGTCGCGAAAGACGACTTTGGGCGGGCTCGGCATCGGCCTGATCAGCGCGCCCAGCCCCATGATCAGAAGAATGTTGACGATATTGCTGCCGACGATGTTGCCGATGGCGATGTCGGGCGTGTGGTGGTGAACGGCCTGAAGCGAGACGAACAGCTCGGGCGCCGAACTCGCCGTCGAGATCACGAGCAGGCCCAGGAGCAGCGGCGAAAGACCGATCGCCCGCGATACGCCGATGCTGCCGTGCAACGCCGTTTCGCTGCCCAAAATCAGCAGCGCGAACCCAATACCCAGAAACCCATACACCATTAACGCGCCAGCCCAGGGCCCCCCGCGAAAGCCCCCGCCAGACATCTCGTTAACCGGTTGGAGCCACCTTCGCAAGCAATGCCTGATCCCGGAAACGTCGCGGGTTAAAGGCGGCGATGAGCGATAGCGGCGAATGTCCCAGAACGAGACTTGAGAGAGCTTCCGCTATGGCCGGTGCAAAGAGGATACCGTTGCGGAACTGGCCGCTGGCGACGAACAGGCCCTCGATCGCGCAGGCACCCAGGATCGGCAGATTGTCCGGCGACCCTGGCCGCAGACCGGCCCAATGTTCCGCGATATCCCATTCAGCCAGTGCAGGCATGACGACTGCCGCGTGGGATTTCAGCCAATCGGCGGCCGCCTGTGTGAGGCTGGTGTCGATGCCCTGACGGCTCATCGTCGCGCCGACGAACAAACGATCGTGGCGCGGCACGAGATAGACCTCGCTGCCCCAGACGATGCGCTCGGGAAGCGCATCAGCCTTCACAGCGGCAAGCGCGATCATCTCGCCTTTCACGGGGACGACAGGTGTGATGGCGTCCGCCGGCAGGCCCGCAATGCGCGATGTCCACGCACCGGCTGCCAGCACGAATGCGTCGCCCCGGTACGTCGCAAAGGGAGTCAACGCGCCCGTCACGCGCGCGCCGGAAACCTCGAAGCGAATGACGGTCTCGTTGGCGAGCAATGTTCCGCCTGCCCGCACGAACGCTGCAGCGAGTGCTGTGCCCAGCGCGCGATTGTCGACCTGCGCTTCGCCCGGATCGTAGAGCGCGCCCGCAATATCCGGCGCGAGCAGCGGCTCCATTTCGCGGGCTTCCGCGGGCGAGAGATATTTCGCGGTGCCGCCCGAAGCGACGCGCGACGCAAATGTTTCGGCTTCGGTTTGGCCGCGCGCCACCATGAGCGCGCCATCGGCGCGAAATGCGACTTCGCGGCCCGAGCTTTCTTCGATTTCGGCCGCGAAAGACGGCCAGAGCGAGCGCGAATAGCGCGCGAATATCGCTTCTGGCGTTTCGGCGTCGCCGCGTTCTCCGGTCACCGCAATCATCCCGGCCGAGGCCCAGGTTGCGCCCCGCCCCGGCCGTGCGCGTTCCAGCACGACGACTTCGCTTCCAGCCTGCAGAAGGCGCCAGCCGATCGAAAGACCCGCAACGCCTCCGCCGATGATGACGACCTTCATGGGAAACTCGCGACGCCTTCCGCAACACGCGTACCCGCGGTCGCGAAACACAACGCGCCCATCACATAAGCGATCACGCTGAACCAGCCGGGAAACGCACAGGCGAGTGCGAGCGCGACAAATATTTCGGAGCTTTCGATCAGACCGCCGGGATAGCGGATGAGCGCCACGCCGGGCACAATCGCGGCGCCCTTGGCCGCAATTGCCGCGAAAGCGAGATAGGCCGATCCCGACGCGATAAAACCGAAGACGAGAAACGCAGCCGCAAGTGCCCGTGTCGGATCGGCGAGCGCAAAGCCGAATGGGATGCTTGCGGCGACTATAAAGCCGAAGATCGTTTCAAGAAACGCTCCAAGATCGGTGACGTTGGTGAGCCGGGCCAGGGCTCCGTCGATCCCGGCGAGCAGCCGGCTGGCCGCGAGCAGCCCCAATCCCCACCAATAATTGTGCGTGGCGACCGCCGCGAATGCACCGAGGCCCACGACAAAGCCAGCCACCGTCAGAAGTTTGGCGGACACATTCGCGCGCGCGAGATAATCCGCAATCGGTGCCGTGACCGGAACGGAGAGTTTGCGAAGGGGCGCATCGAGCATGGCGCAGACAACAGGGAACGCACGATTTCAATAGGTTGTCCGGCCGCGCCCGTCCACACTCTATTGTGCGGCACTGCCAAGCGCGTCGAGCAAGGGCCGGATCATCGGGGCGTGGGCTTGCCAGCGGCCGACCGCGTCGTTGCAAACCGGCCGGCGCACCTGCAACGCACTGGCGGTCAGAACGGGTCGCTGCGTCCGGTGGAAGAGAATGCAGCGCGCGTCCCATGCAAGGCCGGTGAACGCAACAATCCGGCGCGAACATGATCTTGAACGCGCGAAAAGCAAACGGGCGAGATGCAGAGCATCCCGCCCGTCGCTTTGCGTTTCGATTCTGTCAGTCCGCGCTCAGCCGACCGACTCGAAATTCGACAGCCCGAGAGACGCGAGATTCATGCCGTGCGTGAGCTCGATCACGAGATCCTGGCCGGAAGGCGCTCCTTGCGACATCAACCCGGTATAACGCGAGAAGTCTGCCGGCGTCGATATCGCCGCCCCGAACCTTCAGAGATCGCCGTTCGCGACACCGGTTTGCCGCCGACTGCCGCAGCGAAAATCAAGCCATCGGCGGCGAGATCGCTCCGCGTTCACGTCTCGAAATTCGACACGCTCAGCGACGCGAGACCTATGCCGTGAGTCAGTTCGATCACGAGGTCCTGGCCCGCCTGGTAACCGGCCACGCCGTTCTCGTCGATGATGAGGAACGTTTCGCCGGCAAGTGCGCCCGTGCTTGGCGTGAACAGAACCGCGCCGTGCGCCGACAATTGGCCGGCGCCGATGTCGGCGGCGAGATTGCTGTTGAACGTGGCGGCTGACAGATGTCCCGTGTTGACGGCATTGTTGACGACGGTGACGCCTGAGAGGCCGCCCAACAGATCGATCATGTCGCCCGACGTATTGAAGCTGTCGATGGTGTCATAGGTCGGGCCGGTTGAATCGGTGACCATATGATAGGCGAACGTGTCGGTGCCGCTGCCTGCAAAGATCGAATCGGCGCCGGCCCCGCCGGTGACGAAATCCGTACCGTTGCCGGTCCTGATCACATCGTTGCCAGCGCCACCCGTCAGGTTGTTCGTTCCCGCGCCGCCATCGATGATGAAGTTGCCGCCGTCGGTCACGGCCGAGCCGTTGAAATTCAGGTTGTTGCTTGCCCCGAGCGTGGAGGCTTGCACCGTCAGTGTCTGGCCATCGGCAACCGTGTCGCTGGCCATCGTCAGGTGATAGGTGTGACCGGCCGCGAGATTCAGGTTGTCGACATTGACCATTGTCGTGGAGGTGAACGTCGTCGAATAATTCCCATCCAGATGCACGGAGCTTGTTCCCGTGCCGCCGTTGATCTCATCCGACGCCGTGAGGAAAGCGCCCATGTTGAAGATGTTGGTGCCGGCGCCTCCCGTAAGGTGATCGGTGCCTGCGCCCCCATCGACGACCAGTGTTCCTGTCGTCAGGGCCGAGCCGTCGATCGTCAGGCTTTGGGCGCTGTGCAACGTGCCGCCTTCAATCGTCAGCGTCTGGCCGCTGCCCACCGTATCGCCGGCCAATGTCAGGTTGTAGCTGTGACCCGATGTCAGATCGAGGTAATCGACATTGACCATCGTTGTGGAGTTGAACGTCACTCCGGCCGAATAATTCCCATCCAACAACACGGAGGTCGACCCCGTTCCGCCATCGATCTGGTCGGACGCCTTGAACGTTGCGCCCAGGCTGAACCTGTTGGTGCCTGCGCCGCCCGCCAGGTCGGCCTGGCCTGCGCTCGAAGCGACTATCAGAGTGCCCGCTGTCAGCGCCGAGGCGTCGAACGTCAGCGTATCCAGCGACGTGAGCAGCCCGGCGGTGACCGTCATGGTCTGACCGGTCGTGACCGTGTCGGCACCCAGCGTGATGTCGTAGCTGTGACCTGGCGCCAGATGCAGCGTCTGGATATTGGACATCATGCTGCTGCTGATGGTCAGCGCGTTGGCGCCAGTGTAGTTGCCGGCGAGGATCAGCGCATTGTTGCCCGAGCCGCCCACAATGTGATCTGACGACGAGAAATTGCCGCCGAACACGAACGTATCGTCGCCGGTTCCTCCAGTCACGCTCACGGCGCTCGCCTTGCGCAGTTGGAAAATATCGGCGTTCGTCGTGCCGGTGAGCGTCAGGTCCTTGACATAGCCATAAATCGTGTCCGTCGAATTGGTGTTGAATTCGGTCCTCACGGTGAGCACGTCGGACGCGTTGTAGTCGTTCTGATAGGACGTATACGCGTGCCCCGTCACGCCGGTGACAAGCAGATCGTACGGACCCTGGACCTTGGCCAGCAGCGAGGCGTCGTTGGTCACTTGCGTCTGTGTCAGATCGAGCGTCGGCGTGCCGCCATCGGTAAAGACCACCGCCGCGATGCTTGCGGCATAAGTTTCCAGCGAATTGAAGTCCGACCCGATCGTAGCTGCGCTGTCTTTGGCGATGAGACTATAGGAACTCACGATCTTACCGATCAGGGTTTGATCGTTGATGATCTCCGACGCCGTCAGGTCGAGATTGGGTGTGCCGCCGTCGTTCAGCGTGATCGAGGAGATATTGGAGACCGCGGAGTCGAGGCTGGCGAAATTTGCCGCCACATTCGCCGCCGAATCCGTGACCGCATCCGTATATGGCGTGACCGCCGTACCCGCGATCGCGAGCGCATTGCCTGCCGCATCGGCGAGGCTGCCGGAGGCGATTCCCGTGACACTGAGCGAGCCCGGTGCGTCCGTCGCGCTATAGGTGAAGATGAGCGTCTGCGTGCCGGAGCCCGAGACATAGGTCGCCGTTCCGCCGTCGCTGAGCGACAATGTCGTGCCGCCGGCGACAATGACGTCCTTGCCGACATCGAGCGTGAAGGTCACGGTATGCGCCGCCGAGAAATTGGCGCTCGATGTCGCGGACCCGGTCAGCGACGTCACGGTGGGCGCCTGGTCGACGGTGATCACCAGATTAGCCGTGGAAGTACCGCCATTTCCATCACTTATGGTGTAGCTGAAGGTGTCGGTCAGCACCGCATTGTCGGGCTGCGCATTAATTGCCGAACTATTGTCGGCTATGTAGGTGTAGCTGCCGTCTGCATTGAGGGTCAGGTGGCCATAGGTTCCGGCGATGGAGGTTCCGACATTTCCGGCCGAGCCCGCGACCGCAGTGACCGTCAGGGAGTCGCCATCCGGATCCGAATCAATCGAAAGAACGCCCGAGCCCGCTCCCACGCTGTCCGTGGCGCCCGCAAAATCCGTCGCCGAATATTCATTCGCAACCGGCGGACGATCGATGGAAATGTTGATCGTTTGGGTCGTCGTGCCGCCCTGGCCGTCCGATACGGTGTAGGTGAAACTATCGACCGGATGCGATCCCGTGGCCGCACCGTTGATCGCGGCCGTATTCGTAGCGTTGTAGGTGTAGCTGCCGTCTGCGTTCAGCGTCAGGCTGCCATAGGTGCCCGCGACCGCGACACCCACATTTCCCGCCGAGCCGCCGACCGCCGTGATCGTCAGGCTGTCGCCGTCCGGATCGCTGTCGCCGCCGAGACCGCCCGTGCCGCCGATGCCCGCCGTTCCCGAGTCGGACGCGCTTTCCACAACCGAGTTGCTTTCCGTCACAACTACCGGGGCGCGATCGATCGTGATGTTGATGGTTTGGCTGATCGTTCCGCCATCGCCGTCCGACACCGTGTAAGTGAACGTATCGATGGGATGCGAGCCCGTCGCTGCGCCGTCGATCGCGGACGTGTTGCTGGCGTTGTAGGTGTAGCTGCCATCCGCGTTCAGCGTCAGGCTGCCATAGGTGCCTGCCACCGCGACGCCCACATTTCCGGCCACGCCGCCGACCGCCGTGATCGTCAGGCTGTCGCCGTCCGGATCGCTGTCGCCGGCGAGACCGCCCGTGCCGCCGATCCCGGCTGTTCCCGAGTCGGACGCGCTTTCGACAACCGAGTTGCTTTCCGTCACCACGACGGGGGGGCGATCGATCGTGATATTGATGGTCTGTGTGATCGTTCCACCTTCGCCGTCCGACACCGTGTAAGTGAACGTGTCGATGGGATGCGAACCCGTCGCTGCGCCGTCGATCGCGGACGTGTTGCTGGCGTTGTAGGTGTAGCTGCCGTCGGCATTCAGCGTCAGGCTGCCATAGGTGCCCGCGACCGCGACGCCCACATTTCCGGCCACGCCGCCGACTGCAGTGATTGTCAGGCTATCGCCATCGGGATCGCTGTCGCCGGCGAGACCGCCCGTGCCGCCGATGCCTGCCGTTCCCGACGCCGATGCGCTTTCGACGGCCGCGCCGCTTTCCGTCACCACGACCGGGGGACGATCGATGGTGATATTGATGGTCTGTGTGGTCGTGCCGCCATCGCCGTCCGACACGGTGTAAGTGAACGTGTCGATGGGATGCGAGCCCGTCGCTGCACTGTCGATCGCGGACGTGTTGCTGGCGTTGTAGGTGTAGCTGCCGTCTGCATTCAGAGTCAGGCTGCCATAGGTGCCTGCCACTGCGACGCCCACATTTCCCGCCGAGCCGGCGACCGCCGAGATCGTCAGGCTGTCGCCGTCGGGATCGCTATCGCCGGCGAGGCCGCCGGTGCCGCCGATGCCCGCCGTTCCCGACGCCGACGCGCTTTCGAGAGCCGCGCCGCTTTCCGTTACCACGGCGGGTGGACGATCGATCGTGATGTTGATCGTTTGGGTCGTCGTTCCGCCGTCGCCGTCCGACACGGTGTAGGTAAATGAGTCGACAGCATGCGAGCCTGTCGCCGCACTGTTGATCGCGGAGGTGTTGTCGGCGCTGTAGGTGTAGCTGCCGTCTGCATTCAATGTCAGATGGCCATAGGTGCCCGCGACGGACGCGCCCACATTGGCGCCGGAGCCGGCAACCGCAATGATTGTCAGAGTGTCGCCATCGGGATCGCTGTCGCCATCGAGGCCGCCGGTGCCGGCAATGCCAGCCGTTCCCGACGCCGACGCGCTCTCAACAACCGCGGCGCTTTCCGTCACCACGGCAGGGGGACGGTCGATCGTGATGTTGATGGTTTGCGTCGTCGTGCCGCCATGGCCGTCCGAAACGGTGTAGGTAAATGTGTCGACGGCATGCGATCCCGTAGCCGCACTGTTGATCGCAGAGGTGTTATCGGCGGTGTAGGTGTAGCTGCCGTTCGCATTCAACGTCAGATGGCCATAGGTGCCCGCAACCGAGGCGCCGACATTCGCGCCCGAGCCGGCAACGGCTGTGATGGTCAGGGTGTCGCCGTCGGCATCGCTGTCACCGTCGAGGCCGCCCGTGCCGGCGATGCCAGCGGTTCCCGACGCCGACGCGCTTTCCACTGCCGAGGCGCTTTCCGTCACCACGGCGGGGGGCCGATCGATTGTGATGTTGATGGTTTGGGTCGTCGTTCCGCCGTGACCGTCCGACACGGTATAAGTGAAACTGTCGACGGGATGCGAGCCGGTGGCCGCACTGTTGATCGCGGATGTGTTGTCGGCGGTGTAGGTGTAGCTGCCGTCTGCATTCAACGTCAGATGACCATAAGTGCCCGCGACCGACGCGCCCACATTCGCGCCGGAGCCGGCAACGGCCGTGATCGTCAGGCTGTCGCCGTCCTTATCGCTGTCGCCATCGAGGCCGCCTGTACCGGCGGTGCCCGCGGTTCCCGTTGCCGACGCGCTTTCCACAACCGCGTTGCTTTCCGTCACCACGGCCGGGGGACGATCGATCGTGATGTTGATGGTTTGGGTCGTCGTGTCTCCGTGGCCGTCCGACACGGTGTAAGTAAATGTATCGACGGGATGCGAGCCCGTGGCTGCACTGTTGATCGCGGAGGTATTGTCGGCGGTGTAGGTGTAGCTGCCGTTCGCATTCAACGTCAGATGGCCGTACGTTCCCGCGACCGACGCGCCCACATTGCCGGCTGAACCGGCAACGGCGGTGATCGTCAGGCTGTCGCCGTCCGGATCGCTGTCGCCCGCGAGACCGCCCGTGCCGGCGGTGCCCGATGTTCCCGAGCCCGAAGCACTTTCAACGACCGACGCGCTCTCTGTCACGACAGCCGGCGGACGATCGATCGAGAAGTTGATGGTTTGGGTCGTCGTTCCGCCATGGCCGTCCGACACGGTGTAAGTGAACGAATCGATCGGATGCGAGCCCGTCGCTGCACTGTTGATGGCGGACGTATTACTGGCGGTGTAGGTGTAGCTGCCGTTCGCGTCCAGCGTCAGGCTGCCATAAGTGCCCGCGACCGCCGCGCCCACATTTCCGGCCGAACCGCTGACCGCCGTGATCGTGAGGGTGTCCCCGTCCGCGTCGCTGTCGCCATCGAGGCCGCCTGTGCCCGCTGTGCCGGACGTTCCCGACGCCCCCGCGCTCTCCAGCACCGAAACGCCTTCCGTCACCACGCTCGGCGGACGGTCGATCGTGATGTCGATGGTTTGGGTCGTCAATCCGCCATGGCCGTCAGACACGGTATAAGTGAATGTGTCGACGGGATGCGATCCCGTAGCTGCACTGTTGATCGCCGACGTATTGCTGGCGGTGTAGGTGTAGCTGCCGTTCGCGTTCAAGGTCAGGCTGCCATACGTACCCGCGGTCGCGACGCCCACATTCGCGCCGTTACCGTTGACAGCCGTGATCGTCAAGCTGTCGCCGTCGAGATCGCTGTCGCCGTCCAGGCCGCCCGTGCCGGCGGTGCCCGAAGTTCCCGATGTCGAAGCGCTCTCAACAGCCGATCCGCTTTCCACCACCACGGTGGGTGCGCGGTTGAGCGTGATGGTGATCTGCTGTTCGTTGGGATCCAGCGTCGAGGGATGCAGGACGGAGATACCGTCATTGGCAATGAAGTCGATGATGCGCGTTGGGTGGGCGCCAGAGGTGTTGTCGGTATTGGCATTTTCCTGGAACGTGATATCGCCGAGCAGGGACTTGTATTCCGTCTCCGAAACGTCGCCCGATAGCGTGAGAGTCTGAGTCGAATTGTCCCACGTAACGGTGACCAGGCCGCCATCCACCGTCCCGCTCTGCACGTTCGTCGAGCCATTGAAGATGTAGAGGTTGTCGCCCGAGAGACCGGCGGCACCGCTGATGGTTCCCGATGAGGTATCGCCGATACTCGTTCCGTCGCCTTTTGTGCCGCCGAGGACTTCAATCGTGTAGCCCGCGAGGTTGGCGATGTATGGGCCTTCGGGATTGGTGATCGTCGGCGTCGCCGTCAGCAAGGTCGTAAACGAAGCGGAGCCCTGGACGATTTGCGTCGAGGTACCCGTGAGGCTGCTCTCGGTCGCGAGGTCCCCCCAGGTCAGCGCATAGGTGCTCGCGCCGTCGGAGTTGTTCGTGTCGGTCGTATAGAAGTCGTTGTTGCCGGAGGTGAAACCCGTGCCGCCGGCGTTGAGCACGAGCTGGATGATATGGTCCTGCTCCTGATCCGCCACATAAAGTGTGCGCGCGTCCGGATCGAACGCCAGGTTCTCGCTGAAAAACGACGCGTATTCGAGCGACACGCCGCCGGGCAGGGTCATCTTGGTCGCCATGCCGCCCGTGATCGGCATGTACCAGATGGCGTCCTGGCTCGTGTTGACGCCTTCGCCGGTCGCGTCGGTCGTGAAATAGATGAGGCCCTGGGCCTCGTTGATCGCGATGCCCGTGATGTAGCCGGCGCTGTCGTCGGCCGGGAATTGCGCCTGGCTCGAAAGCAGCACGGGAGTCGGCGCGGTCCCCTGCCCAACATCGCCCGTGGTGCTGATCTTGTAGATACCGTTTGTGTCGGCTGTGAAGGAGCCGGGCGGAGTCGGATTGTCGTCGTCGTCATCCACATAATAAAGTGTCGAGCCGTCGCTCGACAGCGCGAAGGCGCGGCCGTCCTGGTAGATGCCGCCGGACGAGGTCGAATCGACCAGCACGTCGTTGAGATTGATGGCGAAGGTGTTGGGATTGTAGGGGCTCGAAATCGTGCCGTTCGCCTGGTAAGTGATCTTGATAATATCGCCGCCGTCGGTCGTGTAGTCGCCGCCGTCCAGATCCATGAAGATCGTTTGGGTTTGCGGATCGACGACGAAGGAATTGGTGACGTCTTCGTCGGAGGTGCTGGCGATGGTGGTTTGCGTGATGTCCGCGCCGGTTGAGATGTGGCCGACGTAGAACTGATCGTTGTTGTCTTCCGCGAAATAGAGACCCGCGGCGGTGTCGAGGCCGACCGATATGAATGCGCCCGTGCTGGTGATGCCATAGGCGTCGACCTGGTCGTTGGCGAGGCCGTCCGAATCCATGTGTTCGAGGCGCGCGTCGGAACCGTGACCATCGGGATTGCCCGACGTATCTCCGTCGTCGGCCGCCCAGAGCTGGCCGTCCGGATCGCCCTTGTGTGCATGGCCTCCACTGGCCGTCTGCAAGCCTTCATTAAATTCTGAGTTCTGACCCAACGAGCCCTGCCTCAGATGCTCACCGAGCAGGTTCTCGGACCAGAGCGGGCTGTCCGTCGCCGCCGTAGAAAAATCGGGGACCGACGCGCCGAACTGACTGTGAACCACATCCTGCGACGCGAACGAGTCGTTCAGGTTCACGGCGTCGCTTCCGGAGACGCTCGCGAACACGAAATTGTCGGTATGGATCGAAGCCGCGTCGCTGAGCGTCGAATGAGCCGTGGACGACGTGTCGGCCGAGTCCGGGGAATTCACTTCGTGCTGACGAAAAATTGTCGTGTCCGGAACTGCGGAAATGGAACTGGCCTGCTGACCGTCGAGCGAATGGTGATCGGCGCTTTGAGATGCGTCCCTGGACAACCGCAAATCTTTCGACTCCGAGCCGGATGACAGGCCCGGGTCCGAACTGCCTTCCGGCTTGAGCATCGACGTCGATTGGACGCCGCCAATATCTGCAAGACTCAGGATGGGCGTGCCGCGGTTCTGCTCGTTCGCCATGAACGTTTTCCCCTACAGTTGTTTGATGACGCAAAGAGGCTTCGACGGCTCTCCGGCCAGTTCCGATACGCGCGCGTCGCACCCCTTCATACCCGCCAAAGTAGCAGCGGAATCGCGGTCCGACAATCGAGATCAGGAGTTTTGTTTAAGCCCTATCGAATTCGTAAGCATGAGTTCTTCAAGCCAGTTGAACTGTTCGAAGTAACGATAAACGACCGGTCACCGAAGCTTCACATAAGTTATGTGGTTACCACGCAATATCGTTCACGTTCGGCGTCAGACTTGTTTGTGCGGCGTGCAAAATTCCGAGCGTGGGACTATAATTCCAGTTAGGTTGCACCGCAACACCTATTGCTATTGCCAGTTGTATCGGTAAATGTTAAGCACGTCTCGTCGAGGGGAGCTGCACAAATGTCCCAACCGTTCGTTGGCCAGGTCATCATGTTCGGAGGCAATTTTGCGCCGGCCGGGTGGGCGACCTGTTCCGGGCAACTGCTGCCGATTTCAGAATACGAGACGCTTTTCAACCTGATCGGCACCACCTTTGGCGGCGACGGGCAGTCCACATTCGGTCTTCCGGACCTGCAGGGACGCATCCCGATCCATAATGGTCAGGGAAGCGGATTGTCGAACTATGTCCTCGGGCAAGCGGCCGGCACGGAAACCGTCACGCTGACGATCCAGCAGATTCCCGCCCACAACCATTTGATCGGGGTTCCATCGACGCCGGCCAACCAGTCTGTCCCTGCCGGCAATACCATTCTCGCAAACGAAAATTCAAACGCGCCCGGCGGCGGCAATGCCTTCACTTATGCTGCAGCCGGCAGCGCGCAGACGGCAATGGTCAGCACGTCGATCGCAAATACGGGCAGTAGCCAGTCACACAACAACATCCAGCCGGTGATGGCGGTCACCTACATTATATCGCTGTTCGGCATCTATCCTTCACCAAACTGAAGCGGACAAACCTGGTCCGCCGCGGCGGACGTCAGCGAAACGGATCATTGCCATGTCCTCTCCTTTTGTCGCTCAAATCACGATGTTCCCATTCAATTTCGCCCCGAACGGCTGGGCGCAATGCCAGGGACAATTGTTGCCCATTTCGCAGAACACGGCCTTGTTCTCGCTTCTGGGAACGAATTTCGGCGGCGATGGCAGGTCCACATTCGGGCTGCCCAATCTTCAGGGCCTTGCTGCGGTGAATGCGGGCCAGGGGCCAGGCCTCAGTCCATATTCCGTCGGCGAAACATCGGGTTCGGAGACCGTCACGCTGCTCCAGACCGAAATCCCGTCCCACCCCCACACATTGATGGCGACGACCAATCCAGGCACTACGATTTCGGCGAGCGGCAACCAGTTGGCAAAGGCCTTCGGCGGCGGCAAGCAAGCGAGCTACACGGGCACCTATCTAAGTACGAACGCTCCGGCAACCCCGCTTTCGGGGTTCGCACTTACCCAGACCGGCGGCAGCCAGCCGCACGACAATATGCAGCCTTATCTGACGCTCACTTTCTGCATCGCGATGCAGGGCGTTTACCCGCCACGCTCCTGAAACAGGACCCCGATCATGACGCAACCGTTTCTCGCCCAGGTCGAAATTTTCTCGTTCAGTTTTGCGCCCAAAGGCTGGGCGCTATGCAACGGGCAATTGCTTCCGATCAATCAGAACCAGGCGCTCTTTTCGCTACTAGGTACCACTTACGGCGGCGACGGACGGGTCAATTTCGGGTTGCCCGACCTGCGCAGCCGCGTTCCCGTCAGCCAGGGGAACAGCTACATTTTGGGTCAAAGAGGGGGCGAAGAAGCCGTCACGATAAACACGACCACGATGGCGGCGCACACACATTCGTTGATGGCCAACAACTCGACAGGCAATACGGATACGCCGGGAACAAATGTTGCCCTTGGCATCGGCACCAACAAGGGAACGGCGAATCCGGGCGGCCCCTTCAACATCGACATGTACAGCACCAGCACGGGAGTCGCAGCTGTGCTGGCATCGCAGTCGGTTACGAATACCGGCGGCAACCAGGCGCATTCCAATTTGATGCCATATCTGGTGCTGAGCATGTGCATCGCGCTGCAGGGGATTTTCCCGTCGCGGAACTGACGGCGGTTCAGTTGAAGACAGCCTGATAGTCCTGCCATTCCGGCTCGGGCGTGTGGGCGGGGGCGACGTAGATCTGGTAGGTCGGACCGTCCTCGAACGCGCACTCGTAATACCCTTCCGGCATGTATTCGCCCGTCTTTGGCGCGCGGAAGATCAGGATGAAAGGCTCGCGCTTGGCAGTCGCGACGAATTTCTCGCCTTTGATGATTTTGGTCAGAGGAATCGCGTAAGACGTGCCCTTGAATTGCACGGTCTTGCCTATCAGCGGCTCGAAGTGATGATGTTCCAGAAATTGATCCATGATTTCGTCTCGTCCTGTGCGTAGGGCGCACAAAGATTGCCTCAAAGAAAACGATGATGGAAGCGCCAAGACGCTACGACACGAAATACGGATCGGTGACGCTGCGCCGCGAGCGCGCCGGAGACGAAGCGTTTCTTCACGCGCTGTTCGCAAGCCATGCCGGGCGTCCGCTGCGTCAGGCAGGCTTGCCCGAAGATGCGATCGAAAAGCTGGTCGCTTTCCAGCACCGTTCCGCAGACGCCACCCATCGTACGACGTTTCCCAATGCCGTCTATTCGATCATCGAGTGCGACGGCGAGCCGATCGGCCGGCTGATCGAAGAGGATGAAGGCGATGCAGTCTACTTCGTCGATTTCGCGCTTCTGCCCGCGTGTCAGGCGAAAGGTCTTGGCACCGCGTTCATCGAAATGGTTGCCGACGAGTGGGGAAAACAGAGCAAGGCCGCGCGCGTCGAGGTGTTGTTCAACAACGATCATTCGCTGAAACTGTGTCACAAGCTTGGCTTCGTCGCGGAAGGCGGCGCCAAATCCGGCTATGTGATATTGCGCCGTGCGCCAAAGCTCT
>Ga0302324_100009249_pt1 | contig 20654 bp, 22 predicted proteins | sample Palsa_T0_1_FD_201949 | JGI IMG/M metagenome (GOLD analysis project Ga0302324, IMG submission 201949) | Peat permafrost microbial communities from Stordalen Mire near Abisko, Sweden - Palsa_T0_1 | ecosystem: Environmental > Terrestrial > Soil > Palsa > Peat permafrost | place: Sweden: Abisko...
TCGCAGCTTGCTCACGAAAGCGATCGTACACAGTGCCAACGCCCATACCCCGCGCAGTTCACCACGCGCAACCGCGGTGCCGAGGATGGCGAGCAGGAGGCCCGTGTAGATGGGATGCCGCACCCAGGCATACGGACCGGTGCGAACGAGCGCATGGTTCTCCTTGACGGTGACCGTACCGCTCCAATTGCTGCCGATATGGCGCCGCGCCCACACGGCAAATGCCAGCCCGAGAAAGGTCAGGGTGACGCCGACCCAGTAGGTGACGAACGTCCTGGGGAGAATGCGCGTAGCAAAGAGCGCCGACGGGATATGCGGCAGAGCCACCAGCAAGATACCAATGATGAGCGGCAGCACATGCGAGATTCGCGAGACCCATGATTCGCGGCGCACAGTGCGCTTGGTGCCGCGCGCCGAGATGACCCAGTAGAGACACCACGCGATCCACATTCCGGGGATCAGATTCCAAATCAGCCAATGACTATGCATGCGCTCGCCGGGAACGTGAAGGGGCGATGATACGATAGCGTGCGTGCATCGCGTCAAAGCATTTCAGCCGCGCGCGAATCTCGCATGGTTTCTCGCTGATGGATAAACCCACTCAATCCACACACGCCCGCGCAGTGCGTTCATTCGTCACCCGCGCCGGCCGCTTGACGGCGGCGCAGGAGCGGGCGCTCGTCGAGTCGTGGCCAAAGTTCGGCGTCGCCTTCGAATCGCAGCCTTTGGACCTCGATGCGCTCTTTGGGCGACGCGCGCCGCGGGTCATGGAAATCGGGTTCGGCAATGGGGATCACCTGGCGGCGCTCGCACAAGCGCACCCGGAGTGCGACTACCTGGGCGTGGAAGTACATCGTCCGGGCGTGGGGCGCCTGCTGCTCGCGATCGAGGCACGGGCGCTCACCAATGTGCGCATCGTGTGTTACGACGCCGTTGCAGTGCTCGAGGGGCAGATTGCGCCGCGCTCACTCGATGAGGTGATCATTCTCTTTCCGGATCCCTGGCCGAAGAAGCGCCACCATAAACGCCGCTTGATTCAAGCGCCGTTCGTCGCGCTCCTCGCCGGGCGATTAAAGACAGGTGGCGTGTTGCGGCTCGCGACGGACTGGCAGGCCTACGCCGAGCAGATGCTCGAAGTCCTCGATGCGGCGCCGCAGCTTATGAATCTGGCTGCACCCGAGCGCTTCATGCCGCGCGCGGCCGAGCGCCTGCGGACCCGGTTCGAGCTGCGCGGCGAGCGCCTTGGACATGCGCTATGGGACTTGGCCTACCGCGTTCGCTGAAGTCCCAGAGCCAACTTTGCTCGCTCTGACGCTCAAAAGGTGCTGTGCAGGCCGTCGATGACGAATTGCACGCCCAGAGCGCCCAGGATCACACCCGCAAGGCGGTTCGCGACGTTGGCGCCCGTGACGCCCAGCACTCGCTGCAAGGGGTCGGCGAGCCACATCATGGCCAAAGTAATCGCAAGCACAAGCGTGGCGGCAACCAGCAGGCCCAAGAACATGACCGGCTGGCTCCAAAAGCGCACCGGTCCAAACCAGAGCAGGATCGTCGCCAGTGCACCGGGGCCGGAAATAAACGGAAACGCGAGCGGAAACACTGACACGTCCGCGCGACGCTGGTTCTCGGCGCGCTCGGTGCTCGAGGTGCGCGTGCCGGACTCGCGTGCGTAGACCATCTCAAGCGCGATCAAAAAGAGCAGCAGGCCCCCGAAAATCCGAAAGGCCGCGAGGCTGATGCCCAGCAGACGCAGGAACTCTGCGCCCCCAAAGGCGAAGGGCAACATAATCAATCCAGAAATTGTGACGGCCTTCACGGCCATCCTGTGTTTATACGCCGGGCTTGCGCCGTCAGTCAGGCCGTTGAAGAGCGGGATCAGGGATACGGGCTCGACCACGAAGAGGAATACCACGAAGAACTTGATGAGCTGCTCGACCATGATCCGTGCGTGACAAAATAAATTCTTGAAAGCATCACACGCGAGGAGCAACATGATTTCGCGCCCGGCTGGTGCCTGATCGAGCATAGCAGTGCTCAGTGGGATCTGCGACGCTGCGCCATGCGTTCATGAGGAAGGCATGTCAGCAATGCGACGGAAATTTAAGGAGATACCATGACGACGAATGCGCAACCGACGATCGGCGATTGGTATCGCAACCCCAGCGGCGTGCTCTTCGAAGTCGTCGCCTACGACGAGGACGACGGCACGATCGAGATTCAGTATTTCGACGGCACCATCGAGGAAATGGAGCGCGAAGACTGGGACGCCCAATGGAAAGACGGCTCGCTCGAAGCCGGCGAAGCTCCGGAGGACTGGAGTGGATCGGTGGATGTCGATCCGCCGGAGGCGGATTGGGGCGGATCCGATACGACTTCCCAAGATCGCGATCTACGTGCAAGTCCTCTCGAGGGCCTAGACCGCTTTAGATAAGGGCGCCGGTCGAGCGCGCAAGCGCGGCAAAGTCCACCTCGTCGGCAAGCATCACGAATCCTGCCTCAAGCTTCAGCGCAATCGGCCGCAGGGAGCGGCCCGCGCATGGGCCCGCAATGCAGTAGCCGGTAAGCTTGTCGAACAGCGCTCCGTGCGATCCGCAAAGAATGAGCGCTCCATCATGGGTCAGAAAGCGCTGTGGCGTAAGGTCGAGCGGGTGGCCGGCGTGTGGACAATGATTGACATAGCCGCGCACTTCTTCGCGCACACGCACGATAAATCCACGCAGCGGCCAGTCCCCGGTACCGATGGTAAAGGCGCGCGCGCCCGGATCGGCCACGTCGGCGAAACGGCAAATCACGCGTTCGACGTCAATCGGCGCGGAATCGGGCATAGAGGTTCGACCGCGTCAGCCAGTACAGAAGCGCAAGCGCCGGCAAGCTCAAAGAAGCGGTGTACAGGAAGAACGCCGGATAGCCGATGGCCTGCACAACGAATCCGGAAGTGCCCTCGAGGATTTTTCCGGGCAGTGCGTAGAGCGATGAAAATAGAGCGTACTGAGTCGCGGTGTATTTGGGACTCGTGAGAGTCGACAGGAACGCGATCAGCGCCGTGCCGTGAATCCCGAGCGCAAGATTGTCGAGACCATTGACCAGACCCAGGCCAATGAGCGTTGCCGTATTGGTGCTCGCCAACGCCGCAAAGCCTGCATTTGACAACATGATCATGACGCTGCCGAGCACGAGCGAGCGCAGCAGTCCAATTTTTGCGATCAAAACACCGCCGATGAACACGCCGACGAGCGACATCAGGAGCCCATACACCTTAACCACCGTCGCGATCTGCGTGAGCGTGTAGCCATGATCAATATAGAACGGCGTAGCCATGGATCCCATGGTGAATTCGGTCAGGCGGTAGGTGCTCATGAACACCAAGGTCAGAAGTCCGAGCCGCAAACCGTAGCGAGCGAAATAGTCGATGAGAGGACAGATCACCGCAGCGACGAACCAGGCCCCGCTTTCGCGCACGGTGTTCGGCCAATGAGCTCTCGCGGCAAGCCACGCGACGACGTGCTCTTCGCGCTGCGTCGAGTCGCGCGACGCATGGGGGTGGGGCTCACGCGCGAGGAGCGTCGTGGCGAGCCCGACGGCGACGAGCGCCGTCATCGTCTCGTAGCTTACACGCCAGCCGAAACGGTCGGCCACAGTGAAGGCGCCAGCGCTCGCGGCGATCAGCGCTACGCGGTACCCGATCTGATACGCGGCCGCCATTGCTCCTTGCATCTGCACGGCGGCCGATTCGATCCTCCAGGCATCCACCGCGATGTCCTGCGTCGCCGCCCAAAAGGCGACGAACACAGCCCAAGCGGCGATCCGCAGGACGCCAGCGGCAGGATCGCTCCATGACATGTTGAAAAGACCGCTAGCGATGCCTACCTGAGCAAGCAGCATCCAGCTGCGGCGCCGGCCGAGCAGCCGATTGAGGAGCGGCAGGGGCACGCGGTCGACGACGGGCGCCCAAAGGATCTTGATCGAATAGACGATACCGACCCAGGACAGCATCCCGATAGTGGAGAGATGCAAGCCGCTTTGCCGCAGCCACGCCGATAGGGTCTGAAAAACGAGATAGAACGGCAGTCCTGCCGAGAATCCCAGGCACAGCATCGACAGCACGCGCGGCTGTCGATAGACGCCAAGTGCGGCCCTCCACCCCTTCAAACGTGGTGGCCCATCGTGAGCGGCGCGCCGCTCGCGAAGCTGCGCTGCAAATGCAAGCCAGGAACCCTGGATGTGATCAAACAGCAGCCGACGAGTGCTCGACGCGGCTGCGCTGCGCCACCTTCGGCCGCCGCAGATTTCTCAGCATCGATGTTTACGGTGGTGGAACGCACGGTTCGCATGATAGCGGCGCTCGAGGCACAGATGCCGCAAACTTCAAAATCCGGCGCGGACGCTATCATTGACAGCCGTACTAGCCCAGTGGCACCGTCGCTCGCAGGGGGATGAATCGTGCACGATGATCAGCTTGCATTCGTCGATCTGGCGCTCGCACGCAATGCGCTGCGTTTCGGACGATTCACGCTGAAATCCGGACGCGAGAGCCCCTATTTCTTCAACGCCGGCCTTTTCAGCGACGGCGAGGCGGCGGCCATACTCGGGCGCTGCTACGCAGCCGCCCTCATCCGCTCGGGGATTGCCTTCGACATGCTCTTCGGCCCGGCCTACAAGGGCATCCCGCTCGTAACCGCCACCGCCATCGCGCTGTCCGATCGGCATCAGCGCAGCGTGCCCTATGCCTTCAACCGCAAGGAGGCCAAAGAACACGGCGAGGGCGGCAATATCGTAGGTTCAGCACTCGCCGGGCGGGTGGTGATCGTCGATGACGTGATTGCCGCCGGAACCGCCAAGCGCGAAGCCGTCGATCTCATCCGCGCCGCAGGTGCAGTACCTGTCGCCATACTGCTGGCGCTCGACCGCCAGGAGCGTGGACTCGGAGCGCAGTCGGCCGCCCAGGAACTGGAGGCGGAGTACGGCATTGCCTGCGTGAGCATCCTCACGCTGGGCACTCTGGTCGAGGCTCTGGCGCGCGGTAATAGCGCACATATTGCCGCTTCTGAGGAGCAGCTCACAGCGCTGCGCGCCTATCAAACGCGCTACGGTGTGAGCTCGTGACTTGCGACGCGGTCCCGATTGGCCAGAAGATGACTCATTGTATTGTCCTATGGTGACGGGAATGTCAGTGGCGAAATGGCTGTTGGCCTTGAGTCTGGTGTCTGCGGGCATCGGGCTTGCGTACGCTGACGACGCCACGGGTAAAAAATCCGTGGTCTATCGCTGGGTCGATGAGAAGGGGGTCGTTCACTATGGTGATCGGATCCCGGCGCAGGACTCGCAGAAGGAACGCGCAATCCTCAACAGTGAGGGAGTCGAGGTTGGGAAGCTTGATGCGCAAAAGACGGCCGCGGAGATTGCCGAGCAGACGCGCCGCGATCAGGACCAGGAACGCCTGCAGCAACATGACAGTTTCCTGCTGACGACCTACACCTCGACGAAAGATATCGAGGATTTGCGCGACGCGCGTCTTGCCGAACTGAACGGACAGCACGCCGCTGCCGAACAATATGTCGTTACTCTTAACTCGCGCCTCGGCGCACTGCAGGCGCAGGCCATGAATTTCAGGCCTTACAGCCCCCGTGCAACAGCCGCCAAAATGCCGGACGAACTTGCGGAGAACTTGGTCAGGACATTGAGCGAGCTGCGTACGCTGCGCGATAACCTCGCTGCCAAGGACAAAGAAGTATCGGCTGTGCGGGCGGAATTCGACAGCGATATCCAGCGCTACAAAGCACTGCGCGCCGCGCGCATGCAGCCGCGCTGAGTGCTAATGCTGCCCTGAATGTCCGAAGCCGCCGACGCCGCGCGCCGTGGCTTCGAAGTTCGCCACAATCTCAAGTTCGACTTGCACCACCGGGACGACCACGAGTTGGGCGATGCGCTCCCCGGGCTTGAGCGCGTAGGGCTCGCGACCGCGGTTCCAGCACGAGACCATGAGCTCGCCCTGGTAGTCCGAATCGATGAGGCCGACAAGATTGCCGAGTACGATGCCATGGCGATGGCCAAGCCCTGAGCGTGGCAGGACCATTGCGGCCAGGCCTGGATCCTGAAGGTAGATCGCAAGGCCTGTCGGGATGAGTTCGGCCCGGCCGGGTGCAAGCTCGAGCGGTTTTTCGAGACAGGCTCTTAGATCAAGTCCGGCTGAGCCGGCGGTTGCGTATTGCGGCAGGGGAAACTCGGCCCCCAGCCGCGGATCGATGATCCGCACCTGAAGTGGCGCACGCTTGACGGTCACGCGTGCGCCGTGCCGCGCTCAGCGCCACTCGCCCGCTCCGCTAAGACTTCCGCGATCAGGGCCACGAGCCGTTCAGCCAAGATGGACTTGGGCGCCCGCGCCAGCTCCCGCCTGCCGGTGCGCCACAGCACGATGAGATGGTTGTCTTCGCAGTCGAAGGCTTTGTCGGTGCCGACCTCGTTGGCGGCGATCATGTCGAGATTTTTCTTCATGAGCTTGCTGCGAGCATTCTGTTCGACCGTCTCCGTCTCGGCCGCGAAACCGACGACAAATGGCCGTTGTGCTCTGGCCGCCACCGTGCCGACGATGTCAGCAGTGCGCTCCATGGTCAGGTCCATATGGTCGGAGGTCTTCTTGATCTTCTGCTCGTAGGTGCGTGTCGGCCGGTAGTCGGCAACCGCAGCCGTCGAGATGAATATGTCGGTTCGATCGACCTCTTGCAGGACGGCGGCGAGCATGTCCGCCGCGCTCTCGACCTCAACCCGGCGCACTCCGGGGGGCGTCGGCAAAGCGACCGGGCCGCTCACCAGAATGACATCGGCGCCCGCCTCGCGTGCAGCATGGGCGACTGCAAAGCCCATCTTTCCGGAGCTGCGATTGCTGATGAAGCGCACCGGATCGATGCCTTCGCGCGTCGGGCCCGCGGTAATGAGAACGCGCCGGCCGACGAGCGGACCGCTTGGCCGCAGCAGATGGATTGCCCGACTGATGATCTCGGACGGCTCGTCCATGCGGCCGACGCCGATTTCGCCGCAGGCCTGGTCCCCTTCAGCCGGGCCGATCACGGCGACGCCGCGCTGCTGCAAAGTCGCGACATTGGCGCGCGTGGCCGCATGAGCCCACATGACGCGATTCATGGCTGGAGCGATGGCAAGCGGCGCCTCGGTCGCCAAGCACACGGTCGTCAAAAGATCATCCGCCTGTCCGGTGGCAAGGCGCGCAATGAAGCCTGCGCTCGCCGGGGCTATGAGAATGAGCTCCGCCCAACGCGCAAGTTCGATGTGGCCCATGGCGGCCTCAGCGGCCGGATCCCACAGTTCCGTTCGCACCGTTCGGCCCGATACTGCCTGCAAAGTAAGAGCAGTGATGAACTCCTGCGCGGCGGCCGTCATGACGACTTGGACTTGCGCCCCACGCTCACGCAGACGGCGCACGAGCTCAGGGCTCTTGTAGGCGGCGATGCCGCCGGTGACGCCGAGGAGAATTCTATTGCTGTTCATGGGTGTGCCTTCACCAGTCCACCGATTATCCGGCTGCGGTCCGCAAACAGGCAAACCCTTCCGTGCGCGCGCCCCAGTTCCCGTGACTTGTGCACGCTTTAAGCAACACACCCTTGGCAGACGCTGCTCTAAACCTCCCTGCATCAGTCGCCGAACCGGTCGAATTGGTTATCTGCTTATGCAATCTCGAGAACGACGTTGCCGACGAAGTCGCCGCGGAAACGTGGCTTTCCAGCGGTCTACGCATGATTTGCGCATCGCCTCCAGGTGCACCTCGCCGCCACACTGCTGCATGTATCAGGAGTGAGCAATGAGTATTCGTGACTGGCCGAAGAACGAACGACCGCGAGAAAAGTTGATGGCGCGAGGCGCCCAGGGGCTGTCCGAAGCCGAGCTTCTCGCCGTACTCTTGGGCTCGGGTGTGCGCGGTCACTCGGCGGTCGAGCTTGCACGTCATCTGCTCATGGAATTCGGCTCACTGCGCGCACTTTTCAGCTTGGAGCGCGCGCGCTTCATGAGCCACCGCGGGCTGGGGCCGACGCGCTATTGTGTTGTGCAAGCAGCGTTAGAACTTGGCAGGCGCCACTATCGCGAAGCCATGGCTATCGGATCTGTGTTGACGGCACCGGAGACTACTCGCGCCTTTCTCATGACTCAGTTGCGGGACCGCGCCTACGAAGTGTTCTGCTGCCTGCATCTCGACAATCGGCACCGCCTGATTTCCTTCGAGGAATTATTCCGCGGCACCATCGATGGCGCGAGCGTGCACCCGCGCGAGGTGGTGAAACAAGCTCTCTCGCACAACGCCGCTGCAGTCATATTTGCTCACAACCACCCCTTATGTTGCGCCGCAAACGTCACCACCGGGTTTGATGCCACCGAATCCAGGGTGGGACAATCCCGATGAGCGCTCTGGCGCAGCTGAATCTGCCGCTCGCGGGGTCGACGGAAGCCGAGATTCTCGGCGCCTTCGAGACCGAAAGTCCGGACACCGATCATGCAGAACGGCTTCTCGTACACGACGCGACCTACGGACTGCGTCCGGCAAGCGCGACGGAGATTATCTGCGCCGCGCGACGCGCGATGACTCGCCGTGTTCGCCGTGGTGTCGCGATGGACTCTCCGCGGGCGGTTCGCGAGTTTCTCGCCCTCAAGTTGGGCACGCTCGAGCACGAGGTATTCGCCGTACTGCTGCTCGATAACCGTCACCGCCTTATAGACTACGTGGAGCTCTTTCGAGGCACCATTGACGGCGCGAGCGTCCATCCCAGGGAGGTTGTGAAGCTGGCGCTCGCGCGTAATGCGGCCGCTTTGGTGCTAGCCCACCCGCACCCTTCCGGTGCGACCGAACCCAGTCTGGCCGATGAGCTCATTACGCGCCGGCTGCGGGAGGCGCTGGCGCTGGTCGATATCCGCTTGCTCGACCACGTCATCGTTGCCGGCGGCGATGCGCTCTCTTTCGTCGAACGTGGACTTCTGTAACCCTAAGAAACGCTCGCGGATTTCTCAATCAGTACAGGTGACGTGGCAATGCTTACGGCGATCGGGTTTTGGATGACGACCCTGAAAGATGAAGACGACGCGTTGCCGCAAGATCTTATTGGAAACATTCCCGATGAGACGAGGAAAGCCGTCGCAAGCTACCTCGCAATGGGACGGAAGCGTACCCAATATCGGGGCCTTTCATGGTGTCGATTTGTCTGTGGTGCAACTCTGCGCTCGTCACCGACTGAGCTGAGTCAGCTTTGAATCCAGTCGTCGCCGCAGTTCGGCAAGCTCCTGTTCTCGCCGACCCAGCAATGAGTGCGTCTCGCGGTAGGCGGCATAGAAATGATCGACCAAGGCGACGAGCTTAGCCACCTGCTGCCGAAGCCCGATGAGCTCCGCTTGCTCGGTTTCGGGACTGGGTCGCGTACGCGCGGATCGGCTGGTACCGTGCCGGCGCTGATGCTCGCGCAACTCGCGAAGCACGGCAGCGTGATAGCGGTAGAGCGAGTTCCTCGAGACGTCCGCCAACTCACACAGGGCACTGACGGTCACGCGGCCAGCGCTACTCGACCCCGAACTCGTGAGGGTCGCTAGAGCGCGCTTGAGTCGCTCAGCTGCGGAAGGGCTTGTCACAGGGAGTGACCTCCGACAGTTTGCCGATCGAGTGCACCATGGCGAGTGCTTCATTGAATCGCTCGCGCGCGACCTTGAGCGTCTGTGTCGGCAGAGCTGAATCGTTGAGCAGCGCCTCGTGGCGATTTGCCTGATCGAGCCAGTATGAGCGGTGCTCGGCTGACACGACGAAGTTGCGGCAGGTGGCGCACGTAGAGGGCTCTCGACGTACCGGGTTGGGCTCGCTCGTGCTACCGAGGCATGCACTGTGCTCCTGCCGGTAAACACAGAAACCCCAGTCGCATACACCGAGCGTTAAGCCCGCATCGACCAGCATGCGCGCGTAACGCCTCACATCCTGCTTCATGCGTGCCCCCCGGAATCGGGGCCGCTTGGCGAGAATCTCGGCGCCAGCCCGGCCGCCGAGCTGCGGTACGCTCAGCATATGCTCCCAGGCCGATACGGACTGCTCGAGGATATTGGCGTCGATCTCTTTGTTGAGCCGATAGTCGGAGCCAACGTAGCCGTGGTCTGTGACGGCACGATCGCGATGACCGAGATGTTGTGCCAGAGCAAGTAATGCCGTGCGATCGCGCAAAGCGGCGAAACGCACGAAGGTCTTGCGGCCTTGATGAGTCGATAAACGCCAGCGCCGATGTTCGTGGAGCGGCAAATCAAACCAAGAGCTGCAGCGATCCAGCAGTAAGCGCATTTGGCTAGTGCTCGTGACGCGAAGATCCGCCAAGCAGCTTCGATGCCACTCGCGTGCCCCGAGCCGCCCGCCTCGTGCGCGCAACCACAGCTCGGGACGACCGGAGCGCTCGCGATGGGGAGATGAAAGCGCTTCGAGCACGGCGATCGCGTGTATGGCGGGCGGTGGAGCGATCCACTGGTGAGGCCGTCCGTGGTAAGCCGCCTCACGCTTGAAAATCGCGCCCTGGATGGCGGCAGGAGCATCGACCGCGCCAGACTGATCGGTGACCAATGGCCGCAAGCATCCGGTCCTAAGCTGCAGAATCTCGCTCGCCCGAGGTCCAACCAGATAGGCGATTACGATGAAGCAAGCGGTGTAAAGCACGTCCAGAAGTTGGGCGAGATCGGCGCCCGACAAAATGGTGTGAGGCCCCTTCGCTGTATTGAGCGTGACTTGCTGAAGCGCGGCAATCGCCGCCTTGCGCCAGACCTCATCTGTATGGCCACGGCGCTGAATCTCATTGACCACATTCGCGTAGATCTCACGCGCGCAAAGCAGGTCCGCAGCGCACCGGTGCAGGAACTCGATGGCGCCCTGGATCAGCGGGATCGCGATCGGCTCGGGAGTGTACGGCCAGGTGCGGCGCTGCAAATCGTGTGTGCCAGCCAATGCGCAGAGACCACGGCCCGGCGAGGGATCGATCGCGAGCCCATCGCCGAGTTCGGTACGAAATCGATAGAGGTACACGAGTAGGAAAAGATACTTGTGGACGGTTGTGGGGGCGAGGCGCTCCCCCTTCTGGTTGGTTCGCTGCTCGATGGCGCGCTGAAAACGCAGCAAGGCGGCGGCGTCCAGGTCAGCAAAGCGCGAGAAGCCATGAGTCTCCATCCAGCGCAACAACTCGCGCAAGTATGTGAAATAGCCCTCAACCGTTGTCGCGCGCTGCGGTGCCCTCGTTCCGAGGCAACGCGTGCGGATGAGCGCGATCAACCTTTTGCCGGTCTCCAGCAGGGGAGCGAATGAGCTGTCCGTCGCGCGTCGCCCGCTCGGGAGAGTGAAATCCCAGCGGACGCGCACGGGATGTTCGTGCTCGAGCACGTTGGTCGAGGCGAAAATCCACAGCACATCGTCCCAATGGGAGTGCATGAGAAACCAGTCGCGGGCTCGCGACCCATCGGCGGCTGCGACGCGAGCGACATCGACCGGCGCGGAAGTTGGCACGCTCATCGCAGATCGGGCAGGGGCGGCAGCGCGTGCTGTAGCCGCGAACCTTCCGCGAGCTCACTCGCCGTGAATCGTGTGAGGATGTCCTCGTCCAAAATGCGCAGCAGCGGCGCGTATATCGCCTCCCAGCGCGCTGGGTGAATCTGTGCCGCAGCGGCAAGCAGATGATCGCGCGCCTGCAGTAGTCGACCGATCGAGGAAGCATCGGCCGTGATGACGGCGTTCGGGCAGGTAAAGCAACCGAGGAAGCTGGGGCACAGCTCACCCTGTCTCGATCCGGGCGCTGTGCCCGAGAGCGGATCCTTGCAGTCGAAGCCGAACATCGACACGGCAGCGCCGCGCGGTACTGGCGCGGTGCCCGCCGACTTCGGGTCGGCCACCGGTGCCTGCGGAGCTCGAGACCGGCTGATATGACCCAGAAAAGCGCTCTGTAAGGCGGATATGCGCAGTCGGTGTTGCACCTCGACCTCCGGACCTTGTACGTAGCGGATGGTGGTATTGATTTGCTGATGGTTGGCGGCAGCCTTTGCCTGCTGCAGATCTCCTGAGGCTCGATAGAGCGCGCTCAATACGCTTGGCCGGAGGGACGCGAGCGAGAAGTGCGGCAGTCCATGGCGAGATAGGAAATTGTGCTTGATGACATGCTTGGCCGTTGTGGCCGACCAGGCATTGATGCCGCGCGCGCCCTTGAACAGCAATAGACAGTGCCGCGCGGCCTTAGGCGCCTGCGGCCGCAGTCGGTGAGTCCACTGAAGCAGCTCGCGAACTAAAGCGGGAGGATCGAAAGCGGCATCGCTACGGAAGGAGCGTCGCTGTACAACCCCAGCCCGGCGCTTGTTCCAGACGAGCATCTGCCGATCATCGAGCAATGGAATGGGCTGCAAACAATCGCAAGAGAGTTCCGCAATGGCGCCCGGATTACCCGCTGTGTGGATGAGAATTGCCAAGTAGTACGGCAACAGGGACTCGGCCCGCGGGTACAGATAGGGTTCCACACTTTTGGTGCCGCCGTGGGCTCTGACAGCCACCAATACCGAGTGATGACCTGCTCGGGTCAGCGTGTGATGACTCGGGACGATCCCGCCGTAGCGCCGATCAATGACGTCGAGCAGGTTCCCGATCGAATAAGCCTCCACGGGGTTGTTGCGGGCACGTTCACGCTCGCCCTTCTCGCGCAGCGCACGCAGGGCGCTGATGTCGCGCTCGCATGCCCGGAGAATCGAGCGTAGCGCCCGCGCTGTGAGCCTGCGTACTGAAGGTTGATCACGGTTACGCAGGGGAAAGGGGTTGAATGGGAAATGCACTTCGCCAAGTACGCGAGGTCGGCAGCGCGCCAGCCAGCGTAGAAGCGTGCGTAACGTGTTGTACGCGCTCGCACGGCTGGCCTTGGCCCACGGCTGACCGTTGGTACGGCGCTGCGCGTTGAGCCACTCGACGTAGCGCGACAGGAGATCGCCATCGATGTCCGCCAGCGCCCGAAATGCAGGATGCTGCGAAGTGAAGCGAGCAAAGACTTTGATGTTGCTCCAGTGCGTTGAAATCTGGGAGGCGTTTCGGACACCGAAGTGGTTCCAAAAGGCATCTGCGAGCGCTCGCCTGACATCAATCGGAAGCGATAGCGAGGAAAAATCGATAACCGCTTTGCGCAAATGGCGCGGCGCTTCGAGGTGAACTGGGACCGCGGCGTTTTCCGTTCTTGGCCTGAGCAGCACACGGCTCGCGCGCTTTCGCCGACCGGCCATCAGCCATGCACCTCATCGATCAGCGTATCGAGCGCTTCGGTCAACGCGAACGGATCGGCTGCGATCGCGCGCAAGTACCGATCAGTTGTCTCGATGTGCTCGTGACCCATCAGTATCTTGACGATCAGAAGCGGGTTAATCGAGGCGTCCTGTTTGGCGAGCCGTTCGAGACGCGCGAGCAGCATGCAAGCGAAGGTGGCGCGCAGGAGGTGGGTGGTAACCTTGAAGCCGCAGGCGCGGCCTGCGTGCTGGATGACTTTCTGATAGCGGTTCTTCAACACGGGCGCACCGCGACTGCCGATAAAGAGCTCATTGCGCGCCTCCCGTCGGCGTCTGCGCCCTGAGCGCGCGAGCCAACCCCGCCGATGCGTCGACACGTAAGCCGTCGTCTCCTCCAACAGGCTCGTCGGCGCGATGATGTAGCCGTGCTTGCGGCCCTTCCGCTGTACATCGATTAATCGATACGGAGGGTCCGGGGTGACACTGGACCTCGACTTGACCACATCCTCGATCGTCAGGCGCAGCAGCTCGCTCACCCGCAAACCGGTATACACCTGCCATCGCGCCATCAAGTCGTACGGCGGCTCAAGGCAGGCAAGTAACTCGCATGCCTGTGAGCTCGCTAACGGCCGCGGCAGGCTCGTGAACTGCCGCAATACAAACAGGCTTATGTCCGCATCTGCCCCATCGCCGCGACGCGGTGCGCGGTCGGTGCGCGCAACAGCGAAATCGTTCGCACCTCCGAGCAGCGGCGAGGAGCGCAACCACCCACGGCGCACGGCCCAGTCGTAAAAACGAATCACACCCCGGACACGGTGGTTAATCGTTCCCACGCTGTATGGGCGCTGGGTGTGCGCGCTCGACTCGTTCAACATCCGGTTGCGGTACGCAACTAGGTCGACTGCATCAACGTGATCCCAGTCGATCCGGCTCTGCTCGAGCGTGTCGAACCAGTCGTAGAGGATCTCAGCATAGGTGCGCAGCGTGTCGACGGTGTGGGCGCGCTGCACACCGTGTTCGTGCAGATAAGCGATCGCAGGCTCGATAGGTCGCCAATCGTTCGAAAAGAGCAGCGGAAACCCGACAGGCCGAGGCTCGCGTAGTCGAATCGACGCTGCGCACGCTGCAGCAGCACGCAACCGCTCGGGAACGTCGGACGCCGATGGAAGAGCCGCCTTACGGATGATCTGAACCATGCAGACCTGCGTTCTCGGTCAAACGCTTGACCGCATCGACGAATGAGAGGGCCAGCAGATGCATCGCAAGGTCGATGGCGCCGCCGCCGCCCTTGCCGGCTCGGGTGTCATACCACTTACAACCGGTTGTCAGGATCTCGAAGTCACCTTGCGTCGTGTGCGCGTGCCAGCGACGACTACGCGCATCTTTGACCGGCGTGAACGTCGCGTCTGGCTTGAGGTTAATCGCGAGGCGCGCCAACACCGCTTCGCTTGGCAGGGCACGCAAGCGCGCTAAGGTCGCAGGGCTGAATGATTGACGCACGGTTGACCGCCCACGTTGCTGGAATCCTCCCCAGACCCCTCCCGGGCTACTCGCCTCTAAAGAGGCTGGGGCTACTCAAGTGTGCGGCACTGTAAGGCGTGGATCCGAGTCGAATAAATGGTGGTTACACCCAGAAATGCAACCTAACACCCCAGTGGAATCGCGGAACCCAGCCAAGCCGACGAGCTCATCACGCGCCGGCTTAAGGATGCTCTCGCGCTCGTCGATATCCGCGTGCTCGATCACTTCATCGTGGGCGACGGGATCTGCATGTCCTTTGCAGAACGTGGACTTATTTGATATGTGGAGCGCGGATGGTGGCACTGCGGCGTGGTGCGATTAACCGCCCTTTGTACTCCACATAGTTTTTCTTGTTCGGCGTAGCGTTCCGCCTCCCAGCAACAACTGCGGAGAGAGAGCGCCATGAACGTCGATCTTCGTCCCAGCACACGCCGGATGATCGAAGAGTCTCCCGTCGCGGCCGAGGCCCGGACTTTCATCGAGCGGCTGCACGCTGAGCACTACAGGGACTACGTTATTGACTGCCACATCCGGCGGCTCCTATTCGTCATGCCGCGTTTATCGTCCGGTACCTCACCGCCGATTTTGCAAGACGCGGAGCTCGCGGCCGAGTTCAACCGAGAACGTCACCCCCGGTCGAGGTTCTTCAACTTCGCCGGGACCCGACGCGTCTACACTCGCTACCTGCGTGCGCAAGGGCGCTTGGTCAGCGAGCCACAGGCGCCGTACGAGGATCTGATCCGGCGGTATGACCAGTACCTTGCCGACGTGCGAGGTCTCTCCTGCTCGGCGCGCCGTAGCCATAGACTCACCTTGCGCGCGCTGCTCGCGCGCATTCTGAGCTCAGAGCGGTCTCTGCTGACGCTGTCCCGCGACGATCTCGAGGGCTTCATCCTCGAGCGAAGCCACCAGATCTCTCGGCATTCCCTGCAGCACGTAGTCGCGCACTTGCGGGCCTTCCTCCGCTACGCACACGATGCCGGTCTCGTGCGCGAGCGCCTCGATGGGCTCGACACTCCGCGCACGTATCGAGCCGAGTTGCCACCGCGGGCGCTGCCCTGGCCCAGCGTGCTGCGGTTGCTCCGATCTATCGAGCGCAGGAGCCGAGCTGGCTGGCGGGACCTGTGCATCCTGCACCTGATCGCCCACTACGGGCTGCGCCCCGGCGAGGTCGTTGCGTTGCGCCTCGACTCGATTGACTGGGAGCGAGAGCTTTTGCACGTCTATCAGTCCAAGACGCGCTCGCCGCTGACGCTCCCGCTCGATAGCCGCACGCTGCGGTTGCTACGTGAGTACCTGCAGCACGGTCGCAAGGGAGAGGCGAGTGCTTCTCCGATGCTCTTCTTGCGGGCGCGCTGCCCATACATCCGGCTCGAACACGGTGCCGTCGGGGATCTCTTCCGCAAGCGCATGCGTGAGGCCGGCCTGCCCGACTGCGGCAAGCATGTGTATCGCTTGCGGCATACGTTCGCGATGCGGCTCCTCAGCCGCGGCGTTGGCATGAAGGCGATCGGAGACGTTCTCGGCCACCACAGCTTCGATGGCACAAGTGGCTACTTGCGACTCGACGTCGCCATGCTGCGGGGCGTCGCCCTCGATGTCCCGCGCCGGCTGGGAGGGCGCCATGCCTAGGGCATCACCGTTGCATCGCTTCAATGCCGCCGTGCAGGCGTTCGTTTCAAGCCGGCGTGCGCTGGGGCGCGCTTTGCAGGTCGACGAGTACGTGCTGCGCAACCTGCGCAAGTACCTCGCCCGGGCCGGGTACTGCGACCCTCGATGGGCCGAGCTTCGCTCGCTGGCGCCCGCAGGTTCCGTCACGCCGCCCACAACACGCAAGTTGACTGGGCGATGATGGTCTATAGGTTCTGTCGCTATCGACGGCGTCGTGAGAGCCGTTGCTTCCTGCCTCAACGCTGGAGGTTCGGTCGGCATCGTCCATACCCGTTACCCACGCCGATCGATCCGGAGCAGGTCCGGCGTTTGCTCGCCTTCGCCGACCGCTGCCCGGTGCGCAACTATCGCGCTCTGCGGCGCGCCGCTCACCGCCTTGCCATCGTGCTGATGTATACCGCAGGGCTCCGCCGCCGCGAGCTCGTTCGCCTGCACCTGGAAGACGTCGACGCCGGGGGCGGCGTGCTGCGCATCATAGGTACGAAGATCCCCAAGTCGCGGTGGGTGCCTCTGTCGGCGAGCGCCACGCGCGAGCTGCGCGCGTACCTGCGCGTCCGGGCGGCGTTCGTTCCTCGCGCCGCCCGCAACACGGTGCTCCTTTGCAGCTGCACGGCGCACGGCTACAGCCTCAACGGTATGAGCCACGCGGTACGTCGGCTCATGCATTACTCGGGCATCTGGGCCACGGCCGCGCGCGTCCCGCGCGTGCACGACTTCCGCCATGCCTTCGCGGTGACCGCGCTACGGCGCTGGTACGAGGAAGGGCGCGACGTGCAGTCCGAGCTGCCGAAGCTTGCGATGTACATGGGCCACGTGTCGATCGCTTCGACGACCTATTACCTGCGCTTCATGCCGGCCGTGGTCGCGCTCGCGAGCGAACGCTTCGCGAACGTGTGCGGCGAGCTGATCGAGGGAGGTGCTGCATGAGACGCTCGACCCCCACGGCCTTGGGCCGCGATCTCGTCACGTTCTTTGAAGACTTCCTCCCTGCGCAGCGCGGCTTGAGCCCTCACACGATTCGCAGCTATCGCGACGCGCTGCTGCTTCTCCTGCGCTTCACGGCGCGGGACGTGCGGCGCACAGTGGACCGTCTGGACGTTCCGGACCTAACAGTCGAGCGCGTCACGCGGTTCCTTGCCTCGCTCGAAGCCGAGCGCCGCAACGGCATCGCCACCCGCAACGCCCGCCTCGGGGCGATCCATGATTTTGCGCGTTTCCTCGCTGGCCAGCGCCCCGAGCACCTGGGCCTCCTGCAACGGATCATTGGCATACCCTTCAAGCGCGGGGCGGTCGAGGCGCCGATCGAGTATCTCGATCGCGCCGAGCTCGATGCGCTCCTCAAAAGCATCGACCGCTCCACGGACCTCGGCCGGCGCGACTATGCACTCTTCGCGTTCATGTTCAACACCGGCGCGCGGGTCCAGGAGGCCCTCGATGTGCGCGTCGCCGACATCCGACTCGAGGCCCCGCCGCAAGTGCGGCTGCTCGGCAAGGGCCGAAAGGCCCGGATCTGTCCGCTGTGGCCAGCCACCGCACGGCTCCTGCGCGATTTGATCACCAAACGCGGCGGCGTTATTGACGGCGCCCACTCGCCGCTTGTCTTTACTAACGCTCGTGGGGAGCACCTGACGCGCTGCGGCGTACGTCACCTCCTGCGGCGGTACGTGCAGAAGGCTGCGCGGGTCGTCCCGTCCTTGAAGACCAAGAAGCTCCATCCGCACTCGATCCGCCACAGCACCGCGGTCGCGCTGCTCAAGGCCGGCGTCGACTTCGCGACGATCAGCCACTGGCTCGGCCACGCCGGGCTCAACACCACAATGCGATACGCCCGCGCGGATATCGATCTCAAGCGGCGGGCGCTCGCGCAGGTGTTCCCGAACGCGGTGGCGCCACCCCCTGGTGGTCGTTTGCTCGTCGAAGGCGCCGGTCTCGTCGGTTGGTTGCGGCGGATGTAGGCGCAGGTAGGCGTCCTCTCGCGACCGAGGCTGTCTGAAAACGCTCACACAACCTCGGTCGCGCGCAGTCACGAGAACCGCGCCCGAACCTCGCCTTTCGCGCCGGGACGAAGATTACGCCCAACAACGGACCCTTAACGACGGCTGAGGGTGGAAGCCGTGTGAAAAAAGCGATTGTGAGGAATTTCTTTAGAAGAAAATTGCACCAGGCCATGGCAAACGCATGCGCTGCGCAACGGCTAGGCTCGTTGATCAACACGCCGGGCCAGGTCTTGCGCCAATTTATTGATGCCGGGCGTTTTCACACATGCCTACGACGAGGCTGACCGCCAAGACGGGGTAGCTAAGTCTCGTTGATGGCGCGGCTTGTATAACTCAGAGACAATCTCCGTAGAAGGTCATTACTCGGCTGTGGTAATCGAGTAGCATTTTGATATTAAATGCTGCAAGCACCGTATTACCGACGTTGGCGATGCGCGCAACTGTGGAGCCCTGCTGTTTGTGGACGAACACGCGTTGCCCTGCGGGCAGTGTGAACGGCCCGAACCCGACAGGCTGGCTCAAGATGAAGGTCTCGACCTTCGATTCGCCCCGTGCACCTCTGCGAATCGACGCGCCCTGATCGAGAAGCGAGTTCCGTACGCCAGGAAGATCAAGGGCTTCCGGAAAAAGCCCGATGCCGCCACTCGAACCCGTGTCGAGCGTAACCGGCCCGCTCGCTTCGCCCAGGCGGAAGCCTGGGATCACAGGATAACTGTCGAAGGTTTTGAGTGGAATTCGCCAGCGGGTTCGGCAAGTCCGAACCATGGCCCCGGCTTTGCCTGAACCATCCAAAATTGCGAGTTTGTGCGCGATGTAGTCGACGAGGACGATCTTGTCGGACAAAAAGCTGTAGCCAAGGACCACATCGAGCCCTCGCTGATCAGGACTAGTGAACGGAGCCGTGTCAGCTGCGAGGGCGTCGAAAGCCGCAAAGCTATGCCCGCGAATGGTCAAGCCTTCAATTCTTGTCGGGGCAACGGTCACGCCTCGACCTTCGCCGAAACCACTGGCCTCGCCTGAAACGGTCCGATCGACCTTCAGGCCTAGCTCTTCAGCGTCGGCAAGATTTATGACCGACGGATCAACGCCCGTATCGAGAATGGCGTAAAGAGTTTTACCTCTGATAGAAACCTCAATGCCAATTTCCGATCGTGAAAAATCGAACGACGTCTCAAGCGAGTTTGCCTGCGAAGTGGAGCAACCAATTAGAGAGAAGAATGCGGTTAGGACTCTAGCTTTGTTCATCGAACTATGATGCCGGGCGAGGACGTCCACGACAACCCCTCGGGTGAGAGCGCCCCGGCTTGGGCATCCGCTTCGGGTCGAGGCTTTGTGAAAACGCTGATTATTTTGCTAAGTTTGTACCTTCCTCTTCCGAGTAGGACCGGACTCGGGGTGTGGTGTGAGATAAGCGGGTTGTAGGTAACGCGTCTGTATCACAAAGACATAAATCATTGCGCTGAAACCAGCGACAATTAGCGTCGTTGCCAAACCTTTGGTGAGTTTGGATACGGAATTGCTTGTAGACATCTTGAATAACTCTCGAGGCCCACGTGCCTGGGTTCCAGAGTCGAGCGGTGTCACTTTGTCGCAGACCACGGATGGCCGCTTAGGGGTAATCCCTTGCGGGCGCTCAGTGGCTGGAACTGCCCGTCTGCTGCCGGTCAGACTGATCGGCGAGCCACGGCACCTTGGCTCAGAAATGTGGAGTCGGTTGTAGGCATTTACCTCTGCCATAATGCAGAGCGTTTTTAGCTTAGCGTCGCCGCAGATGCGGCGTGATGTGAGGGAGAGTTGATCGGCGATGCTGAGCTAAAAAGGGAGTGGACTGAACCGCGCACTGAGCCGGACGCTATGGGGATTGATTCTGACTTCTTGATCGTCGACGAGGCTCAGGAGGATCCGTGGAGCGATGATTGAGGGGTGTTGATCTTGAACGGAAGCGATGAGGCGGTTTCTAGGGGTTGTTGTTGACTGAGTAGATGGGGCCAGAAAGGATCGGGCACTGACCTTCAGGCAACGTGCTGCCTCGGGACGATACCATCCGATGTTTGGCAGCGCCGATTGGGGAGCGCGAGCAGATTTCATGACGTGTCGAGGATGAGCGGTGGCGGCATTGGCCGAGTAATCTGCTCGACGTTGATCATGCGACCACTGTGGCAGACGGGGCATTGATGCAACGATAGGCCAGTGAGCGCCTCGTAT
>Ga0302324_100009250_pt1 | contig 20653 bp, 12 predicted proteins | sample Palsa_T0_1_FD_201949 | JGI IMG/M metagenome (GOLD analysis project Ga0302324, IMG submission 201949) | Peat permafrost microbial communities from Stordalen Mire near Abisko, Sweden - Palsa_T0_1 | ecosystem: Environmental > Terrestrial > Soil > Palsa > Peat permafrost | place: Sweden: Abisko...
AATTCGAAAGCTGGACGAAGGTGGAACCGAGGTCCGCATCGTCATTCCGTATCTGCGAAGGGATCAGCCATCCGAGGAGAACATCCCCAGTGAGCAACTTGCGAGTGTTGATCGTTGACGACGAACCTCTGATTCGGCAGGGCATCCGCGACGGCCTCTCCGCTTGCGAGGGAATCGAGATCACGGGTGAATGCGACTCCGGCGTCGGAGCCATCGATACGATTCTTTCCGAACGCCCAGATCTTGTCCTGCTCGATGTGCAGATGTCGGATCGCACCGGGCTTGACGTAGTGCGCGACGTGGGTCCACAGCGTATGCCCGCTGTAATTTTTGTAACGGCCTACGACCAATATGCGGTTAGCGCGTTCGAGCTGAATGCCATCGATTACCTGCTAAAGCCCTTTGACGACGACAGGCTGAAAGCTGCGATCGGGCGCGCTCGTGAACGAATCTCTGCACAGCGGGAGGCTTCTCTCGTGCGGCAACTGCAGGCGCTCCTCGAGATGAAGGGGCGAAAATGGCCGGAGCGGCTGGCATTCCGAAATGGCGACGGTTTTAGTCTGGTGCCTGTGGACACGGTGGACTGGATCGAGTCGGCCAACAACTATGTCCTACTCCATTGCGGCTCAAAGCACCACATTATGGGAGAGACTCTCACCACATTGGAGAACAGTCTCAGCCCTGATAAGTTCTTACGAATTCATCGTTGCCGGATCGTGAATGTATCGCGGATTGCCGCGGTCCGTCCCTTTCTAAGCGGAACCTATCAGCTTGAGTTGCACAATGGCACTCGATTGAGCAGTGGAAAACAATATAGCGATGCGGTTCGGAGACTCATTAAGAAATAATCTAGTCAAACCCGCCTACTAGGTTCATGATCCTTCGGACCTTCCTTGGGCGGTTCGTCGGCAAGCTCCGATTCCAAGATGATCGTGAGTCTGCTGTTCTCCGCCCTGTCAATGTCCTGGCTTCGCAAGGTTCTCATATTTCTGTCTGGCCTCTTCAAGGATCGCCAGCACCGCCTGCTTCTCCGCGTCGGTATTCCACGCGGCGCTGCTCTCGACCGTCGAGATCAGCCTCTCCATCCACGCCACGAAATATGCTGCATCCTCTGCATTGTGCTGTGGAGCCCCAGCCATATTCACATAAACCGGACTGGTCGTCGCATACGGGTACAAATCCAAGATCGGATACTCCGCCTTGTCACTGAACGCCCGCAGAACGCACCAGCCACTGCTTTTGAGCGGTAACTTGCCTTCGACGTAAGCAGTGGTACGATCCGAGCTGAGGTCGAGCTCGCGTTCAACTTTCCCGTTGCAGACGATCTGCAGATGATCCACCGGCACAATGGACCCCAGCGCTGCCCGGAAAAATACATCCTGCTTCTGGTCGAGATGGACCTCTCCTCCCGGCGTCTTCAGCCCGAGCTCAAAGCGCAGCAACGGCCCATTCGTCGCGAAAGTGCGTCCTGCTTTGATGGATTCGAGCCATGGCTCAAGCTTCAACGGTCCGGCTGGAACTTCCGCATATACGCGGTTCAAACCAATCGGCCCGCGCAGTGAGGCGTAGTTCCCCATGAAATCTGTTCCGGCGGCGGTCGGCAGCCGGAAACCGCAGTTCAGCAGCTTGTACCAAACCGCCGCTGTGGACTTATGGTCGGAAAAGCCGACGACCTCGATGTAATCCACTTTGCCGAGCGCCACATCGGCGGGCAGTTCAAACGTGATCGCGTCTTTCAACGGATCCGGTACAGTGTCTAGCGGATGCACGTACCCCACCAGTGCTCCCTGTTCGTGCGCGAGATCAGCCACGTTGGCATTCGCGGGAAACAAACTGGCCGCCTCGGTGTTCGGATACCCGGCGTATCCCGGCAAGATCAGATTCCGCGTCAAGTTCAGAAGCCCGAGATGTCCCCAGTAGCTGGTGTGAAATTCCTGCGCGTGCTCGAGCAAGTAATCCTCGTTGGAAGCTGGATCAAGCTTCGGCGAAGCGTACGCTATATCCGGGAAACGCTGCTCTTTGTTGACCACCAGATTTTCAATGATCGACAAATTCTCGGCTGCGGCCTGCTCGATCAGATGCGACGGTGTGTTGCGGTACGTGCCCGCATAGTTCATGTGGACGTGAGCATCCCCACTGACCCAGCGCGTGTCCGGACGTTTCCACTCGATTCGCTGCAGCCGAACCGTGGCTTCCGAGGTTTTTCCCGCCACCACCTCCACGGTTAGTTCCTCGAACCGGTACTCGTTGCCGCGCAGCACGCCCACTTGCACCTTTCCGGCTGGAACCGTAATGCTAGAGACCCCATTGGTGTCAAAGTAGTGCGCTTCAAATGGGCGTTCTTTGCGGTCAAAGCTGTCGTCTGCTTCCATCCACGCGTCCTCTGGGGCATAGGCCCGACCGTCTTCCGCGGTAACGAAGACTCGCGCCGCCACCGGCTCCCCACTGCGGTCCGCGACCCGCAGAAGCAGTTTCCCCATCGGCTTCAAGTACTTTCGCTCGCCGGTCAGAACCTGGCTCTGCGCACCCCCGGGAATCGTCTGGATCCACAAAGAAGTATTACCGCTGCGGTTCGAGATGAACGCGATCTTTGACCCGTCCGGCGACCAGCGTGGATTGATGTTGTCGTAATCCCCGTAAGAAATCGGAAACGCGTCTCCACCTGCCGCCGGCATCACCCAAAGCTGGTGCCACGACTGTCCCAAATACGACGCATACACCATGCGCTTGCCGTCCGGCGAAAAATCAGGGCGAGCCTTCCACGTGGTTTCTTCGTAGTGGATCTCGCGTGCCTCGGCGCCGGGTTGCGCCTTCATCCGCCAGAAGCCGCCGGTACCGTGGATGTGCCCCCGATTCGAAATGAACAGGATCTCCGACCCGTCACGCGACCACACCGGGCTGATCTCGTGGTCCACCTGACTGTAGTAATAGCGAGGAAGCGGGCTTACGTTTTCCGGAGTGAGTCGCTGTACGTCGCTGAGTTCGCCATTCTCGAATCGTCCTACAAAGATGTGGAAGTGGCCCTTGTAGGAAGTCGAAACAAACGCCAGCCGCTTTCCGTCGGGAGAGAACCGGGGCTCGAGATTCACCGCTCTGTCGGACGTGAGCTGTCGCCTGCGCCCGTCGCGTAGGTCGAGCAACCACAACTCCACGGCATCGTGGTCGTAGCGGGCAAAAACCACCCAACGCCCATCCACCGACCAATCCGGCTCGTAGTCATAGCCTGGGCCTGCGGTCATCTCCTCGCTTATCGTGCTTCCCACATCCTGCCGCCACAGCGATCCTGCCATCGAGTAAATCAGCGTCCGAGAATCGGGAGACCAGACCACCGCGCTTGGCCCGGTCGTGAGCTGAGGCAGGTACATCTCGCGATAGTAATAAGCATGCGGAAGGTCAATCTGCATGAGCACTGGCTCGCGCTGCGCCAGACAGTCCGCGCATATCAAGAAGACAAAAATGCCAAGACGAATGATTCGGGATCGGGCCAAGGCTCCTCCGCGGCTCAGAAAGCGGACAGATTATACCGTGCCAAACCAGATCAGGACTTCACCGGACAACCGGGATCACGGGCAGCACGACTTGAGAAGGATGCGTAATGTCGTGGAATACGCGAATGTGTGCCTTTTTCATCTCCGCGCTGTTCGCCTCCGAGTTTCCGGTCTGCAGGTTGCGTGAGAAATTCGGAGTGAAGCTGGCGGAGATCTGCAGGCGGATCCGATGCCTCTGCAGAAACACGTTGCTGGTGATCAGGTTCTCCAGCTTCAGTTCGTAAATTTCTCCCGGTGACAACAACTGCCGGCCTCGGCCGAGGTCGCGATAGCTTGCGCGCAGGACATCCAGCCCTGGACTCATCAGGTTGATCGCCGTTCCATCCGGCGAGACATCGAGGAGCCGGGCCCACAGATCGAAGTCGCGGCAATCACAAGAAACAAAGATACGCGCTTTGATCGGCCCCGTGACTTCCGTGTCTTCTTGCAGCACAGCAGAATCGAAGGTCAGAACATCGACGCGATCGGCAAGTTTGCGATAGTCATGTGCGCCCGAGGAATCGTACGGATTGACGACGGGAGTGGCTGGATCGGATACAAACTCGCTCTCGCTGTCCTGGTTGTCGAAGGGCGTAGTTTGCAGTCGACCCGAACCTGTACCGTCGGTGTCCGGAGCCAGGAAAGCTGGCATCGCTCTGGCTGCGGGCGGCCACTGATCCGCGTCCCGCCATTGGTTGCGTCCCATGACGAAGTAGCGGACCGGCTTTTCGCGCTCCACGCCGTTGTCTGCGCCCTTCAAGTAATGATCCATCCAGTGCAGCACGACCTCGTCGTAGTCGATCGCCGCGGTCGGGCCGAACTCACGTTCTCCGGATCGTGTTTTTGCCGTGCTGTCTACGCCATGAACCCAGGGTCCAAGTAGAAGGTGGGTGCGGGTGTCCTTGTCGCCCGCGCGGGCCTTGACCAGGCCCCCATAGTTCGTAGTCGCGCCTTCCGGCCCGTAGTTATCGTCGTACCATGCCGAAAGATTAAGGACAGCCGCGTGCGTGCGCGAGTACTTGTCTCGCAGTTCGCTCCAGTTCCACCACGGATCCTCCGGCGGATGGCCCAACCAGTCGAAATAATACGGGGCGGCCTGCCGCAGGGGCTTCAAGTCGATCAAGGGCAGGGTGTTCAACATCTTCGCCCCTTCATCTTTCCAGGCAGCGAGAGCTTCGTCGTAAGTGCGCGGGCCTGGCAGGTTCTTCTTCGCGCGGGTACCCCAGGCGATGTCGTCCCAGATCCAGTCGATCCACGACATGTCCCACGTACCACCCGCGTAGAAGAAGTTCTGCGGCGTGGAGAACGTCATGGCTGGGACCATGGCCTTCAAATGAGGGGGGCTTTGAACGGCGGCGAGCCATTGCACCGCACCGGGATAGGAAAGGCCAAAGGTTCCCACCGCGCCATTCGACCAGGGTTGGGTGGCAGCCCACTCGATGGTGTCGTAGCCGTCTCGCCCCTCATTTTCGTAGGGGCGGAAATCTCCACCCGAGTGGTATCGGCCGCGAACGTCCTCGATTACGACGGAATAGCTACGCTCGGCAGCATGCTTGAAGGTCGTGTACTCCTGCTGTGCGCTGTCTTTCCCGTAGGGCGTCCGATACACCAGTACAGGAAAAGTGCCGTCTTCGGCTGGGCGCAGTACATCCGCGCGCAGAACCACACCATCGCGCATGGGCACGGGGACGTTCTTCTCCAGAACAAAATGCTTTCCGGAGTGCGTGGAGTCCTGGGCAAAGGCAAGAATGGAAGTTGCAAAAATCAGAACCAAAGCGCGGAGTTTCATCGGGCGTGAGACTAACAGGGTGCCAGACGTGGCGGCAAGTCAGGCAAATCGCTCGGTCGTTCCCCCTACTTCCGCTGCCTGTCGCTCCATCTCAGGATGCAGAAATGACCCGGCCAAGACAAGTTCCTTTCTGCTTTGCCCCGGCCACCGGGCGGGCCCCACGCTCGACGGGCAGTGCCACCAACTCAATTCTTGCTATAAAATCCTTACGCCGGGATCTCGTTGAACTGAATGCCAACTGCTGACTGATTGCGTGATTGCCAGGTGCTGAGTGCCGACTTCTGAAACCCAATCCGGGGCGACGACTCTACCCGCCCGCTACTACACGGATAGCGATCTCTTCCGTGACGAACTCGAACGCTTCTACTGCCAAACCTGGATCTGCGCCGGGCGTGCCGGTCAAGTCTCGACGCCGGGCGACTATTTTGTCCGCGAGGTGGCCGATGAAAGCATCATCATTACTCGTGACGGCGGTGGCTCGCTGCGGGCGTTTTTCAACGTATGCCGGCATCGCGGCACCCGCATCTGTGCCGGCGCTGAAGGGCATTTCCCCGGACGGATCCAGTGCGGCTATCACGGTTGGACCTACGGACTCGACGGGAGCTTGATCGGCGCTCCCCACGCACACGACGGCTTCTGCCGCGAAGACTATCCTCTTAACCGCGTTCATGCAGACGTCTGGGACGGACACATCTTCATCAACCTCAGCTCAGAGCCCGCGCCACTTGCCACTCAGTTAGAAGATTTGCCGCAGAAGTTCCTGCATTGGCAAATGGCTGAGCTGCGCACCTACCGGCGCATTAAGTATGAAGTGAAGGCCAACTGGAAGCTGATGATGCTGAACTACAACGAGTGCCTGCATTGCCCCATTCTGCACCCGGCGCTCAATGCCATCACTGCTTACCTCTCCGGCGAGAACGATCAGCCCCATCGCGGATACATCGGCGGCTCAATGGAGTTTCAGGGCGGCGCCAAGACCATGAGCAAAGATGGAAAGCTTCGGCGCGACTACCTTCCCGGACTCAACCGAGACGAACGCGACAGAGTCTTTTACTACGCGATTTTTCCCAATCTGCTGCTCAGCCTCCATCCAGACTACGTAATGACGCACACGCTCTGGCCGCGTGCCGTGGATCGTACTGACGTTATCTGCGAATGGCATTTCCACCCTGCCGAAATGGTCAAGCCTGACTTCGAAGCCGACGATGCGGTTGAATTCTGGGATACGACCAACCGTGAAGACTGGGCCATCTCAGAGCTCTCGCAGGCGGGAATCAAGTCTCGCGCCTATAAGCCTGGTCCCTACTCCCGCTGCGAGTCGCTGCCCCACGCCTTCGACCAAATGGTGCTGGATCGCGAAAAGCAGGGTACTCGAGAGGTGAGTCCGCTAAACGGCTGATGCCGCTGCAGAGGGTTGCGTGCCCCGCTGGGTATCGAGGAAATAACCGATGAAGCGTGCCTTTCCTCTTACTGCTCCATCGAACGTTTCTCCCTTTCCGCCGCTCGTTGCTACTCTCGTGCGCCAGCGTCACCGCCCGCATGGTCCGCAATGCCGGCTCCAGCCTCGCCTCCCCCGTCGCCTTCTTCTCGATCGCATCCCGCGCGTTTAAGTAAAACCGAGATAATCTTCGTGCGGTCTGTATTGACCAGTTATCTGTGAGTAAGGGCATGATACTGGAGATATAGCTTTCGATTCGAAGGCGGAAATTCTGGAGAATGGCGAAATGTGGAACATCAGGAACGTCACCCCATGGGCTCGCAAGCTCGCAACGCGTGGTCTGCTTCTGGCCGCTACCACAACCTTGCTCGTGCCCTCGGCCTTGGTGCGAACGGCTAACGCACAAGTTGTCATCAGCCTAACTCCGCCGGTGTGTTCCTACGGCTACTACGAATATTCACCGTACGGATGCGCACCCATGGGTTTTTATGGTCCCGGCTATTTCTATAACGGCATCTTTCTGGGCGTGGGCCCATGGGCGAACTGGGGCTATGGCCACGGCTGGGGTGATCACCACTTCAGCGGTGCAGGCGGAGGACGCTACGTCGCCGGACGTGGAAACGGTGGCGGACGTGCTTACGCAGCGAATCGTGGACGTGGCCCGTCGGCAGTTCGCTCTGGCCGCAGCAGCGCTGGCGTCCATCCCGCTGCAGCTCGTAGTGGCGCACCTCACGGCACGTCCCACGCCGCAGTAGCGCGTGGTGGCGCCTCACATGGCGCGTCCCATGCCGCAGTAGCGCGTGGTGGCGCCTCGCATGGCACGTCCCATGCCGCAGCAGCCCATGGTGGTGCGTCTCATGGTGGCGGCGAACACCATTAGCCTGTGGCGAGAGGCTGGCGCATGACCCTGTTAGCCGAACCGGAACACCATAAGAAGGCCCGCGTCCGCCGTGCCAGCGGCTTCCTTCTGACGGCTTTTTCGAACGCGACGCGTCACGCCGTCCTCCAGCCTCAAGCACTCATCCCGGGAGTTGCGTCCGAAAAAGCGCTAGCGTCATCCGGGAGCAACCGGGATGTGGCCATTCGTCAATGCCGATAGGCCCACTTATCGGTGCGAATGCACTCCTTCCATTAGCACACGATCACAACTTGCCCATTGCAAGTGGCTTTTCAACAACTGCCGTCTCAAGGTTTTGCCCTGTGCAACTTCCGTTCCAACCTGGATCGCGTCTTATGCGACGCATGGGGCAGGCGCGATGGTATGGGTGAACATCATGCGGATTCCGTCTTTCGGCCGTAGGATCACCATCGGGCGAGCTTCGATCCTTTGGCCCGGAGCCAGCTGAAAATCGTAAGTTCTGAGCAGATCACGCAAAATCATAAGGATCTGCAGCATCGCGTAATTTCCGCCGATACAGCCTCGCGGTCCGCCACCAAAGGGAAGGAAGGCGAAGGCCGGGCGCAGCTTCTCGTTTGCTTTGGTGAAACGCGCCGTATCGAAATTCTCCGGATTCTGCCAATAACGCGGAGCATGATGCGCGCCATACACATACAAAATGACCATCGATCCGCGGGGTATGGCGACGTCGCCTACGCGGTCGTCTGCGACAGCCATGCGGTCGACCATCCAAAACGGCGGGTAGAGGCGGAGCGCCTCCTGAATCACCTGAGTGGCAAATTCGAAGTTGGGAACGTCGCTGTAGCTCAGAGGCGCGTCGCCGAGCACGGTATCAAACTCCTGGCGTACCCTTTCGAGGCAATCGGGACGCGTGCTCAAAAGATAAAGAAGCCACGATAGGCCATTCGACGATGTTTCATGGCCGGCAACCAGAAGTTGCATGCTCTCGCTCAGGATGAGTTCATCGCTCATGCCTTCGCCATCACTGTAACGCGCATCCATCAAAGTCTGCAGCAGATCGTGGCCGGGCGGTTCGTTGCGGCGCTTCCTGATGTATTCGAGCAGAATGGCGTCCGCCCGGGTTCGCATGTCTTCGTGTTTGCGCAGTTCGCCCGAGACAGCGAACCAGGGATTCAGATAGGGCTGAAGGGTTTGCCGAACGATGAATTCCTGGACGGTGCAGATCGTCTGGCTGACAAGATCGATGTCTTCCTCCTTCAACCGAGCGCCGAATAGTGATCGCGCGACCATGGCGAAGGTAATCTTCATCAGATGGGGGTAGATATCGACAGGGCCAACACGGACCTGTCTGTCGAAATCCCGCAGCGACTCGGCGAGGGAATCCCGCATGATCGAGGACAACACATCGAGTTGCTTTCGATCGAAGCCTGTCTGGATTAGACGCCGCTGCGTGCGCCAGGCTTCTCCATGGGTCGTGAGAAGACCTTTCCCCAGGAAGCGGCCCATACGCTTTACTTGAATTTCGGATTTTTGGTAGTTCTCCGCATTGGTCTTCAACACGTGCTGAATGACAGCGGGATCAATGGTAACGATCGCTTCCTTGAGACCACCCAAATAAAGCCGGAATGTGTCGCCGAAGATTTCGTTGTACCTGGACAAAACCTGCACGGGATTGCGGGCCATGGCGCGAGAATCCGCAAAGCAGCGAAATCGGGAAACAACGGGGATCGGTGTTGATGAGCTCATGCCCTAGCCGTCCTGATATTTGCCTCGAACCGGAGATTTCATGTTGCTTAGAGGAAGTGGTGGCTGGGCAATGGGCAAAGGATCAAACCCTCAGAATCAGTTTTCGTTGCCCAGTTGCTTCAAGAGTATCAGATGATGCAGGATTGCCCCGGTCATGGTGGGGTTCTGCCGATAGGAGACGCCAAACTCTTCGGCAGTCTGCTTCACGATTCTGGTGAGCGGAGCATAGTGGGTATGGCACACGAAAGGACACAGGTGGTGGACGACGTGATGGTTAAGCCCGCCTACGAGCCAACCGACAAGCGGGTTTTCGGTTGCATAATCGGCCGTTGTTGCGAAGATGTGATACACGCCGTTGTCAAACTCACCGCGGTCCGAGGGAAAGTAGGTGCTGTCGATGGTGTGCGTCGACTGGAACACGAGCGTTACGGTCAAACCTACGACCAAATTGACCAGGAGGAACGCCCCGGCAACCAGCAGAGGCGATTTTCCCAGCACCACGACCGGGAAAACAAGCATGTAGGCGAGGTAGAAGCCCTTGCCGGCAAACAGAATCGCGTATTCTCGCCGAGCATGCTTGGTGCGTCTCAGATATTCGTGGGTCGAGAAGAAAAAGCATTGGAAGTCCCTGAAAAACACGTAATCGAGAGAGAACAGCGCGTAAACGAACAGCGCGTAGATGTGCTGGAAGCGGTGCCAGGGCAACCGGGATTCGTAGGGCGTAAAGCGAAAGATGCCGCGTCCGGAAAGCGCGTCATCTTCGCCGTGGAGATTGATGCAGGAGTGGTGGCCCCGATGATGGAGGATGCGCCACATGTACGAACTGATTCCGCACAAATCGAAGACATAGTTCAGGGTTTTGTTTACGAGCGACCGGGACGAGATGGCGTTGTGATTGCTGTCGTGGGCGATGTTCAGCAAAAGGAATGTCTGCGCGAGCCCGCCGAGAAGGTAGAGGGCAACAAACTTCCATGAGCCGGGGTTGAGCGCATACAAAGCAATCCAGCTCCCGGCGAGGACTGCCAGACCCGCAGCGATCTTGACCCGCATCGTACGGTCCGCTTTAGGAGAAATGTTCCGATCGGCAAAAAAACCATCCAGGCGGCTACGCAAGACTTTCGGGAAGGAAGAACCACCGGCCGGCTCGATAATCGGCGACGCTGAGAGTTCCGAGGGTACAAGGTCCGGTATCTCCGGCTCTCGACGAATCTCCACTTCGGTCTCGAACGTCATCGGCGCCTCCGCGGTCATGGTAAATTGGACCCGACGCGTTCCACAAGTTACATGAGTGGCCCCGACCCGCGGCGAAATTGTTGCCGCGCTGTCGACGGTCTCGCAGAGGTGTTTTATTGCGAGCCCTGAGGGGCAATCAATAAACCTTCGGCTCCGTCCTGAACGTTAGGACGACGCCGAAAATTGGGAACGGGCAAAGCCTGAGTGCGACGCTTTATCCAGGAAGCGATGACGCATGGCGTTTTCCAAATGCTTTGCTAATATTCCAACCAACCCTCGCTCGGTGGCGAGGGATGTTTCGTTTTACCGATTTGCGTTCTATTCGATCTTGGAGGATCGCTGATTGATGACGGCGTCAATTCTGGACCACATCGACAGGCTGGCAGATGAGCACCCGAACAAGCCACTCTATTCGTACCTTGACGTAAACGGCAATCCCATCGAAACCTATACCTACGCGTCGTTTCTCCGCCGAGCGCAAGCGATCGCCGGACATTTGCGGAAAGAGTGTCGTTTCGCGGCGGGCGATCGGCTTCTGCTTGCCTACCCGCCGGGGCTCGAAATGATCTGCGCATTCTTTGGTTGCGCACGCGCCGGATTGATCCCCGTGCCGGTCTATCCCCCCAGTTCGCACGGCTTCCAGAGCGCCCTATACAAGACGGTCCACATCGCGAAGGATTGCCAGGCGTCTGGGATCTTGACGAGCAGAGATTACCAGGCGTCGCTCAAGACGAATCTCGCCAGGCGTGGAGTCTCGGCGTCGGGGGTCGACATAGATTACATTTCCGGCCTTCCGTGGATCGCCACCGAAGATTTCGTGGAAACGCTTTCAGACCGGCCACATGCGGATCCTTCGAAGATCTTGTTTCTCCAGTACACGTCGGGTTCGACGATGGAGCCCAAGGGCGTGATCGTGACGCACGAAAACATCCTGAACACCTATCGGCTCGTGATCGACCATCCGGCGCCGGTCGTTGTTTCCTGGCTTCCGCAGTATCACGATATGGGGCTGATCGGATGCTACCTATATCCGGCACTGAAAGGTGGCACGACGTACGGGTTCGCTCCCATGGACTTCATTCAGCGGCCAATCCTATGGTTCAATGCGATCACGATCCACCGTGCCACCGCGTCAGCTGCCCCCAACTTCGCCTACGACTATTGCTTGCGCGCCGGGAGGCTTGCCAAGGGAAGGCTGGAGGCTTGTGATCTCAGCTCGCTTCGCGTATTGATGTGCGCCGCAGAACCCGTAAAGCCGGATACCTACACCCGGTTTCTGGAGGCGTTTCAGCCCTATGGACTCAAGTCCGAGAGTTTCCATGTCGCCTATGGGCTGGCCGAGAATACTTTGGCGGTCTCACTGGGCGGTCGCAACATTGTTTCCGTCGACAAGCGTGCCCTGGCACTGGGGAAGGCCCGCATGACTACCGAGGTGTCAGAAATCGGCGGGGCCACGCAGATTGTCAGTTGCGGAACCTCGCTCCCGGGTCTCGACGTTAAGATCGTGGATCCGCAAGGGCATTTCTCTCTTAAGCCGGAGCGCATCGGCGAGATTTGGATTGCCGGAAGCGGCAAATGCCAGGGTTACTGGAATAACCCTGAATTGACTCTAAAGCAGTTTCGCGCACGGCTCGTGGACGATACTCCCTATGACGACGGCTACCTTCGGACCGGCGACCTGGGATTCATCCACGACGGCGAACTCTACGTCTGCGGCCGCATCAAGGACGTGATTATTCTCCGCGGGCAAAACTATTACCCCCAGGACATTGAGAACGTCGTGGAGAAATCATCCAGTCTGATCCGGCACAATTGCGTCGCCGCGTTCCAGATTCAGGAAGAGAGCGAACCTGCGCTGGCAATCGTCGCCGAAGTCAAAAATCCTAAGACGCTTCCCGACGCAAGAAAGATTGCCGCAGCGGTCCGGAATTATCTCAACGTGGAAGTGGCGATGATTTCCTTCATCGCGCCTCGCGCGATCCCGAGAACGAGTTCAGGGAAGATCATGCGCCATAAGACCAGGCAGATGTGGCTGCAAGGTCAGTTCACCGTTCTCTCCGACTTTTCGCGGGAGAAGGATGCCGGGAAGTCCCCCTCCGACCTGCATTCCTCTTTCGCCGAGTTGAAAGCCAGGTACAACCTGACAGGAGTGGAATCGTACAACCTCGTCGAAGCCGGACTGGATTCACTGGATCTGGTTGTATTCACGCATGAGCTCAAGGAACTCCTGAAAGATAAAGGCGCCGAATTGCTGGCCAGGCAGGTGGATATTGGTGTCATTCAGCGTGTCAGTGTAGCCGAGCTGTTTGGACTCGCCGAACAACTGGAGCGCGCTCCCGAAGAGGCGCTGGTTCACCTGCGCCATTCCCTTGCGGCTTTCCGTGAAGAGCAGTGCGCCGCTGAGAAACGGATGATGAGCAACGACAGGAGGCTCGTCTTCGAACCTCCGGCGCCTTCGCCCACGCCGGAGATACCGGTGCCGAATCAAGTGCTGCTCACGGGCGGGACAGGCTTCATCGGACCATTCCTCATCAAAAGCCTGCTGGAACAGACACGGGCGAAGATCTATGTTCTGGTCAGGTCTTCCGACGAAAAGCAGGGCAGGCAGAGACTGAGAGCTGCGATGGAGTCGATGGGACCCTGCGGAGCGACGTTGAGGGAGATGTTCGAGGCCCGCGTGATCCCCGTCTCCGGCGATCTCGGGCAGCCAAAGCTTGGCCTGATGCCGCAGGTGTGGGATTTCCTCGCGAGTGAAATCGACACGGTGCTCCATAACGGTGCAACCGTGAACTACCTGTTCAACTACGATCTGATGCGTGACGCAAACGTGCTGGGAACCAATGAGGTCGTAAGACTGGCTTTCGAGGGAAGGCCCAAAGAGTTCAATTACGTCTCGACTACCTTCGTGTTTGGCTGGGCGGTTAAATCAGTCTTGTACGAGACCGACCTGAACGAGAATATGGAGCTTCTCGATTTTGGCTACAGTCAGTCGAAATGGGTGGCGGAACAGGTGGTTGTCGACGCGCGCAGCCGCGGACTTTCCGCGCGGATTTTTCGGCCGGCTCTGGTGAGTCCTTCGGTCACGGGCGGAGGCAACAACTTCGATATCGCCGTTCGCTTGGTTGCCTTTATGGTGAATCACGGCATTGGCGTCGATACTCTCAACCAGGTCAGCTTTGTTCCGGCCGACATTGTGGCGAACAATATCGTCGCGATCTCTACCACTCCCGGTACAGCAAATAAGACCTACCACGTCACTCGGGACGATTATTCGAACATGATGGATATCACCGGGCTTATCACCAAAACGACTGGCCGGCAATTCGAAAGATTCAGCCTTCCCGATTTCGTTCCCGAGCTGATCCGGAGATGCCGCAAGGAAGATCTTCTCTTTCCTCTGCTCGATTTTTTGGTGGGCTCGGTCGACAACATCTCCGCGATGGAGTTTAAACGCTATGACAGCTCTTGCTATCAAATGGCCCGCGATGCCTCCGTGTGGGGAAAACCGGACCCGTCTCTGGAAGATACGGTGAACGGCATTCTGAAATTTATGTATCGCAAGGGGATCATTTCAGTCGCGGCTCGTGAGGCCAGCGCGGTGTCGCCGATCTGCGAGCGTGAACTGACCATCGAGACCCATCGCAGAGGTATCGATTGCGGCGCGGATTGCCTCCGGTGCATGGCCGAGGCAGCGAGATCCTGAGTGCATCGAGAAGATTCCGAAGATCGAAGCCTCGCAGCAGCTGTGAGATGATCGCGCGCCGGTTGCTCGCTTCGTTCGGGTGAGACATAAGCAGAGGGCGGCGGGTCGGCCAACCTGAACCTATCCTCTCAATCGGAGAAACATTGCCGCTAGACTTATCCAACCAGGAACGATCGGCTTCTGGACGGCACAGATACATTCTCAGCTACTTCTTAAACACGAGCTTCTCCGTTATCCGCTGGCCCGATTCCAACGTGCCTGTAGTGGATAGTGTCATCTGCTGCCCATCCGCGGAAACCTGCCACCTATCGGTTTGAGTGACTTGCTCACCCCGCCGGTAAATCGCATCCACTGTGCGAGGATCGACAAGTTCAAGCTTCACGGTATCGTTGCGCGAGTTTTTTAGATCGTACTGCATCCCGTCAAAACGGGCGGTATAGCTGAAGTCACCCAGAAAACGGACCCCGCCGTTTCCGTCCGCCTCGATCTTGAGCACCAAACCTTGCCGCAAACGGGACTTACTGAGATCCTGCGTCCACTCGCCTGCGAACAGGTCACTGGCGACCTTCGCGCCTCCGCTGCGCGTCCACACCGTGACCTGATCGCGTTGGCCCGTGGTCGCGGTCGTGGTTATCAGCTCGCTTCCATCCTTCGAAAGTTGTTCGCGAACCGTCGCCACAACAGTTCCGTCTTTTTTTTCCTGGACCTCGGCCTGCCTCTTATCGATCGGGCGGAGAACAATCTGATTGAACCCGAGATTGCCGGGTGCGGGCGAATCATGTCCGTTCCGAGTCGCAGTAAAATCGAAATGTTTTTCGCCTGACATCACGACATGCGCTCCGCCATGCAGATGTGTAATGGAGAGCCGATTCGGAGGTTCCAGGCTGGACTGCGCTGAGATGAGCGTCCAGACGCCAAGGCGAGGGTCTGGCGCTCCAGGTTGGACGGCGGCAAGCAGTCCGAACAACAGTAAGGTGGGAATTGATCCTCTCAAAGCCGATGCGAAGAGTTTAGCAGATCACATCACTACCGATGTGAGCCGTGCGCAAGTGTATACTCGCGACACAAAGCGCGAACATACGAACGGGTTCCGACCAAGCACCTTTTTTGTCTCTGCAGGTCTTCGGTCGGACCGCAGAGTTTCAGTGACGACGTTCTTGTATGACATTATGAATGCGATGCATGTGCGCCGTTTTTGGGTGTCGGGGATCGTCCTCGCGGCAACCATTGCACTTTTTCCATTCTCTTTTCACGCGGAGCGGCACCTCGAGACCGCAACCCGCGTCGAAGGCAGCCAAGCTGAAACTGTCCGGCAGGAGCTGGCCAATCGTTTTCGGTCGCCGTTCGTGGATCAGGTGGCCCTGGTAATCCAAGGACTCCCGCCTGTGGATTCGCAGGAAGGCGGCCAAGCGTTAGAAACCATCGTGACGGGACTGAGAGACCAACCCGGCGTTTCGGGAGTGGTGTCCTATCTCGACTCGCGCGATCCGATCTTTCTGGGCCGGGGAGGGGGAACGTTTGTTCTCGTGGGACTCACGTCGACCGACGGCCCCGTGGAGTCGCTTGTTCCGAAGCTTCACCAGTTGGCAAGCTTGCTTGAAAATCAGCTGCGGGGCCGTTATTCGGCGGTTAACCTCGCACTCACCGGCGAGATTCCGCTGAATTTCGACATTCGGAAAGCGAGCGCCGACGACGTGCGACGCGGTGAAAGTCTGGTGATCCCCGCGACCCTCGCGCTTCTGCTGGTGGCTTTTGGAAGCCTCATCGCCGCCCTGATTCCATTGGCGGTTGGCCAGCTTGCCATCGCGACCACTCTGGCGATTACGGGATTGCTGGCGCAGCGCTGGCACTTGTCCATTCTGGTTCAGAATTTGGCCACCATGCTTGGGCTGGGTTTAGGCATCGACTACGCGCTTCTCATGGTCAGCCGCTTCCGGGAAGCGATTTCCGCCGGGAATCAAGGACCTGCGGCCTCCCTCATCGCGGCACGTCAGGCAGGCCGCACGCTCTTGGTTTCAGCCTCAACGGTAGCCATCGGATTTCTAGCCCTCTTGACGGTTCCGATCAGCGAAATCCGTTCCATCGGTATCGCGGGATTCCTGGTGGCCGGAATGAGTGTGTTGCTTACAAATACTCTGGTTCCGACGGTGCTGGCTTTGCTCGGTCCGCGGATTGATTTTGGCCGATTGCCCTTTACTCCAAAGTTGGATGCGCATCGGGCCGCAAGAACGGGAAAGCGCTGGCGGCAGTGGGGAAAAGTGATTGTCGCGCATCCCTGGCTTGCCCTCTTTGGGGCAGGCATTCCTTTGCTTCTGCTCGCCTGGCAGATCAGACGACTGGATACCAGTGTCCCCCGGGGAGATTGGCTTCCGCGGGCGGCGGAATCAGTCCGCGCCCTCCACACCCTGAGACAGATGGATCGGGAAGGCGTTGTTGAATCGTTGCGCATCATCATCGAACTTCCAACCGACTCCATCGCGCAAACCGACGCGGGGTGGAATGTGCTTGGTCGTGTCACCAAGCGGCTGGCGAGCGACCCTCGCTGTGGCCGCGTGATTTCTATCACTACGATTGCGGAGAACAACCGGTCTTCCCTCGGTGACCTCTCGCGCGAGACGCGCCGAACCTTTCTGAGTAGTGACGAAAAAGCGGCGCTGCTCGAGGTCTTACCCGCGAGTTCGGTCTCGCTGCGCGATCAGGTCAACTGGGTGCGGGAGCTTCGGAAGTCCGGCGCGCTGGATCTCACCGGAGTTCCTGGCGCAACCCTTCTCGTTGGTGGCATCCCGGCACTCAACGCCGATTACGAAACGATTATTCGAGACCGCTTTCCGTCCGTGATGGCGCTTATCGTGGGTGGAACGCTGTTTGCGCTACTCTGGGGATTTCGATCCGTCTTCGTCGCGCTGAAGGCGATCGCACTCAACCTGTTCTCGGTCGCGGCGTCGTTCGGAGCATTGGTTTTCGTTTTCCAAAACGGGCACGGAAGCAGGTTCCTGGGAGTTCCTGAGGGAACCGGCAGCGTGTTTCCGCTGGTTCCGATCGTCGCCTTTGCAATCGTTTTCGGATTAAGCATGGATTACGAGGTATTTCTGGTTGCACGCGTTCTCGAAGCCAGAAGGAGCGGGCTGAGTGAAATGGATGCGATCCCGGAGGGTCTGGCCAGGACCGCAGGCCTGATTACGAGCGCTGCCGCGATCATGATCGTGGTATTTGCGGCGTTCACCTTCGGAAGTTTCCTGGTGGTCAAGATGATCGGATTTACCTTGGCGATCGCCGTCTTGATTGACGCCACGCTGGTTCGTATCGTGATCGGTCCCGCGCTCCTCCGCATTGCGGGCGATTGGAACTGGTGGCCTGGCGGGCTTCGCAACAGCGAGAGTGGCGAGCCCGGGATGTCGAGTCGCGGAATACGTCAGCGCGGTTTTCTGAAATGAGAACATTCCAAAGCGTTACTCCTGGGCCTCGGGTACCTCGGCGCTTACAGGGCTTCTCTGGAACGACGGATCGCAGCATCCAGCGCGTCCAGAAATTGATGCGGCGTGGCGTAGATATGATCGACCGAAGCGAGCTTTTTCTGCAGCTTAGATGAGGGACGATTTGGCATGGCCTTTTCTCTGCGCGGCACCCACACGGTTTGCATGCCTGCTTTCTTAGCACCGCGCAGGTTGCCGATCGTATCTTCTGCCATGATCGTCTCGATCGGCTGAATCGGCTCTGCCGGGTCGCGCATGCTGTTAACTGTCGCAAGCGCTTTCTCAAAAACCTTCGGGTTTGCACCCTTTCGATAGGGAGAAATCTCTTCTACCCCAAAAATATTGTGCTCGGAAATCACCCCTTTGAGGCCAAGCTTTTCCAGCTTTTCCATCGCCTCTCCCTCTCCATGCTTGAAGGAATGGGTGAGAACTGCGACCTCAACCCCAGCGTCGGTGAGCCGCTGTATCTTGCTTACCAGTCGGGCGTCAGCGCGGACGAACCCGGTGCCCATATGCCTATGCCACAGCCGAGTAATCCCCTGGTCTCCATCCACAATTTTTTCCTGCAGTTCTTGGCGAGTGAGTTTCGCTTTTTTCCCGCTCTTGCGGTCCTGAAGGAGCCTCAGGTTATAAGCCATGGCGATCATCTCTTTGTAAGGCGGGTCAAGGGCCTGATCAAGCCGAATGTCCTCCTCGCCAAAGCGCGCTGCCTTCCTACTGCGATAATAGACTTCCAGCATGCCTAACACGGAGCCGGCGGGGAGGCCTTTGCTTTCCAGGCTTCCCGCCAGCTGGCTGATACACCGGCATAAGGCGTCATCCGGATTCTTGTTCGCCTCTTCCTTAGCCTCTGCACTCAATTTCTGCGCCATTTTCCTGCGGAAGATCGGAAGGCCGTATTCTCTTTTTATCTCCCGCCAAGCCCGCAGGACGGCGCTTCGGTATGCCCTGTTGTAAGGGTAGAGAAAGCAGTCAAGATCCAAAATGACGAGCCTCGCTTTCTCGCGAAAGGGCTTAGGGTCGGGGTAGGCTTTCGTCGTCATGGACTCATGCGCCGAGGCCTGAGGTTGTGCAGAGAATGGTGGTCCTTCAGGCCTCAGCTATTCTAAGGGGCGGAGCAGATCTCTTCGATGGGTCAGTACGTACCAGGCTCATTTCGCGGCCATTCTGCCAGTTTCGGACAGATCCGGGAAGGGATTGCCGGCTAGCAGGCAGTCCTAAGAATGGACCCCTTCACCAACGTGGAGGAGGGCGTGTTTCGAGAGAGGGAGAAAAGCTTGCGCCGATTCGAGCCGGGTTACTGCGGCAGACGGACTTTGCGCACCAGTTCGGCAAACCGCGGATCAGAACGCAGAGGGTCGAGTTGGAAGTAAGTGTTCACGCCAATGAGCAGCCAATCGTGTTCCTGATAAGCGATGTTGAGCCAATGGAAAGCCTGCTCTCGGTCTCCCAAGTCGGCGTAGAAGCGGGCGATGATCAACGCTGAGTAGTAGCCATTCTTACGTTGCGCTTGCGCAAACTCAATGGCTTTGGTGAGAGCGCCTTTCCAGCCTGCGGAGCGAAATCCTTGCTCCATGGCGGCAGCCAATCTCCAATCTCCCTGGTTGTCGGAGAGCTGGGCACAGGTCTTCCATTCTTCAATGACTTGTGGGTACATGCGTTTTCCCCAATAGGCATAGCCCAGGCAATCGTGCGCGATCGCGAATGTCGGATTGTCATTCGCCAGTTTCGTGCAAATCGCAATGGCTTCGTCGTACTGCCGCGCCCAGACGCGAATACCTCCGGCCACCCTGGTGATGACCGGAGACTGCGGATCAAGATCATGCGCCCGATTGACTTCCGCCAAGGCTTCCTGTTCTCGGCCCCCAATCATGCCAATATCGTCCGCGTACCACTGCCGCGCGGTGGCATCGTTGGGGTCGAGTTCGAAAGACTTCTTGAACTCAGCCTCTCCCCCCGCAAAGTCCCAGTCGTGCTGCATCTCGTTGCTGCCCAGAACCGCATGAGGATGAGCCAAGGTTGGGTCCAACTCCAGCGCCTTGCGGGCGGCGGCGTTCGACTTCGAAAAGTCTTCGCTGGGATTGCCGCCATAGTTAGGCATTACGGAATAGACATCGGCCAGACCCGAATATGCCAGAGCGTATTCGGGGTCTTTGGCGATGGCCCGGTTGAAATGGGAGATGGCCTTCGCCAGCTCGCTATACGTTCGGTTGTTCCAGGCGTAACGGCCCTTCAAATACGACGAGTAGGCCTCCGCATCCTGCGTGCCCTGCTCGGTGACCTGCTCGCGATCCGCGGCGCTGAGGGTGGAACGCAACTTTCCCGCAATGTCGCCCGCCATTCGCTGCTGCAACAATATGATGTCCGCTCTCTTGCCCGTGTAGCGTGCCCCCCAGATTTCGGTGTTGTCCCGAACATCGGTAAGCTCTGCGCTTATTGCGATGGTGTCACGCTGCACCATCACCCGCCCGCTCACCAAGACCGATACGCGGAGGTTGCTGCCCACGGTCGGCACCTCAACATCCTTTCCCTTGTAGCGAAAAACCGAGTCGCGCGACCTCACCTTCAGCTGGGGCACATGGGCAAGGTTGCCGATCAATGACTCGGTGATGCCGTCGCTTAGATAGTCGCTGCTGGCATCTCCCCGTACGTTGGTGAAGGGGAGCACGGCGACCGAATCGGGGCCGAAGGAGGCATCCTGGGGACTGGCAGTCGTCGGGCGGAGATTTTTAGTTCGCACCCGGGACACATTTAGGGGTGAAGCAGATGCGGCAAAGCGATGGCTCTTGCGATAGACCCAGATTCCAGCAGCGAGCGCGGCCGAAACCGCCAGAGTTCCCACCCACATCCCCGCTGCGCCAAAATGCCAACGCTTGCCCTCGGGC